>Ga0209181_10003459_pt1 | contig 24325 bp, 20 predicted proteins | sample MAT05_FD_187208 | JGI IMG/M metagenome (GOLD analysis project Ga0209181, IMG submission 187208) | Freshwater microbial communities from Lake Fryxell liftoff mats and glacier meltwater in Antarctica - MAT-05 (SPAdes) (version 2) | ecosystem: Environmental > Aquatic > Freshwater > Ice > Liftoff...
CAAACACCAGGTCGGCCTCTTCGACAACGTGAAGTCGACGAGCTCCAAGCTCGAGGGCTACCCGGCGTGCGAGACCTGGGATCTGCGCGAGACGCTGGTGCGCGAGAAGCAGTCGCTCGGCTTCTACGTCTCCGGTCACCCGCTCGATCGCTACGGCCTGGATCTGAGCCGCCTCGGCGTCGTGCCGGCCGGATCGCTCGGGGGCCTGCCGCCGTGGACCAAGGTGCGCGTCGGCGGGATGGTCGAGGGCTACCGCGAGAAAATCTTCAAGGGTGGCGGCGGTAAATTGGCCTTCTTCATCCTCGAGGACACCAACGGGCGGATCGAGGTCAAGGTCCGCCAGAACCAGATCGAGACCTACGCCCACGTGCTCACCGCGGGCGAGCCGGTGCTGATCTCGGGCAAGCTCAGCTTCCCCCAGCAAGAGGACGGCGAGGAGAGCGAGGGACCGCGCGAGCCGACGCTGCTCCTCGACATGGCCGAGTCGCTCGCCGACGCGATCCGCCTCGAGACGAAGTACGTGATCATCAACGTCACCGATCGCAACGCCGATCGCGATCACCTGAGCCGGCTCAGCAAGGTCCTCGCGGACAGCCCCGGCGCGTGCCCCGTCCAGCTCTTCATCCGCTTCGAGGACGGGAACGAGGCCGTGCTCGCGCTGCCGCGCTACCGGGTCGAGCCCAGCGACGGGATGCTGGCGCGCCTGGAGAAGCTCTTCGGCGAGAAGGTCGCCGACCTTCGCTGAGCCAGGGCATCGAACGGTTTGACGACCGTTCGGCGCTTCAGCTGGCCCTGGGGACCGCGCTTCGAAGGAGGGCGTCGAGCTTCGGCTCGACGTCGAGCTTGTCGCCCTGGTGCTTGAGCAAGAGCCCCAGCGTCTCGCGCACCAGCTCCTTGTCGAGCGCGCCCTTGCCAAGCAGCAGCATCGCCCGCGCCCAGTCGATCGTCTCGCTGATCGCCGGCGCCTTGCGCAGATCGAGCGCGCGCAGGGCGGCGACGAAGGCCACGATCTGCGCGGCCAGCGCGGCTTCGATCCCCGGGATCACCAGGCCGAGGATGGCGATTTCGCGCGAAGGGGGCGGGTAGTCGAGGAAGGCGTGGAGGCAGCGGCGGCGGAGCGCTTCGGTCAGCTCCCGCGTGCCGTTGGTCGTGAGGAAGACGAGGGGCGGCTCGTCGGGATCGGCCTTGATCGTGCCAATCTCGGGGATCGTCACCTGGAGCTCGGAGAGCACCTCGAGCAGGAAGGCCTCGAACTCGGGATCGGCGCGGTCGACTTCGTCGATCAGGAGCACCACCGGCTTCGGGCTCTCGAGGGCGAAGAGCAGCGGGCGGGCGATGAGGAAGTGCTTGCTGAAGAACGTGGCCTCGCTCTTCGCGACGATGCTGGCGGCCTCGGCGAGGCTCGCCGTGCCCGCCACTTCCTTGGCGATCGCCTCGCGCAGGAGCTGCGTGTAGAGCATCTGCTTGGCGTAGTCCCACTCGTAGAGGGCCTTGGCCTCGTCGAGCCCCTCGTAGCATTGCAGGCGCACCAGCGGCCGGCCGAGGGCCTCTGCGGTGGCGCGGGCCAGATCGGTCTTCCCGACGCCGGCCGGCCCTTCGAGGAGGACCGGGCGCTTCATGCGTAGCCCGAGCCACGCGGCGAGCGCGGTCGCCGGGTCAGCGAGGTAGCGGGCGCGACCGAGGAGCGCCTCGAGCTCTTTCGCGGAGGCCAGCGGAGCAGGACGGGCGAGCGCCGGGATCGGGGACGACACGCGCCGACCTTATCATGCAGCGCCGATCGCGCTGGAGATCGGGCGGCTGCGCCTCGGCGCGGGGCGTCGTCGGCCGGCTTTGGACGCGCGTCGTTTGACCGGATAGTTTCGTTCTGCGCTGGTTGGTCTATAAGCCTCGTGAATGGACGACGAGCGGCTCGAGCTCGTGCGCATCGACTCGACCGGTACGGCGCACCCAGTAGGCAAGACGGCGAGCCAGCGGATGCGCGCGCGTCAAGGCGCCTTCCGGCTGATGCAGTCACCCACGCACCTCGTGGTGATGCGCTACGTGGGCGAGGACGGGAAGCGCGACGCGGCGGATGGACCGATCTTCCGGCTGGCCGGCGAGATCACCACCGCCGGTGCGATCTGCGACGTGGTCGCGCTGATCGGGCAGGCCGGCTGGCCGGGCGAGCTGGTCGTCCTGGCCGGCGGATCGAGCCGATCGCTCTTCTTCGAGCGGAGCAACGTCATCGCCGGCCAGTCGACGGTGGAGGGCGAGCGCCTCGGCGAGGTGCTCTACCGCTACGGCGCGTTGACGGCGGAGCAGATCGCCGCGACCGCCAAGGCCGTCTCGACCGAGACGCGCTTCGGCGAGGCGGCCGTCAAGCTCGGCTTCATCACCCGCGAGCGCCTCTTCCAGCTCATGGCGCGCCAGGTGGAGGAGATCGTCTTCGCCGTGCTCCTCGTCGGCGACGGCATGTTTTACTTCCTCGACACCTACGACGAGGCCCGCCTCACCACGCGGCAGAACCTCCAGGTCACCGCCCTGCTGATGGAGGGCGTCCGGCGGATGGACGAGACCCGGTACTTCCGCGATCGGATCCCCTCCGATCAGCACGTCCCGGCGCGGGTGATGACGCGGGAGGCGCCGGCGGTGGAGTTCCTCAAGATCTTCGAAGCGATCGACGGCGCGCGCGCGGTCGCGGAGATCTGCCGCGTCGTCGGCCAGGGCGAGTTCGAGGTGACGCAGGCCCTCTTCCAGCTCGTCCAGTCGGGCCATGTCGTCGTCCACGCGCCGCGGCCCACCGGGTCGGCCGCGATCGTCGCCCTCTTCAACCAGGCGATCTCGATGATCTTCGGCGAGGTCGACGCGGCCGGTCACGGCGGCGAGGTGCGCGAGCAGCTCGCGTCGTTCGCCACCGGCGCGGGCATCTACGACACTCTCTTTCGCAAGGCCGGCCCCGCGGTGGACGGCACGCTCGCCGGCGAGCGGATCGTGGACAACATCGCCGTCCTCGTCGGACCCGATCAGGCCGAGACGATGCTGGCGCAGTGGCTCTACGAGTACGTCTCGTTCGCGATGTTCGTCGCCGAGCCGTACCTGCGCCCCGCCTCGGAGGTCCCGGGCGCGTCGCGCAAGGGCGAGATGATGGGCTCGAGCCTCGCGAAGAAGGTCGCCGCCCTCGTCGCGCCGCTGGCGCCGAAGAGCTGAGCTCTTTCTTTCGCCGGGGCGGGATGGGCGCCGCTCCTTGCGCACCGGCCCTTCTCCGCGCTACTCCCGACCCGCGCATGACCAACGACACCGCCCGTCCCACCGCTGTCCTCGTTTCCGTCCAGCTCCCCGGCGTCGGCGACACCGATCACGCCGCGGATCTCGCGGAGCTCGGCCGCCTCGTGCATACCCTCGGCTACGACGTCGTCGCCACCGTGAGCCAGCGGCGCACCGCGCTCGCCGCCTCCGCGGTGCTCGGTGAAGGCAAGCTGAAGGAGCTCGCGGCGATCACCGGCGGCGAAGGCGTCGTGCCCTCCGGCGCGCCGGAGGTGAAGAACAAGGCCCGCGCGCGCTGGAAGGCCGAGAGCGGGGAGGGCGACGCCGACGCGCCCGACGAGGAGGACGACGCTGCCGACGACGGCTTCGACGCGCCCCCGCAGAAGGCGACGTTCGTGGTCGTCGATCACGAGATCTCCCCCAGCCAGGCGCGCAACCTCGAGCGCGCCACCGGGGCCGAGGTGCTCGACCGCACCGGCGTGATCGTCGAGATCTTCCATCGCCACGCCAAGAGCCGCGAGGCCAAGCTCGAGGTCGAAATTGCCCGCCTCAACTATGTCGCCCCGCGCCTGCGCGAGGGCGGCGGCGGGGCCGATCGGCAGCGCGGCGGCATCGGTGGCAAGGGCGCGGGCGAGTCGGCGCTGGAGCTCGACAAGCGCAAGATCCGCGACCGCATCGCCGAGCTGCGCCAGGAGCTCGAGCGGATCCAGAAAGAGCAGTCGACGCGTCGCGCCCTCCGCCAGAGCGCCCGCCGCGTCGCCCTCGTCGGCTACACCAACGCCGGGAAGAGCTCGCTGATGCGCGCCCTCACCGGGAGCGACGTGCTCATCGCCGACAAGCTCTTCGCGACGCTCGACACGACCGTGCGCGCTATCCACCCGGAGACCAAGCCGCGCCTCCTCGTCTCGGACACCGTCGGCTTCATCAAGAAGCTCCCGCACGATCTCGTGGCCTCGTTTCGATCCACGCTCGACGAGGCGCTCGAGGCGGGGCTCTTGCTCTACGTCGCCGACGCCTCGGATCCGACGTTCCGTAGCCAGCTCGAGGTCACGCGATCGACGCTGGCCGAGATCGGCGCTGACGTCGTCCCGAGCCGCCTCTTGCTCAACAAGGTGGATCGCCTCGACGCGTCCGCGCGCTCCGAGCTCGCGCGCGAGTACCCCGAGGCCATCCAGCTCTCGGCCAAGGACGGCGCCGACATCGCGGCGTTGCGCGAGACGATCATCGCCTTCTTCGAGGCCTCGATGGTCGAGGCCGAGCTCGTGGTTCCGTACTCCAAGCAGAAGCTCGTCGCCGAGATCTACGAGGGCGCGCAGGTCCTCTCCGAGGAGTACGACGAGGCGGGCGCGCGGGTGCGGATCAAGGCCGATCCGACGACGGTCGCGCGCCTCGAGAGCCTGATCGCCAGGTGATTTGCGGCGCTACCAGCGGCAGCTGATCGCGCCGCGGTACTCGCCGTCGAGCTCGACGGTGATCGTCGGCTCGACGTCGAATGCCATCGCCGCGCCCTCGAGGATGCCGACGTGGTAGCTGCCGAGGAAGGGGTGGCCGGGATCGAGATCGTAGCGAAAGTGCCGCTCGCCGACGCGCTCGAAGCGGATCACGCAGCCGTGCTTCTCGAAGACCTCGTAGGCGCGCGGCGCCTGGCTGGCCACGAGATCGAACGCCGTGCCCAGCGCGTGGAGGATGAGGCGGCCGAGGAGCGAGCTCCGCGCGCTCTGGTAAATCGAGCGACCGATCCTTCGCAGCCCCTCGGTGAGCGGCTGATCCGGGTGAGCGAGGCGGGCCGCGTCGGCGAGGCGGCGGCCGAACTCGCGGGCGGGAACGTCCGCCGTCGGGGCGGGCCGGCGCGGGTACAGCGCCTGGTACGCGGCGACCGCGTCGGGCGCGTGGCGGCCGACGTACTCGTAGAACGTCAGCGCGAAGTACCCTTTGATCGCCGCATACTCGGGGATGCCGGCGAGGTGGGCGTCCACGTCGAGCGGCGTGTCGAGCACGTCGTGCAGGCGGTACGTTCGAGCGAGGTCGGCGGTCACGGGGCGTCCTTTAGAGGCGGGCCTGGATCGAAGCGCCCAGCGGCCCGCGATGTTACTCGGCGGCCCGCTGCGGGCACCATCCTGTGATTCAACGCGGCGGCTCCTTCTTCGCGCCGCGCCCGGTGCGCCGCCGCTCCCGCTCGTGCGCGCTCGTGACCTCTCGCGCGATCGCCGGGTGATCGCGGAACACGAAGCGCGCCGCGGCCCGCAGCGTCGCCAGCCGATCCCGCAGCAGCGCCACGAGCTTGTTGCGCAGCGAGAGCGCCTCGCGCTTCTCCTTGGGCACCCCGCGCGACGCCGGCGATCGCTGGCGCAGGTCCCCGGCGATCGCGCGCGCCTCGTCGATCTGCCGCGCCTCGAAGCCGCCCAGCCCGTCAAGCGCCGCGCGGTGGCGCGCTGCCAGCGCGGCCCAGTCCTCCAGCGACAGGGCGAGGGCGCGCGCCGAGCGCCCGATCGTAGCGTGCGCCCGGCGAAGGGCCGCCATCTGGGCGCGCCCGTGCCCATCGTCCAGGCCCTCGAAGTGCCAGACCAGCGTCGCCGTGATCGCGCGCAGCACCTGGCGCCCGCGCGCGGCGGGGCTCGGCGGACGCGAAGGGAGCTGACGGTACGCGCTGTCGGCTTGATCGACCGCGCTCCGCAGCGCCAGCACGTCCGACCCGGCGTCGGCCGTGAACGCCTCGGTGGCCGCGGATTCGAGCCCCGGCACATCCCCCGCGGCCTTCCAGCGCCGTCGGAAGAACCCCGCCGCGATCGCCGCCTCGTGGAGCAGGACGGGGAGGGGAACGCTCGCCGAGAGCACCTCGCCCGGCACCGCGAGCGCGCGCCCTCGCCATTGCTCCAGCGCAGCGGTGGGCACGCTCCGCGTCTTCGCGCCGCCCTCACGCCGCCTGGACGTCCTGGACCCTGTTGATCTTGTCCTGGAGGATGCCATCAGCGACCTGGACCCTCAACATACACGCCTGGATTGCTGGCGCCTACTCCTGGCGCACGATTGTGCTGACCTGGATACTACTGCAAGCTTCCTGGACAATGACCCACCTGTCCTGGCTCCGTTCCGACTCCGGACACCGACAAGGGCCCAACAAACAAAAAAAGGCCGGCAAAGCCGGCCTGGGGTTTGGGGCCGCTCGCGGCCCCATCGAAACAGGAGGACAAACGAAAAAAAGCCCGCGCTGTCATCGCGGGCTTTTTGGTACTATGGAAACATGAAGCGGGGTGGACGGGACTCGAACCCGCGGCCTCCGGCGTGACAGGCCGGCGTTATAACCAACTTAACTACCACCCCAATTTTCAAGTACTGCTGACTGCTTGCGCCGAGTTCCGAACCCGGAGCCCGTGGGCGGGACAGGGATCGAACCTGCGACCATCGGTGTGTAAAACCAACGCTCTACCGCTGAGCTACCCGCCCTGCCGGTGAGGCCGCGGATTCTATCCAGCCAGGTCGTTTGGTCAAGCGATTTTTCCTGGGGACGATCTTATGGATGCCCAGCGCTCGATTTTGGCGGGTTTCCGCCCCGGCGCTGGAACCGCCCGTCGCGGGTCGGCGTAGCGGTCGGTCGGGTATAGTGGCGAGCCCCGCCTTCCGCCCGCCGAGCCTACCCATGCGCCTTCGCCTCCTTGCCCTTCTTGCGTCTTCCCTCGCGGCCGGCTCCCTCGCGGCTGCGGCGCTCCCGTCCTGTACGCCCGACACCTTGACCGGCGCCACCACCGGGTCGGGCGGGGCAGGGGGCGCGGCGTGCGCTCCCCCGAAGGACGCGCCCTGCGCGGTCACCTTCCACCTCGCGCTCACCGGGCAGAAGTCGGTGGAGCTCCGCGGGGACTTCGCCACCGGCGCCTGGGTCGCGGGCGTGCCCATGAGCATCGACGGGGGCGAGTGGCGCACCAGCGTCGCCGTCAACAACACCACCGCGATCCACTACAAGTTCTTCGTCGACGGGGCGACGTGGATCACCGATCCCGCCAATCAGGCGACGGACATGGACGGCAACTCGGTCTCGACGGCGAGCTGCCCGATCATCGGCGGAGTCGACTGCTCCGCGGACGCCGGGGCCGACTCTGGCCCGCCGCCGATCACCGGCAACTACGACTGGCGCGGCGCGGTGCTCTACTTCGCGTTCATCGACCGCTTCAACAACGGCGATCCCTCGAACGACGGGCCCGTCAGCAACATCGAGGGGCCGGCCAACTACCAGGGCGGCGACTACGCGGGGCTCCTCGCCAAGATCGAGGAAGGGTACTTCGAGAAGCTCGGCGTCAACGCCATCTGGCTCACGGTGCCGATGGACAACGCCAACGTCGCCGGCGCCGGCTCGGACGGGCACCCCTACAGCGCCTACCACGGGTACTGGCCGCAGAACCTCGACAAGGTCGAAGAGCACTTCGGCGATCTCGCGCTGCTGAAGAAGCTCGTCGACGCCGCCCACGTGAAGGGGATCAAGATCCTCTTCGACTACGCGATGAACCACGTCCACGACTCCTCGCCGACGTTCAAGGAGCACCCCGGGTGGTTCTGGCCGCTCGACTACAACGGCAAGAAGTGTACGTGCGGCGGCGGCTGCGACTGGAACGACACCTACGAGCAGAAGCGCTGCTGGTTCACCCCGTACCTGCCGGACTGGAACTTCACCGTCCCCGAGGCGCGCGCCGCCTCCGTCGACAACGCGATGAAGTGGATCACCGACACCGGGATCGACGGCTTCCGCCTCGACGCCGTCAAGCACATCGAGACCGAGTGGATCAGCGATCTGCGCGCGCGGGTGACGAAGGAGATCGAGCCCGGGAGCAAGCAGCACTTCTACATGGTGGGCGAGACGTTCGAGTCGGGGAACCGCGACCTCGTCCGCAAGTACGTCGATCCCTCGCTCCTCGACGGCCAGTTCGATTTCCCCCTCCGCGCCGTGGTCGTGGAGAAGCTCCTCCGCCGCACCGGGAGCATGTTCGATCTCGACGGCTTCCTCGCCTCCAACGACAACTACTACCCCGGCGTCATGTCCACGTTCCTCGGCAACCACGACATCGCGCGGATCATCAACACCGCGCTCGACGATCCGTGGGACGCGTGGGCCGCCGCCGACAAGGGCGCGGGCAACTGGTCGAACACGCCACAGCTCCCCGGCTACAAGGCGCCCTTCGAGCGGATGGCGGTGGCGTTCACGTTCCTGCTGACGACGAAGGGGATCCCGCTGATCTATTACGGCGACGAGGTCGGCATGCCCGGCGCGGGGGATCCCGACAACCGGCGCTTCATGCAGTGGTCGGGGTACAGCGCCGACCAGCTCTTCCTCCGCGGCCAGATCGAGAAGCTCGGACAGATCCGCAAGGCTCACCCGGCGCTCTGGCGCGGGGGGCGCACGACCGCCTCGGTCACCCAGGACACCTACGGCTACGTCATGACCGACGGCGCTGACGTGGTCTCGATCGCCCTGAATCGCGGGGATACAGCCGCCGCAGTCGCCGGGATGCCCGCCAAGGCGCACGACCTTCTCTCCGACAAGGACGTCGACGGCCCGTCGGTGACTCTTCCGCCCCGGACCGCGATGGTGCTGGTCCCCAGGTAGGCTGCCTGCCCGAGTCTTCCGACTCTTCCCGCATACCTCTTGAATGGCGCGAAGCTTTCGCGTGTAGTGACCGGAACGTTTGTTCGGCCCCGCGCTGAGGCAGCACCCCGCGGGGCTGCCCGACGCGACCATTCACGGAGGAGCAGAGACGACATGGCGGAGAGAATCGGCATCCTCGTTGGCTGGGAGCAATCGATGCCCCAGGCCTTCATCGAGCGATGCAACAAGGTGCCCGGCATCCACGCGGAGATCGCCAGGATTGGCGGCACGCCCGAGCTCTTCGAGAGCCCCTACCGCGTGCTCGTGGACCGCATCAGCCAGGAGGTGAAGCACTACCGCTTCTACCTGAAGGCCGCCGCGCTCGCCGGCACGTTCGTGATCAACGATCCCTTCTGGTGGAGCGCCGACGACAAGTTCTTCGGCTACTCGCTCGCGGCGCGCCTCGGCGTCGCCGTGCCCCGCACCGCGATGCTCCCGCAGAAGGACTACATCCCGGCGATCGTCAAGGATCGCAGCCTGCGCAACCTCGAGTTCCCCCTCTCGTGGCAGGCGATCATCGACTACGTGAAGTTCCCCGCGGTGCTCAAGCCCGCCGACGGCGGCGGCTGGAAAGACGTGAGCATCGTCCGCAACGCCGAGGAGCTGATGCGCGCCTACGACGCCTCGGGCCTCAACGTGATGACGCTCCAGGAGTTCATCGACTTCGAGGAGTACGTGCGCTGCATCTGCATCGGCCGGGACAAGGTCCTCGTCATCCAGTACAGCCCGGCGCGCCGCTGCTACGTCTACAACGAGAAGGAGAAGTGGCTCCCGCCCGCGCTCCACGATCGCATCGTCGGCGACTGCATCAAGATCAACGAGTCGCTCGGCTACGACATGAACTCGGTGGAGTTCGCGATCAAAGACGGCGTCCCCTACGCGATCGACTTCACCAACCCCGCGCCCGACATGCACATCGACTCGATCCTCGAGCCGTACTTCGAGATCTCGGTGGACTGGATGGTCGACTTCTGCGTGAAGACGGCCAAGGGCCAGCGCGGCACGCGGGACGACTACCGCTGGGCCAAGCTCCTCCTCCCCGAGATCCCGCTCCTCGGGCCCCTGGAGGGGAAGCGTTGAACGCTGCGGCCGCCCCGTCGTCCGCGGTGCTGAATGAGGCTATCGATCGGTATCACGATATCCTCACGACGTACGTGGACAAGGGCGGAGAGGACCACCTCGCGCTGCAGGGCCGCATGGTCCAGCGCGGAGCGGTCTTCGCCGGGCGGCCGCTCTGCACGTTCTTGCGCCCTCAGCTCCTGCTGCGCTCGCAGCAGGAGCTGATCGATCGGGTGATCCGGCATTTCCGCAGCGCGGTGATCAAGGCGCGGGACGCGATCCTCGCCGATCCGGCGCTGCTCGAGCGGATGGCGCTCACCGACGGCGAGCGGCGGCTGCTGGAGATCAGCCCCGAGTTCAAATCGTTTGGCGTCGTCACCCGGCTCGACACGATCCTCTCGGGCGACGATCTCAAGCTGGTCGAGCTCAACGCCGAGGGCGCGTTTGGCGGCGCTTACTCCGACCGGCTCACCGATCTATTCGAAGGCTTCCAGCCGATGCGCGAGTTCAGCCGCACCCGCCGGATCACGCCGATTTATACGGGCGCGGCGCTGGTGGGCGCGATCCTCGACACCTGGCACGAGTTCGGCGGGACGCGCTCACCCCGCGTCGCCGTCGTCGACTGGCGCGAAGTGGCGACGCGCACCGAGCTCGACCTCGTCTGCGAGCGCCTACAGCGGAGCGGCATCCCGGCGCGCTTCGTCGACCCGCGCGAGCTCGAGTACAAGGACGGCGCGCTCTCGGCCGGAGGGCAGGGGATCGACCTCATCTACCGGCGCGTCCTCACGAGCGAGATCCTCGGGCGCGAGGCCGAGTGCAAGCCGCTGCTCGACGCCTACAAGGCCCGCGTCGTCTGCGTGGTCAACAGCCTCCGCGCCAAGATCCTCGACAAGAAGATGCTCTTCGCGCTGCTCTACGAGCCGAAGATCATGGCGCTGTTCTCGAGCGCGGAAGAGGCGACGATCCGCCGCCACATCCCCTGGACGCGCCAGGTGGCCGAGGGGAACACCACCGATCCCGACGGCGAGGCGATCGATCTGATGCCCTGGATCGCGCAGCACCGGGCCGACCTGGTGCTCAAGCCCAACGACGAGGCCTTTGGCCGCGGCGTCCTCATCGGCGCCAACGTCGAGTCCAGCGTCTGGGAGCGCGCGCTCAAGCTCGCGCTGATCGATCCCTCGATCATCCAGCGCCGCGTCCCCCTCCCGAGTGCGATGTTCCCCGAGGTCGGCGCCGCCGGAGAGCTGTTCTTTTCGCGCCGTCACATCGAGCTCGACCCTTATCTTTTTCGCGGCGAGACGCGCGGCGTGCTCACCCGACTCTCGGCGACCACGGACTGCAACGTCCACGCAGGCGCCGGCACTGTTCCGACCTTCATCCTCGAAGACACCCCCTCCGTAGGTTGATTGCCCGCAGGAAAGACGATCAAAACGATGACTACGCCCGCAGGTCTGCTCGACGGTCAGTTCACGCTCGGTGTCGAGGAAGAGTTCCAGATCGTTCACGCCGAGACGCGTGAGCTCCGCTCCTACGTGAGCCAGCTCCTCGAAGAGGGGAAGAACCACGCGATCCTCCGCGAGCGCGTCCGGCCGGAGATGCACCAGTCCGTCGTGGAGACGGGCACCGGCATCTGCCGTGACATCAAGCAAGCGCGCGCCGAGATTACCGAGCTCCGGCAGACGCTCGGCACCCTCGCGAAGAAGGAGAACCTGCGCATCGTCGCCGCCGGGACGCACCCCTTCAGCGACTGGAAGAAGCAGGACATCACCGACGGTGAACGCTACAAAGTCATCGTCGAAGACCTGCAGGACGTCGCGCGCGCCAACCTGATCTTCGGCCTCCACGTCCACGTCGGGATCAAGGATCGCGACGTGGCGATGGCCCTGGCCAACCAGGTTCGCTACTTCCTCCCGCACATCCTCGCGCTCTCGACGAGCTCGCCCTTCTGGCTCGGGCGCGACTCCGGCCTCAAGAGCATCCGGAGCGAGATCTTCAAGCGCTTCCCGCGGACCGGGATCCCCGGGCACTTCGACTCGTACGCCCAGTTCCAGGGCTACGTCGATCTGCTCGTGAAGACGGGCTGCATGGATAACGCCAAGAAGATCTGGTGGGACGTGCGGGCTCATCCCTTCTTCGACACCGTCGAGATCCGCGTCTGCGACATGACCACGCGGGTCGACGACACGGTGGCGATCACCGCGCTGATCCAGGCGCTGATGGGCAAGCTCTACCTGCTCTACCGGCGCAACCTCGGCTTCCGCGAGTACCGGCGCGAGCTGATCGAAGAGAACAAGTGGCGCGCGGTGCGCTACGGCCTCGACGGGTCGCTGATCGACTTCGGCAAGATGGAGCAGGTCCCGGTGCGCCTGCTCATCGGCGAGCTGCTCGAGTTCTGCAGCGAGACGGCCGAGATCTTCGACTCGCAGGACGAGCTCGACCGGATCCGCCGCATCCTCAAGGAGGGCACGAGCGCCGACCGCCAGCTCGCGATCTTCGCCAAGACCCAGAGCTACGAGGCCGTGGTCGACGATCTGATCAGCGAGAGCTCGATCGGTCTGTAAGTCGACGCCCTCCCCGCACGCGAGCCCTTTCCTGGGACCTTGTCTTGAGGGGCGGCAGCGCTGCCCCTCCCCGCCGAGCAAAGCTCGTCGGGGCCCCTCCCCACGCGGGCGCTCCGCGCATTTGGTCGAACGGTCAAACCGTTCGGTGCTTCAAAATGACGAAGATTTTCGGTCGGCGCGGCCTCTCTGCTACCGTGGGCGACGTGGCGCAGAAGAACGGGATGGCGGGTAAGGGCTTGGCGATCGTCGGGGCGGTGATCGCCTCCAGCCTCGTTTGGGGCTGTGCTTCGACCCAGTTCTACAACGAGGGGCCAGGGGCGCCGACGGACCGGGCGAGCGGCGTGGTCCCGGACGGCTCGCTCGGGGTGTGTCGCATCCCGAACTCCAAGCGCCCGCCGATCGTGAGCGAGAAGCTGTGGGAGGACTCGCGCCCCTGCAGCGCGCAGACGCCGGATCGCTACATCCGGCTCGGCTACGGCCCCGGCCTCGCCGGCGCGGTCACCGAGGCCGACGCCGACAAGAACATGGAGCGGCTGCTCAACGTCCTTCGCGAAGGCCAGAAGGAGGACGTGGGCAACAACCAGGTCGTCTCCACCCTACGCAACCTCCACGACTACGGGCTCAAGGATCCGGAGCTGCGCGACCGCGTCTCCCGCGAGACCGCGCGCCCGAGCGTCTGCGACTACACGTACCTGCTCAACACGATGTCGCGCGAGCGCGGCAAGCTCGCCCAGGGCGATCGCTGCGCGGCGCAAGCCTTCGACGGCAAGGTCCGCAACGAGGTCTGCCTCTTCGACACCGCGCGCGACGAGGTGGTGTGGTTGACGAGCAGCTGGTCGTGCGCGACGCACACCGGCGCGATCACCGAGCACACCTCCTGCTTCCAGCTCTGCGCCTATGACGACTACTGCGCGAAGCAGGTGTCCTGCTCGGCGCCGGACATCGATCTGCTCTTGTGCGCGATGGGCGTCTGCGTTCCCGAGCCCCGCGACGGGATTCGCTGACCGCTGTTCTTCTGTGGCTGGTGCCGAATGACACCAGCCACATCGCATCGGCCTCTCAGCGCGGGTGCAAGCGCTTCACCGGCACAACCTCATCGGCGTCGGCGGCCTGCCCGTCAAAGCGGATGCGGTACTGGCCCTTGCCATCTTCCTTGAGCACCTTGCCCGGCGTGAACACGCCGTGCCACTCGACCATCACCAGCTGATTGGCCGCGTAGCGTGCGCCCTTCGCCAGCGCGCCGAGGCGCTGGACGCGATCCGCGGCGACCTCGTCTTCGCCGCCGCCTTCGTACTTGATCTTCCACGTGCCCGCGCCGGAGCCGGCGGCGGTGATCGAGGCGGCGACCCAGGAGCTGCGCTGGCTCACGAGGATAGCGTCGCCTGCCTGGAGCGCGGCCGGCGCGGCGGCCACGGGCGGGGTCACCGGCTCGGGCTTCGGCTTGACCTTCTTGCCCTTGTCGTTTTCGGGCTTCGCGGGGGGCTCCACGGCGACCGGGGGCGGCGCGACCACGGCGACCGGGGGCGGCGCGACCACCGCCGGCGGCGCGCCGTGGATCTTCTCGGCGCCGACCTCCTGATCGTACTGCGGGTTGAAGCCGTCGAAGCGCACCAGCCAGCGGCTCTGCGCCGACGCGGCGAGGATCTTTGCGGGCATCTTCTGCCCGTTGGCCTCGACCAGCACGGCTTCGCCGACGGGGTGCGCCGAGGTGCCGACGAACGGGCGCTGGAGGCGATCCGCCGTGAGGTTCTCCGCCGCCTCGGGGCCGTAGCCGTCGTAGTGGACGCGCCACGTCGTCGCGGCGACCTGCTGCACCACGTCGCCGAGCACGAGGCGACCTTGCGTTGTCACCAGCACCTTGTCGCCGACGGTGTAGCTCGCGGCCGGCGCGGCGACGTCGCTCGCCTTGATCCGATCCATCCCCACGGCCTCGTTCCACTGCGGGCCGAAGCCGTCGTAGGCCACGATGAAGCGGTCCCCGCCGAGCGGCTGGGCGATCGTCGCGGGGAGCCACTGGTTGTTCTTGTTGACCTGCACGTGGGTCCCCGGCGCCAGATCATTCGGCCCGAAGGACGCCGTTCCGGACGGGTCGGTCGCTGCCGGGGTGGTGCTCGGCGTACACGCCGCGCCGAGGAGAGCCGTGAGCACGAGGGCTGCGCCCGACGCAGCGCGGGCGAGGTGGTGTCGAGTCATGGCGCGGGATGATAGCGGCGCGCGCGCTGCGGTGGGGGACCAAAAGCGGCCTCCCCGGGGCCGTCTTGGTGATGAGGGCATGACAGCGGGAGGCGGACTCGTGATACCACCGTCCGGCCGCCGGCTCCGCCTACCAGACGTCGGGGCACACTCCCGGAAGCCAGATGGAAGCTCTCTCGCCGATCCCAAACCCGCTGCCGAACGACGACGAGGACGTGAGCTGGGCCCTCTCCACGGCCGGCGCGCTGTGGGGTCGCGGGGAGCGCTCCGAGGCGTTGAAATGGCTCCGTCGCGCCGCCGAGCAAGCGTCGGACGTGAACGACGACGTCCGCGCGCTGACGCTGTTCAAGGCCGCCGCGGAGGTCGCCCAGCAGGCGTCGTCGATCACGCCGCCGCCGCCGACCGCGTCGGTCGCGCCGCCGGCCGCCTCGGTCGCGCCGCCCGCGCCGCCGGCTCCGTCGGTCGCGCCGCCCGCGGTGGCGTTGTTCGCGCCGGCCGCGGCGTCCTCGCCGCCGCCGCGTCGGAAGGCCCCGCCGTCGCTCCCGCCGCGCGCCGCGACCACGACGCCGGTCGCGGCCCCGCGCGCCGCCTCGCCGTCGGTGCCCTCCGCGCCGCCTTTGCAGACGTCGCTGCAGGCCGCGCCCGCCGCCCGCAGCGCGCCGCCGCCTGCTGGACGCAGCGCGCCGCCGCCGCCGGCTACGCGCAGCGCGCCGCCCGCGCCCGCGCGCCGCGCCCCGTCCACCGAAGCGCCGATACCGCTGACCAAGCCTTCGCGCTCCCAGCCCGCCGCTCCCGTGGCGCAGGTCTCTCCCGCCGCGGGCTCGATGCCGGTGATCGCGGCCGCCGGCGCGTCCATGCCTGTACGTCGGCCCGAGGCGATGGTGACGCGCACCCCGCTCTCGGCGCGCGCCGCCGGGCAAGGCGCGACGGCGACCACGCGCCCTGCCACCTCGAACGCGTCGAAGGCCTCGCCCGCAGCGACGCCTCCGCCGAGCAGCGCGAACGAGCGACCCCCGTCGGGCCGCAGCGGCCGCGCGTTCGAGGAGATCCTCGCCCTCCAGAACTCTCCGCGCGGCTTGGTGTTCGACGATCTCGAGGAGAGCACCCAGGTGCTCCAGGCTGTCCGATCGACGCCGATGTCGCGCAAGGGCACCGCGCAGGAGATCGACGAGAGCTTCGACAGCCTGCTCTCCGAAGGGCCCTCGCGCGACTCCGAGCCCGCCGACGAGCCCACCGATCCCGGCCTGCATCCCCGCGCGCTCGACGACGTCCCGCCCGAAGACGCCACCGGGCCGATGTCGGCGCCCTCGAACTCCGCCATGTGGACCGCGCCCGACCGCAGCGCGCTCCTCGCCGGGCCGGACAACCTCGGCACCGAGACCACGAGCCACCGGTTCGCCCCGCTGCTCGCGCACCGCGTCGCGGTCATGGCCTCGCGCACGCCGGGCGAGCTCCGCGTCGTGCCTTTCGATGCCTCCGGCGCGCCGCCGGCCGGCGCCGCGATCGCCATGCTCGTGCCGCTCAGCGCGGCCGACGACGACGTGATGGTCCGGCTCTTCGGATCTCTCGAGTAACCGTTCAAGGAGCCCCCACGATGAGCAAGAACGACGATCGCACGCCCCCCAAGCGCGTGCGCCTGACCGGCCTCCAGGAGGCCCAGCTGCCCGATCTCCTCAAGGTCGAAGCGCAGTGCGCGGCGATGTACCACGAGCGCGGCTTCGACGCGGCCGAGGTGCCGGTGCGCAACGCGAAGGAGATCGCGGCGCTGGTGCGCCACCACAGCGTCCACGTCGCCGAGGCCGACCACGTGCCCGTGGCGCTGATGGCCTGGCGGGACGAGTCGCCGGGCGTCGCCTACCTCGCCGATCTCCAGGTCCACCCCGACTACCAGCGCTTCGGCATCGCCACGAAGCTCTTCGAGCTGCTCGAGACCGAGGCCCGCTCACACGGCTTCGAGCAGATCGTCGTGCGCTGCTGGGCCAACGCTCCCTGGGCCGTGGCGTTCTACCTCCGCCGGGGCTTCACGCCGCTCGGCGAAGGCGTCCCTGCCAAGGTCGCCACGTGGAAGGAAGACCGATCGCAAGGCAACCCGATCTCGCGCCCCGGCGAGCTCCTCTTCTGGGTCGCCGTCAGCCCCGCGCCGCACGTCGACGAGGACGAAGACGAACCGACCGAGGACGCTCTGCCGACCGAGTAGCTCTTCTACGCCGCGCGCTTCTTCTTCACCGCCCCCGGATCGAAGAGAAACTGCAGCGCCAGCGGCGCCCGCCTCCGCCAGTGCTTCTCGCTGTGCGTCCCGCGCTTGGCCGCGAGGAAGCGCAGCGAGCCCTCGTCCCACCCGCGCCCGCGCAGGTGATCCGCGAGCCGCTGCGCTGCCGCGAGCATCCGCCCGCCGCCCTCGAGGCCCCCCGCGTCGAGGTAGATCCGTGACGTCCACGGCTTCGCCGACGAGGCGATCAGCTCGAACGCTTTCCCTCCGCCAAACCACAGCGACGGCGACATCGAGAGCACCAGCCCGAAGTGCTCCGGCCGCTTGAAATGCGCATAGAGTGCGCCGAGCCCGCCCATCGACGAGCCGCCGATCCCGACCTGCCCCGGCTCCGAGGCCGCGCCGTAGTCCGCGCGGATCTGCGGCAGCAGCGCGTCGCTCATCCAGTCGAGCAGCGCGTCGGTGCGCGTCCCGCCGCTCGTCCATGCGCCGAGCTCTTCCACGCGCGCGACGCCGCCGTGATCGACGCCGACCAGGATCGGCGCCACGCGCTCCTGCGCGGCGAAGCGCTGCGCCGTCCGGTGTAGCTGCCAGCCGCCCGCGAACGAGGGGCCGTCATGGAAGATGTTCTGTCCATCGAAGAGGTAGAGGACCGGTCGCGGCCCTGGACCCCCGCCCGGCGGCACATAGACGCGAACGTGGCGCGGCCCGACGTTCGGGACATCGAATGGGCCGAGCTTCTCGAGGACATAGTCGGTCATGGACAATCTCGCCTTGTAGTAATCCAGGGAGCGAGAACAAGCGCGCGAGAATTCTGCGATTTAGCTCGGCTTTGAGTTACGCTCCGGCCTGTTTTGGACACCAAACTCAACGTCGAATCGAGCGGGCCGGTGAAGGGCAGAACGATCCTCTGCGTCGCCAGCTACTTCAAAGGCAATCAGTTCCTGGAGCAGTGCAAGCGGGAGGGCTGCAAGGTCGTGCTCCTCACGCTCGAGCCGCTGCTCGGCAAGCCCTGGGTCCGCGAGTACATCGACGAGGTCTTTGCGCTCCCGTCCTTCACGGATCGCCGCGCGGTGGTGAACGCGGTGAGCTACCTCGCCCGCTCGCGCGACTTCTCGCGCATCACCCCACTCGACGACTACGACGTCGAGCTCGCCGCCCACCTGCGCGAGCACCTGCGCATCCCCGGCATGGGCGAGACGACGGCGCGCTACTTCCGCGACAAGCTCGCGATGCGCGCGCGCGCCAGCGATCGCGGCATCGACATCCCCGACTTCGTCCACGTGCTCAACCACAGCAAGGTCCGCCGCTTCCTCGAGACGGTGCCGGCCCCCTGGCTGCTGAAGCCGCGCTCGGAGGCGTCGAGCGTCGGTATCAAGAAGTTCGAGCGCTCCGAGGACGTGTGGGAGGCGATCGAGAAGCTCGGCGACGCGCAGTCGACCTACCTGATCGAGCGGATGATCCCCGGCGACATCTTCCACGTCGACGCCATCGTCGCCGAGCGCAGCATCCTCTTCGCCGAGGTGCACCAGTACCGCAAGCCGCTGTTCGAGCTGATCAACGCCCAGGGCGGCGGCATTTTCGCGACGCGCACCGTGCGCCGCGGCAGCGATCTCGAGCGCAAGCTGCTCACCGCGCACTCCTTGGTGCTGGAGCACCTCGGCCTCGTCCGCGGCGTCACCCACACCGAGTTCATCCTCGGCAAGGACGACGGCAAGGTCTACTTCCTCGAGACGGCAGCGCGCGTCGGCGGCGCTTACATCGCCGATCTCGTCGAGGCCTCGACCGGGGTCAACCTCTGGCGCGAGTGGGCGAAGATCGAGATCGCCCAGGGCGAGGAGGGCGTCTACGCGGTGCCCGAGCGCCGCGCCGACTACGGCGGCCTCATCCTCTCGCTCTCGAAGCAAGAGCGCCCGGACACATCGGCCTACAACGACCCCGAGCTGGTCTGGCGCCTCGACGGCCAGTTGGCGCACCACGTGGGCTTCATCGTCCGCTCGAGCACGCCCGAGCGGGTCGAGGCGCTGCTCGACGAGTACGAGCCGCGGATCGCTCGGGATTTCATGGCGCACATGCCCGCGCCGGCGCAGGCGACTTCGTAATCCTCACAAAGAAGGCTGAAATGCGCGGGTCGAAGCTTCCGACGCGCCCGGGAAGCTTCCGGCGCGGGCCTTAAGGCTTCGTGGGCGCGCCGCGCGCTTGGGGGATGATAGGCTTGTCGGCTGCCCGGTTGTCGCGACCTCGAGTCGTTCCGTCTTCGGAATGAACCGTGAACAACGAAGAGGCAGAGGGAAGAAGGTTGTTTCGATGGAAGAGCTGACCACGAAAGGCTCTGCGATCCTTGCAAGCGCCGAGTTCTCCGATGTGCTCTGCGACAGAATCGGCCGACCCCGCGTCCGCGAGCGGTTCTCGCCGGAGCTCAAGGCTGCGCTCGCCACCATGAAGCGGACGACGTGGCACCCGCGCGCAATGTGGATTGAGGTGCTCCGCGCCGTCGTCTCGGTTCACAACGATCCCCTCGCGTCACACGCCGATCTCGCCGAGTGCGGGAAGGCCATTTGCGAGGACGCCGCCAGCACGTTCATGAAGCTGATCCTCAAGATCATGACCCCCCGGCTCTTCGCGAAGAAGTTCCCCGACTTCTGGGTCCGGGACATGCGCGGCGGGGTGATGACGGTCGACCCGTCGGAGCTTACGCACAACCGCTTCGTGGCCCACCTCGTGGACGTCGACGGCTTCGAGCACGTCGGGCCGGCGGGCTGCGGCTTCATCGGCTTCGCGATGGAGAAGATCACCGGCGGCCCGGTCAACATCGTCGTCAGCCCGTGGTCCCTCGAGCGCCCGGGTCCCGCCGAGGTGCGTTGGGACGTCTCGTGGTGAGGCGGTGACCATGAGCGACGACAATCTCGACGCGCACGACGCGCTGGAGGTCCTCCACCACGTCGGGGATGTCCTCATCGTGCTCTCGGACGTGGCCAGCGGTGACCTCACCACGCGCTGTTCCAGGGACCTGCCGGAGACGAACCCCCTCGGCGCGCTCTTCAGCGGCGTCAACGAGATGATCGATCAGCTGGAGGCCGAGAGCGAGCGGAGCCGGGCCTACCAGAAGGATCTCGAGGAGAAGCTCGCGACCATCGAGGAGCAGCGGTTGGCCATCCGCGAGCTCTCGGCGCCGATCATCGAGGTGCGGTCCGGCGTCCTTTGCCTGGTGATCGTGGGCTCGCTCGACAGCGACCGGAGCGCCCGGACCACGGAGGCGCTCCTCCATGCCGTCTGCGAGAAGCGAGCGCGCTGCACCATCCTCGATATCACCGCCATCGAGATCATGGATCCCACGACTGCCGATCACTTCCTCAGGATGGCGAAGGCCGTCCGGCTGCTCGGGGCCGAGTGCATGCTCACCGGGGTGAACCCGCTCATGGCCAGGGCGCTGGTAGGTATGGGTATGGATATGGTGGGAATTACCATTCACCGTACCCTGGACGCGGCGCTCCAGGATTTCACCCGACGCGATCGACGTCGGTAACACCGCGATCGTTTGTGTTGGGTAACCCGACGCAAAAGCGCCAAAATCATCGCGGAGGGCCGGGCGCAACGATTTTTTGGGCCGTGCGATGATTTAGCCTTTCAAAATTCTGGCGACTCGTGCAATACTGTAATTTGTTGTACTCGTCGTAATTCTACTCCTTCCAGCAACAAGTAGACGACGCGGCTCGCGATGGGAAAGGGGCGCAGGCATCCTCGGAGGATGACTGTCCGCCTGCGCCGTCGGACTCCATCCGATGGGCTTCCGTCGACGAAGGCTCTCCCGGAGAGTCGACGTGTCGTGCTCTGTTGCGCGCAGAAAGGGCATATCCATGAGTCGAAGCAACTGGCATCGGTCCGTGCGGTCTCTCGGTTTCGCGGCGACGCTCGGCGCGTCCGCGCTCTTCCTCGGCTCCCCGTCGGGGCACGCTGATCCACCAAAGACAGCGCGCTCCTCGGGTGATCATCACAGGGGGAAGCTCGAGCTCCCGCTCATCCGTGGGGTGGCTGTCCCCTTCGAGCTGACGGTGCTCGCCACGCCCCACAACTGCGAGCGCGAGATCGCGATGAAGCTCTCGTGGGACGAAGAAGAGAACTGGGTCAAGGTGAAGCTCCACGGCAAGGGCGTCCTCGAGCGGTTCCCGACCTTTCATCGCACCACGGGCGTCAACTACGTTCCCAACGCCTTCTGGCCGGAGTCGAAGGACATCGACAACGGCCGCTATCAGCTCTGGGTGATCAGCCCCGCGGAGGAGATCCAGTTCTATTACGACGGCGCGACGCTGGATCTCCTGGGCAGCGAGGTCGATTTCCCGGTGCAACCGCCGGGATCTCTCCCGGTCTCCTTCCCGACGGTCAAGGTCTTCCCGCTGCCGTTCATGCAGCCTGACGCGAACGGGGATCTCGATTTCGAGTACACCTGGAGCTACGACCGCACCCTCCGCGGTGATCGTCACGAGTTCGCGCACCACATGGTGAGCTTCCCGCCGCCGAACCTCTGCGGCGCGAACCCGTTCCGCTTCGACCTCTCCACGGTGCGCGGGTACATCAGCAAGCCGCTGCCGGCCTCGAAGGCGCGGCCGTTCTCGGACTTCCTGCGCAACGGCTTCCTCTTCGACATCACCGTCGAGCCGGCGCAGTACTTCACGGAGCCGCCGCTGACGACCCAGATTGCCACCTACGGGAACGGTACCCTGTTCGGAGGCGCGGTCCCGAAGGGGTACATCTGGGACATCGACGCTTCGTTCATGAACGTCGCTCCGCCCATCCGCCCCTGGGAGAGCGCTGGCAAGTGCGAGGACTGGTATCGGCCGCTCCACACCCAGAACCTCGACTTCTGCAGCCAGTGAAGGAGAAGACCATGAAAATTTCATCTTTTTACGGCCTCTTCTTGCTGGGCTCGGCCCTGGCGCTCCCGGCCTGCGAGGCGCGAGGCGGTGGTGAGGGCGACGGCGACGTCGGCGCCGCCGCCGAGGCGCTGAGCAACGTCAACAGCGGGTCGTACAACCTGCACCTCGAAAACACGCTCCGGTTCAACACCATCCCCGCCGGCGCGGATCTGGTGCGGGGCCGCGCGCTCTTCGGGCTCGCCGCCGACGGCGAGACAGAGGACAAGACCCAGGCGCTCTTCCAGGGCCTCTCTCAGGCGGCCGGGGGCGTCATCACCAGCAACCAGCGCACCTGCTTCACCTGCCACCGCGGCATCGTCGCGACGCGGCTCGGTCTGCCGCGCGCGCCGATGTCGGCCAGCGTCGCGGCGACGGACGCGCTCTTCACCGGCATCGACGGCGACGCCCAGGGCGACCCGGACGCGCCCTCGAACCTCGAGAATCTCGCCCTCATCAAGTACCGGCCCAACCGGTTCAACCCGGTTCGCTCCGAGAGCGATCCGTTTCGCCGGGTGTTCTTCTGGCGCAAATCGATCACGCTCGTGAACCTGGCGTTCGCGCACGGGTTCCTCAACGACGGGCGCGCGCGCGCCATGTTCGAGACCGATCGCAGCGCGGTGTTCAGCCACACCCAGCCCGGCGACACGCGCTTCGACGACCTCTTCACGCTGCAGGACGGCGCCGACCTGGAAGCCTTCCAGTTCAGCGTCGTGTCCGACCCGCGGCTGCTGGCGCTCCGCGATCCGGCGGCGCCGCTTTACCAGGCGCTGGCCTCGGACCCGTTCTACACGGTCGACATCCACACGCAGGCGCAGAAGCGAGGGAAGAAGGTGTTCCAGCAGTCCTGCATGACGTGCCACAACACCCCGAACATTTTCAACAACCTCTCCAACGTCGAGACGCGGGGCAACGGCGAGCGGCTGGAGAACAACCCGCCCTTCGCGCCCTCGGTGGCGCGGACTTTCAACGTCGGCGTGTCAGAGCGGAACCTGCACCGGCTCCGGTTCACCCATGACCTCGGCGCCGGGCAGTTCGCTCCGATCGTGATCCCCCTGGTGCGCGAGGACGGGATCATCAAGAACGTCACGGTGACGTTCGACATCGGCCTGGCGGCCACCACCGGACGCTGGGAGGACATCGGCCGCTTCAAGGTCCCGCAGCTGCGAGGCGTGAAGGCCAACGCCCCTTACTTCCACGACAACTCGGCGGCGACGCTGGAAGAGGTCGTCGACTACTTCAACAGCGACGCTTACAACAAGTCGAAGGACGGGAAGAATTTCCCGGTCCACCTCGACGCGAGCAAGCGCGCTGACTTGCTCGAGTTTCTCGAGATCCTCTGAGCTGAAGCGGCGCTGACGGGCCTGGACGCAGGCTCGTCAGCGTCAGCGTTCACGTCTACGTTTACGTCCACGTCTACGTTTACGTCAGCGGCCGGCGCGGGCGATGTACGCGGCCAGGGTGGCGATTGGCACGCCGGTGGGCCTGCCAAACTGCCAGTCTGCGCCTTCCGCCACCGTCCCCGCGATATCGATGTGGAGGAACGGGAGCGCGCCGCCGCGGAGGCCGGCGGCGATGTCGAGGAACGCGAAGGGGTATTGATGGCCGCGCGCGGTGTTGACCGAGGCGAGGCGGTTGGACGAGACCACGTCCTCGGCGCTCGATCGCGGGGCGACGACCGAGTAATCCTCGCGGCGCGGGCGGCTCTTTTCCCAGGGCTCGGCCCAGAGCTCGCCCAGCGCGTCGAGGCGATCCACGTGGCCACCGGCGCGGGCCGGCGCGTTGGAGACGACGCCGGTGTACGGGCCGTAGGCGCGGTAGACATGGCCCGTGAGCGTGGCCAGCGACATCAGCACGGGCGAGGCGGCGCCCTCGGCGATCTCTTTTCCACGGGCGAGTAGATCGGCGAGGAGGAGGCGGCCTTCCGCGTCGGTGTTGCCGATGCGGACGCGCTGGCCGGCGCGGGAGCGGATGATCTCGTCGCTGACGAAGGCGTCCTCGCCGATGCTGTTGCGGACGAGGCCGAGGAGGGCGACGACGCGGACGCCGGGGACCTTCATGATCGCCGCGGTGAGCACGAGGCCGGCCGCGGCGCCGGCGCCGCCCTTGTCGCGCGACATGCCCGCCATGTGCCCGTCGGTCTTGAGATCGGCGCCGCCGGTGTCGTAGGTCACGCCCTTGCCACAGACGATGATCGTGCGCTTGATCTCGCCTTCGGGGCGGTAATCGAGCGTGACGACGCAGGGATGACTCATGGCTCTTCTGTGGGGACGGGAGACGGGAGAGATGGCCTCAGGCCGCGCTGCCTCGGGCGGCGCGCCCGAGGTGGATGATCGGCCAGGCGTAGGTGTTGGCGAGGAGAGCGAGCTTGCGGTCCGGGTTCACCGCGGCCGGATGGCCCACGATGCTCAGCATCGGCACGTCGGAGTAGCTGTCGGAGTAGGCGAAGCAGCCGTCGAGATCGTGGCCGCGCCGATGGGCATCTTCCCGGATGAGGCGCGCCTTTTCGGGGCCGGCG
>Ga0209181_10003460_pt1 | contig 24325 bp, 18 predicted proteins | sample MAT05_FD_187208 | JGI IMG/M metagenome (GOLD analysis project Ga0209181, IMG submission 187208) | Freshwater microbial communities from Lake Fryxell liftoff mats and glacier meltwater in Antarctica - MAT-05 (SPAdes) (version 2) | ecosystem: Environmental > Aquatic > Freshwater > Ice > Liftoff...
AGAACGCGGCCGGCTTCGCGTCGAACGCTTCGACCTCCTTGACGATCGCGTCGAAGGCGGGGGCGTCGTTCGCCAGCCGGGCCAGGGCCGCGAGCCGGGCGAGGGTCGCTTCGTCGCGCGGGTTCACCAGCTTCGCCGCGAGGAGGTGCCGGCGGGCGGTGAGGGTGTCGCCGCCGGCGAGGTACACGTCGGCCTTCAGCCGCAGCGCCGCGGGGTGGCGGGGGTTCACTTTCAGGGCGGCGTCGGCGAGACCTTCCGCAACGGTCAGGTCGAGCGCTTCGAGCGCGGATGCCCCTTTCGCGGCGATGGCGTCGGCGGCCCGCGGGTTGATCTTCAGCGCGGCGTCGAACGCCTCGAGCGCCTGGGCGCGGTTGTGCTTCTCCAGCAGCAGGGCGCCCGCGTGGTACTCGGCCTCCCAGCAGTCGGGGTCGTGCTTCTTCGCGTCCTTGTACACCTCGTTGAGGACGAACTGGAACTGCTGCGGCCGGTTGTTCCACGTCGCGTTCTCGACGCCCGCCTGCCCGACGATGAGGAGTGCGTCAGCGTCGGTGATGGGCTTGTCGGCGTTCTCGGCGTCGGAGTAGGCGCGGACGAACCACTTGACCTCGGCGTCGGCCGCGGGGATGTCGCCCTTGTCGCGCAGAATCCGCGCCTTGACCCAGCGGGCGAGGAAGTGATCGGGCGCCTTCGCCAGAACGGCCGCGGTGTCGGTGAGGGCGTCGTCCCACTTGCCGAGCGAGTAGAGCAGGTCGGCGCGGGCGGCGAGCACGTCGGGGTGGCCGGCGGATGTCTTGAGAGCGGCGTCGAGGGCGTCGAGAGCCTTGCCGGTTTCCCCCTCGGCGCGCCAGGCGCGGGCGGTGCCGATCGCCGCGGCGGGGGCGAGGGCGGCGTCCTTCGCGGCGGCGGAGAAGCCGGCGCGGGCCTCTTCGTAGTTGCCGCGGCGGAGGCGCTGCCGCGGCTCGGCGAGCGGGTCGCCCTTCGGCTGCGCGAACGTGCCGAGGGCGACGAGCACGACGGCGGTGACGGCGGCGAACGCGGCGCGGCGCATGACGAACCCCCGGCGGACGGCGAAGACCACCCTATCGGCGGGGTGAAACAGCCGCAAGCGGCGGGCGTCATCCTGGCGGACGCCGCCCGCGTCGGTTAGATTCAGGTTCGCGTTCCGTCCTTCCCTCTGTCCGTGACACCGGCACCGCCGCGAGGGCCGCAGCATGTCCGTTCGCCTCCGGGTGTGGGCGCTCGCCGTCCTCGCCATCGCCGCCCCCGCCCGCGCCGCCGACTCGGCCGCCGACCTCGCTGCGACCATCGACAAGCACCTCGAAGCCGACTGGGCCGCCCGCGGCGTCGTACCCGCCGCCCCGGCCGACGACGCCGAGTTCCTTCGCCGGGTGTACCTTGACCTCATCGGCCGCACCCCGCGCGTCGCCGAGACGCTCGACTTCCTCGACGACAAGGCGCCCGACAAGCGCGCCAAGCTCGTCGACCGGCTCCTCGGCACGGCCCCGCACGCGGCGCACTTCGCGGCCGTCACCCGGGCGACGTGGCTGCCGCAGACCGTCACCGGCGGCAACTTCGCCGGGTTCGGCTTCCAGCTCGAAGGGTGGCTCCGCAAGCAGTACCGCGACAACATCCCCGCCGACCGCACGGTGCGAACGCTGCTCGAAGTGCCGTACCAGGTGCAGCTGAACGGCCCGGTCGGCAACACCTTCCGGTTCGTCCAGCCGGTCGGGAACGACCCGGACCAGCGGGCCATCGTCGGCTTTTACCAGGCGAACGAGGCCAAGGCCGAGAACGTCGCCGCGGCCGTCAGCCGGCTGTTCGTCGGCGTGAAGCTGGAATGTGCCCAGTGTCACGACCACCCGTTCGCCCCGTACACGAAGGAACAATTCTGGGAGTTCGCCGCCTTCTTCGCCGACCTCGGCCGCGCCCCCGCCACCCCGCCGGGGGAGGCCGCCGGCCCGCAGGCGAACAAGAACCGCATCACCATCCCCAACTCGTCGAGTGTCATCGTCGCCAAGTTCTTCGACGGCACGTCGCCGGAGTGGAACGAGGTGATGACCCCGCGGCAGGAGCTGGCGGGGTGGCTCACGAGCCGGCAGAACCCGTACTTCGCCCGGAACCTCGCCAACCGCATGTGGGCGCACTTCTTCGGCGTCGGCATCACCGACCCCGTTGATGAACCCGGCGACAACAACGCCCCGAGCCACCCCGAACTGCTCGACGAACTCGGCAAGGCGTTCGCCGCCGGCGGCTTCGACAACCGGCTTCTCATCCGGGCGATCACACGCACGAAGGCGTATCAGCTGAGCAGCCGGATGAGCCACCCGACGCAGGCCGACCCACGCCGCTTCGCCCGCATGAGCGTCCGCTGGCTGACGCCGGCCCAGCTGTTCGACAGCCTCGTCAGCGCCACCGGCCACCGCGAGCCGGGCCAGTTTCGCGCCAATTCGTTCGGCGGGTTCGTGCAGGCGAACAACCCGCGCAGCGTGTTCCTGAACCGCTTCAGCAGCACCGACCGCCCGACCGAGACGAGCACGACCATCCTGCAAGCGCTGATGCTGATGAACGGCACCTTCCTCGACGCCCAGACGGCGCCGGACACGTCCGAGTTGCTGGCCGCCGTCGCCGACATGCCGGGGTGGGACACCCGCCGCCGCGTCGAGACGATCGTCCTGGCGGCGCTGGCGCGCCGGCCCACCGCCGACGAGTTGGAGCGGTTCAGCAGCTACGTGGACCGCGGCGACAAGCGGAAGGGGCTCGGCGACGTGTTCTGGGTGCTGCTGAACAGCCCCGAGTTCCTGTTCAACCACTGAGGCGACCCCCGTCGCCCACCCGGGGCGTTGCCCCGGGCTATGCTGTCCCAGGCCGTTGGCCTGAAAACCGGGCCGCCGGCTTCACCCCGAAGGGGTGGGATAGCATAGCCCGGGGCAACGCCCCGGGTGGGGTGGCGGGTTACCCGGAGAGTGACCATGACCCTGTCGCGTCGGCAACTCCTCCGCGTCGGCGCCGGCGTCTCGGTGTCGGGCTGGCTCGGCCGCGTCGCCGCCGCCGACCCGAAGCCGCGGCGGTCCGTCATCCTCCTGTGGATGGCCGGCGGACCCGCCACCATCGACCTGTTCGACCTGAAGCCGGGCCACGACAACGGCGGCCCGTTCCGCCCCGTGGACACCACCGCCCCCGGCCTCCGCATCGGCGAACACCTGCCGAACCTCGCCATGCACGGCAAGCACCTCGCCGTACTCCGCGGCATGAGCACCCGCGAGGGCGACCACGGCCGCGGCACGTACCTCCTCCGCACCGGCGTCGTCCCCAGCGCCGCCGGCATCCACTACCCGAGCGTCGGGGCGCTGGTGTCGAAGGAGCTCGGCGACCCGGCGGGCGAGCTGCCGAACTTCGTCAGTATCGCCCCGCAGCGGTTCTTCAGCCAGGATGCCTACGGCCCCGGCTTCCTCGGCCCGCAGTACGCCCCGCTGATCGTCGGCGACGGCCAGTTCAGCGCGAACGTGCCCGACGTGGACAACGTCCTCCGCGTGTCCGACCTGGCCCGGCCGCGGACTGTCGCCGAGGAGGCCGCCGCGAGCCGGCTCGACCTGCTGCGGAGCGTTCACGACGACTTCGCGGCCACGCACCCCGGCGGCGTCACGCGGGCGCACGCCGCCGCCTACGACCGCGCCGTGCGCCTCATGCGCTCGGCCGGCGGCAAGGTGTTCGACCTGACGGAGGAGAAGGCGAACGTCCGCGACGCGTATGGCCGCAACCTGTTCGGCCAGGGGTGTCTGCTGGCGCGCCGGCTGGTCGAGCGCGGCGTGTCGTTCGTGGAGGTGACGCTCGGCGGGTGGGACACGCACGCGAACAACCACGACCAGGTGCGGAACCTGTGCGGCACCCTCGACCGGGCGTGGGCGCAGCTGATGAGCGAGTTGAAGGACCGCGGCCTGCTGGAGCGGACCACCGTCGTGTGGGCCGGCGAGTTCGGGCGGACGCCGCGGATCAACCCGCAGCGCGGCCGCGATCACTTCTCGCCCGCGTGGAGCACGGTGATCGCCGGTGGCGGCGTCAAGGGCGGGCAGGCGGTCGGCCGCACCAGCGCCGACGGCACGACCGTGGAGGACCGTCCGGTGTCGGCCGCGGACTTCCTGGCGACCGTGTGCCGCGTCGCCGGCATCGACCCCGAGAAGACGAACATGTCGAACGTCGGCCGGCCGATCCCGATCGCCGACCGCGGTGCGAACCCGGTGACGGAGGTGGTGGCGTAAACCGCGCGGCGAGCGGCCCGCGCGAGCGGGCTGTTGGCTCGGGGCTTCGGCTCGGGTCTTGAAGCCCGGAGGGCGCCTGGTGTAGCCCGGGGCGGAAGCCCCGGGCGGGCGACGGGGGATTCCAGGGTGCGACGCACCGGTGACACCGCCGACGCCGCCCGGGGCTTCCGCCCCGGGCTACACCAGGCGCCCTCCGGGCTTCAAGACCCGAGCCAACAGCCCGCTCCCGCGAGCCGCTCGCCGGACCAATCGCGATTCTTGGAGCCCCCATGACCCGCCCGCTGTTCGCCGTCGCCCTCCTCGCCGTCGGCGGCGTCGCGCTCGCGTTCCCCCCGCGCCCGAGCCCGAGCGCGACCCCCGCGCCGCCGCCGATGCCGACGCCCGCCGACCGGTACGAACTCGTCGTCTTCGGCCCGGCGGGACCGATCCGCGTCGCCGTCCACGTGCAGTACGAGGGGCGGTCGCTGGCCGCGCGCTGGTCCGACAGCCTGAAAACCGTGTTCGCCGCGTTCGACCGCGACGGCAGCGGTTCCCTCAGCGGCGCCGAAGTGAAGCGGGTGTTCTCCGACACGTCGGCCGCGGGGCTGGTGCAGACCGGGTTCTACACCCCGTACCCGAACGACCTGCCGACCCTCGCCTGGCTCGACGCCGACGGTGACAGCCGGGTGTCGTTCGCCGAGTTCGCCGGGTACTATCGGCAGGCCGCGGCGGCCGCGTCGCAGGCGTTCCCGCCGCAGCCCCAGAACCCGCAGAACGCGGCCGCCACCGAGGGGCTGTTCGCCCTCCTCGACGCCGACAAGGACGGCAAGCTCACCCGCGCCGAGGTCGCCGCGGCCGAGCGGCTGGTCGTCGCCCGCGACACCGACGAGGACGAGTGCCTGAACCTGACGGAGGTGCTCGGCAGCGGCGTCGGCGGCTTTGCGGTCTCGGACCGCGGTGGCGCGGCCCGGTCGGAGCCGGTCGCCGTGTTCCGCGCCGGGGAAGCGCCGGAGGCGATCCGGTTCCGCGTCCGCACGGGGTACGAGTGGACGAAGCTCGGCCGCGCGACCGGCGGCGAGATCGCCCGCTGGTGGACCGACCCGGCGGACGCCGACGTGACGCTGTCGTTCGCGCCGAAGGCGGACGAATGCCGCGTCACCGTGACGACCGACGCGGCGGTGCTGAAGCAGCGCGGGTTCACGGTGGCGCAGACCGAGCCGCGGCGGCTGGTGCTCCGCCACGGCCGGCAGCCGATCGAGCTGTCGGCGGTCGTGGGTGCGAACATCCTGGGCCGCGGGACCGGCCTCCGGGTGCAGTTCCTGGCGATGTACGACGCGGCGACGAAGGGGAAGGCGTTCGCCACCGACGCCGACCTCGGCGGCACCAACGCCCCGCAGTACCAGCTCCTCCGCGTCCTGTTCGACCCGGCCGATTCCGACGCCGACGGCAAGCTGACGCGGATGGAGCTGGCGGCGCACCTGACGCTGTTCGAGGCGTTCGCGGCGCCGGCCGTGGCCCTCACCCCCGCGGTGCAGACGCCGACGCTGTTCCAACTGCTCGACGACAACCGCGACGGCCGACTGTCGGTGCGCGAGCTGCGGACGGCGTGGGACCGGCTGGCGATTCTGGAGCCGCCGGGGGCCGACGGCCGGGTGGAGGCGATCACGAAGGCGGCGATCATGCCGACGGCGGTGTTGCGGCTCGGCCGTCCGGCGGAGCGGTTCGCGGTGTTCCTGGCGCCCGACACGCCGGCGGCGGCGGCGGCGGCCCGCGGGCCGCAGGCCGGGCCGGTGTGGTTCCGCAAGTTGGACCGGAACGCCGACGGCGACGTGTCGCGGGCCGAGTTCGTCGGCACCCGGGCCGAGTTCGACGCGATCGACGCCGACCGCGACGCGTTGATTTCGGTCCGCGAGGCGGAGGCGTTCGACGCCGCGGCGCGGAAGGAGTGACCCCGCCGCTTGCGGCGGTGTAGCCGCGGTTGCACCGCCACAAGCGGCGATTACTGAGACTCAGGTTGTTGGGGTTGGGTGCGTGGCTTCTGGTCCTCGTCGTGGGTGGTTCGCCCCCTCACCCCGCGTGCTTCGCCGCGACCCTCTCCCCCGAGGGGAGAGGGTGGGAGGCCGCCGGCCGTCATCGTGGGCGGGCATCGACCCGCGGACGCCGTGGCCGCACCCCGCGTCGGCGCGTGGTGACCCGCCCGCGACGGGGGCCGGTCGGCTCCCACCCTCTCCCCTCGGGGGAGAGGGTCGCGGCGAAGCACGCGGGGTGAGGGGGCGAACCACCTCCGGCGAAGGTCGAACCGGGGCAATGCAACTCGGACAACCTGCGGGTCAGTGGGTGAGCTCCTCGGCGCGCATCTTCCGCAGTTCCACCTCGCGGTAGCGGCTCCGCATCACGAACACGAACGGCACCGACAACCCGAGCAGCAGTCCGCCGACGAGCAGGGGCGGGTACCACACGGCATACGGCTGCCGGGACACGACCGCCGCCACGCCGAAGGCGAGGACGAGCGACCCGAGTACCACGCCGAGGCCGAGCATCCCGAACACGAACGGCCGGCCCTTCCCCTTCGGGACGAGCACGCCCCCGGCCACGCCGACGGCCGCGCCCTAGAGGCCGACGAGACTCCCGCCGATGCTCCCCACCCACGTCATCACCACCGGATCGACCCACGACTCCGCGGCCATTACCCGCCCCCCTTGGTTAGGCTCGCCTTGTGTGCGGCGAGCAACTGCCGGCCGACGCCGGCGTCGATGACCCCCTCCGCCACCAGCATCTTCACCTTCCGCTCCAGCGGGTCCGCCGCGCGGGCCTCCTCGGCCGCCTTCACCTTGGCGATGAGCCGGTCGAGCCGCACCCGGATGGTCGGGTACGACACGCCGTACGCCTCCGCCAGCTCCTTCAGCGACCCGGACGCGAGCACGAACCGGCGGACGAACTCGCGGTCCTCGTCGCCCAGCTCGGCGAACCAGACGGGCACCATGCGCCGTTCCCACTGTTGCGAAAAACGAAACTCGATGTGCGGATTATTGAGGCGAACGAATCGAAAGTCAAGGTGAAGAAAACGAAAGCGACCGGCTTCCGCCGCTCGCGGCGGTGCAAGGTGTAGCTGCACCGCCGCGAGCGGCGGAACCCGCGCGACCGAGCACCGCGTACAATTCCCCCATGTCCGCACCCCTGCCGCTCGCCGCCGCCCCCCCCCCCCCCCCCGGCCTCCTCGACACGCCGGACGACGACTTCCGCGCCTGGCTCGCCGAGCGCCACCAGCCGCCGATGCGCGCCGGGCAGATCCGCCGCCAGGTGTTCGCTAACCGGGCCGAGTCGTTCGACACCATGACCGACCTGCCGGTCGGCCTCCGCGCCGAGCTGGCCGCGTCGTTCGCACTGTTCTCGGCCCGGGTCGAACGGCACCTCAAGGCCGGTGACGACACGCACAAACTCGTCCTGCGGCTCGCCGACGACCGGATGATCGAGTGCGTGCTGATCCAGGACGACGGCCGGGCGACGGCGTGCGTCAGCACCCAGGTCGGCTGCGGCATGGGCTGCGTCTTCTGCGCCAGCGGGATCAATGGGGTCGTCCGCAACCTGACCGTCGGCGAGATCGTCGAACAGCTTTTGCGGCTCCGGAACCTGACCCGCCGCGAGGACGCGCCCCCCGCCGGCCGGCCCGACCTACCGACGCGCCTGACGAACATCGTCGTCATGGGGATGGGCGAGCCGCTGGCGAACCTCGACAACCTTCTCGAAGCGCTGGAGGTGGCCGGCGATCCGAAGGGGCTCGGCATCGGGGCGCGGCACGTCACCATCTCCACCGTCGGGCTGCCGGCGAAGATCAAGCGGCTGGCCGAGGTCGGGAAGCAGTACAGCCTCGCCGTTTCGCTCCACGCCCCGAACGACGCGCTGCGCACCCGCATCGTGCCGACGAACGACAAGACGGGTATCCGCGCGATCCTCGAAGCGGCCGACGACTTCTTCGAGAAGACCGGCCGGCAGGTGACGTACGAGTACGTCGTGCTCGGCGGCCTGAACGACCGCGCCGACCACGCCCGCGAGCTCGGCCGCCTGCTCACCGGCCGCAAGGCGCACGTCAACCTCATCCCGTGGAACGACGTGGAGGGGCTGCCGTACCGGCGTCCGAAGGACGGCGACCTGACGAACTTCATCGACACGCTCCGACGTTCGGGCGTGAGCGTGAAGGTCCGCAAGCGGAAGGGTTCGGAGATCGACGCCGCCTGCGGGCAGCTGCGGCGCAGGGCGGAGGCCGAGGCGTCCGCAACCGTAACGGCCGCGGGGAGTAGCGGCGACTCGCCGGCCGGTGCGTGATGCGAACGGTTGTTGCTGCGACGGATACACTTGTTTCCGCGACCCGGTGGGGGGCGCGGCGGAAACAATAACCTCGGCCAAAATGAGGAATCCGCGGGCAGTCTGTCGCAGTCGCGGTTCTGTTGCTACACTCGCGGGAGGGCCGCACCGGCTCTCTTGTTCCCACCCGCGGCCCCATGTCGATCGGCCACACCAGCTCGCTGATGGCCCTGCGCGACCCGGACATCCGTCTGATGCTCCGGGTCCGGGACGACGACGCGGCCGCGTTCGCGGAGCTGGTGGAGCGGTTCCAGCACCGGCTCGTCGGCGTGATGCACCACCTGGTCGGCAGCCCGGACGAGGCCGAGGATTTGGCGCAGGAAGTGTTCCTGCGGGTGTACCGGACGCGCAAGAAGTACCGGCCGCGGGCGAAGTTCAGCACCTGGCTGTTCACCATCGCCAACAACCTGGCGCTGAACGCCCTGCGCGACCGGAAGCGCCGCCCGGCCGTGCCGCTGGAGGTTCAACAGAGCACCGGCGACGCCGCGGTCCCGAGCAACACCCCCGCCCAGACCCGCGACGCCCCGCCGGCGCACCACCTCCAGCAGCAGGAACTGGCGGACGTGGTCCGCGGCGCGCTGGACGGCCTGAACGAGCGGCAGCGGGTGGCGATCGTGCTGAACAAGTTCGAGGACATGAACTACGCCGACATCGCCGACGTGATGGGGCTGAGCACGAAGGCGGTGAAGTCGCTGTTGAGCCGCGCCCGGGTGAAGCTCCGCGAGGCGCTTTCGGGGTACATCTACATGGACGGCGACGCCCCGCCGCCGGACGACGGGCCGGAGGACTGACGCCGATGGCCGACGACCCGAGCGACCCGCCGGACGCGGACCCGGCCGAGGCCGAGATCGTGGCGTACCTGGACGGCGAACTCGACGCCGCCGCGGCGCGGCGGGTGGAGGCGCGGCTGGCGTCCGACCCGGCGCTGCGGGCGCGCGCCGAGGCGCTGAAGCGCTCCTACGACCTGCTCGACTTCCTGCCGAAGCCCGAGCCGTCCCCGGCGTTCGCCGGCCGAACCCTCGACCGGATTCCCGCGGTGAAGTCGTCGCCCGCCGCGGCGCCGGTGTCGGTGCCGGTGTCGGTGCTGGTGTCGCCGCCATCGGGGACGGGTACGCTGGTGCTGACGCCGGTGCCGCCGCCGCGGTCAGGGGCGTGGGCGCTGGCGCTGATGCTGCTGATCGGCGTGTCGCTCGGCGGCGGCTACCTCGGCACCGCCGCGGCCCGGACGTACCTGTTCCCCGCCCCGCCGCTGCCGCCCGAGGCGACGGCCGACACGCTGCCGCTGGCCGACTACCGGGTCGTGGAACGGCTGGCACTCTACGCCGCAGCCGACGACCTGGACTTCGTCGAGAAGCTGGCCGAGCCGGACCGCTTCGGCGACGACGTGGGGGCGCCGTCGGCCGCGCCGGTCGAGCCCGACAAGCCCGACGGCAAGGAGCTGGACGCGCTGGTGAAGGTCTTCCGCGACCTCCCCGCGGAGCGGCAGGACAAGCTCCGACACCTCGACCAACAGCTGCACGCCCTGCCCGACGCCCGCCGCGACAAGCTCCTCCGCGTGCTGGAGGTGTACGCGGCGTGGCTCCAGCGGCTGTCCGACGCCGACCGCAAGAAAATCCTGGCGATCCCGGCCGCCGACGACCGGCTGGAGGCGATCGACGACACCCGCGGGACGCTGTGGGTGGCCGGCCTTCCCGCGGCGCAGCGGCAGAAGCTGAAGGCGCTGCCGCCGGACGATCGCGGGGCGCTGATCCTGAAGTGGAAGGGCGAGGAGGACGCCAGCCGCACGCACTGGAACACGGCGCGGTTGCACCACGAGTTCCTCCGCTCCGGCCGGCCGCCGTGGCCGTTCACCGACGAGGCGATGAAGAAGCAGGTGCTGGACTTCGCCCGGTCCGCGTACCACCCCGGCGACCCGAAGCGGAACCGCCTCCAGCCGGCGGACGTGACGCGGTTCAACGAGGCGGTCGAGCGGGCGGAGAAGGGCGGCGAGTGGGCGTGGCTCGGGAAGGCCGTGTTCGACTTCTCCCGGAACACGAAGTACGAGACGTTCCCCGAGGCCGGCCCCGGCGGGAAGATGGTGACCGACATCACCGACCTGCCGGCCCGGTTCGGCGACGTGAAGGGGATGCGAATCGTGACGAGGGCCGACGTCGCCGGCCGCTGGCCGGACTTCGCGCTGGAGGTGAATAAGGGACTGGCGAAGGTGAAGTTCGGCGGCAAGCTCGGTGACGTTCACCTCGGCCCGGCGAAGCCCGGCGAGTTCAAGCCGGAGGTCGAACAATTCCTGACGGTGTTGCAGAAGAAGGCCGGACAGACGGAGTGGGCGACACTCGCGGAGAAGGAGGGGAAGTGGCCGGAGTACCCGCAAGAGCTGCTACGGCTGGCGCGGGCGCACGACCTGAGCGTACCGGGGGCAATGCCGCCGGGGCCGCCGAGCCAGTGGGAGAAGACGTACAGCCTGCCGGCCCGGCCGGTGCCGCGGCCGGGGAGCGAGTGACCATGAACCTCGACGCCCTATTCCCGTACCTCGTCCGCGGAGAGAGGAACTCGACGTGCGTTCCGGTCGGGCACGGCGTCTGGGCGGAGATGTCGGAGGACACCGAGACCGCGGACGGGATCGTTCACGCGGTGGTAACGCCGGACCGGCTCCGTGACGCCGGGGTGTCGGTGGAGGCGGCGTACGCGCGGGCGCTGGAGAACCTCGTTCGCTTCGCCGACGACTCGCCGGACCTGTCGGTCGACGTGCTCGGTGGAATCGGCGAGGCGGTTCACCTGCTGGTGTACTGCGACCACCCGCGGGCGGCGGCGTGCCTGCTGCTGCCGGACCTGTACGAGCAGGCGTGCGACCTGTTGGGGACGACCGAGGTGTGCGCCGCGGTGCCGCAGCGGGAGTCACTGGTCGTGCTGCCGCGGCGCGATCGGGCGTACCGCGAGCGCGTCGTCGGGATGCTGCGCGAGCAGGAGGCCGATTCGCGGTGTCCGCTCAGCTTCGAGCTGTTCGAACTGACCGCGGACGGCGTGCGGGAGTTCGTGGAGGTGTAGGCGAGCGGCCCGCGTGAGCGGGCTGTTCCCGAGCGCATCGATGCGCTCGGGAACAGCCCGCTCACGCGGGCCGCTCGCCTAACTCACGTCGTACTCCCACAGCCGGCACGGAATCTTCCCGTTGAAGAACGGCGTACTCCCCCGCACCGGCAACCCCACCTCACCCGCCAGCCCCTGGTTGCCGGTGAACACCAGCACCCGCCAGCCGCGCCAGTGCGTGCCAAACACGTCGCCGAGCGTGCGGTACAACCCGACCAGCTCGGCCTCCTCGCCGATCCGCTCGCCGTAGGGCGGGTTGCACACGATCGTTCCCGGCGGCCCGTCCGGCGGGCGGGCGTCGCGCACGTCCTGCCGCTGGAACCGCACCAGGTTCCCGACCCCCGCCGCGTGGGCGTTCCCGCGTGCGAACTCGACCGCGTCCGTCCGCGCGTCCGAGCCGAGTATTGGCGCCGACAGGAGTGGACGAATTCCAGTCCGTGCGGCCTCGCGGACGGCGGCCCACAGCCCGCGGTCGAAGTCGGGCCAGCCCTGGAAGCCGAACCACTTCCGCGTCAGCCCCGGCGGCCGGTCGAGCGCCAGCCAGCTCCCCTCGATGCAGAACGTGCCCGCGCCGCACAGCGGGTCCACGAGCGCCGTGTCCGGGTTCCAACCGGCGTGCATCAGCAACCCCGCCGCCAGCGCCTCGTTCAGCGGCGCCCGCGTCTGGACCGGGCGGTAGCCGCGCTTGTGGAGCGAGTCCCAGCTGGCGTCGAGGCTGAGCGTGACGTGGTTGCGGAAGACGTGGAGGTTCAGCCCGACCATCGGCCGCTCCGTGTCCACGCTCGGCCGCCGGCCGACGCGGTCGCGGAACTGGTCGCAGATGGCGTCCTTCACCCGCCGGCTGGCGTACTGCGAATGCGTGATCGCCGAGTCGCGGACGTTGCAGTCCACGGCCAGCGTGTGATCCGGCGTCAGGAAGTCGAACCAGTCGATCGTGCGGACGGCGTCGTACAGCTCGTCGGTGGAGCGGACCGGCCCCTCGAACACGGGGCGGAGGATGCGGACGGCGGTCCGCAGCCACAGGCTGGCGCGGTAGAGGAGGGCGGTGTCGCCGCGCGCCCACACGCCGCCGCGGCCTGGTTGTACGTCGGCGCCGCCGAGCGCGGCCAGCTCGTCGGCCAGCACCGGTTCCAGGCCGCGGGCGCAGGTGACGAAGTACGCGGTCACGCTACCCCCGGGCGAGGACGTAGATGACACCGACGAGCGTGCACGCCGCGACGACACCGAGCCAGATCAGTCGCTGGACGAACCACACCTCGATCCCCTTGCCGACCTTAATCCCCATCACGGCCGCGTGGAGCCCGGCGGAGATCGCCAGGTCAATCGGCAGGTACAAGAACTTGGCGACGAACCACGACTCCCAGCGCGGGATGTTCGCGGCACCGGTAAGCGGGTGTACCACCGCTTCGAGCATGGCGAAGGCGACGAGGTCGGCGACGAAGTTGATGAGCATGATGCCGGACGCCGCCATCACCGACGGCTTCGGCAGCCCGCACATCACGCACGCAACGCGGAAGATGTACGTGAGGAGGAACAGCACTACCGGCAGTAGCATCAGCGTGAAGACGCAGCAAACGAACAGGACTGCGCCGCCTTGCACCGGTCGTACTCGGGTCAGTGGGGAAGGGGCTCACGCCTCGGCCGGGGCGGGGAACTGCCGGCACAGTTCGCGGATGGCGCCGCGGACGCGGTCCAACACCGCCGCGTCCTCCGGCGCCGCCAGCACCTCGACGATCCAGGCGGCGACGCGCCGCATCTCGGCTTCTTTCATGCCGCGCGTCGTTAGGGCCGGGGTGCCGATGCGGACGCCGGACGGGTCGAGCGGCTTGCGCGGGTCGAACGGGATCATGTTCTTGTTGACGGTGATGCCGGCCCGGTCGAGGGCGTGCTCGGCCAGCTTGCCGGTCACGCCGTTCTTCCCGCACACGTCCACCAGCATCAGGTGGTTGTCGGTGCCGCCGCTGACCAGCGTGTAGCCGGCGCGGGTCAGCTCCTCGGCCAGCACCTTCGCGTTCGTCACCACCTGCTGCTGGTAGCGCACGAAGTCCGGCTGCAGCGCCTCGCGGAAGGCGATCGCCTTCGCAGCGACGACGTGCATGAGCGGCCCGCCCTGCACCCCAGGGAACACCGCCGAATCGACCGCCTTCGCGTACTCGTCGCGGCACAGGATGAAGCCGCTGCGGGGGCCGCGGAGGGTCTTGTGCGCGGTGCTGGTCACGAACGCGGCGTGCGGCACCGGGTCCGGGTGGACCTTCGCGGCGACGAGCCCGGCGATGTGGGCCATGTCTACCATCAGCAGCGCGCCGACCTCCGCGCAGATGTCGGCGAACTTCGGGAAGTCAAAGACGCGCGGGTAGGCGCTGGCCCCGGCGATGACGAGCTTCGGCTTGTGCTCGCGGGCCTGCGCGGCGACCTGGTCGAAGTCGATGCGGTGGTCGGACGGGCGGACGCCGTAGGACGCGACCTTGAAGTACTTGCCCGAGAAGTTCAGCCGCATGCCGTGGGTCAGGTGCCCGCCGTGCGCCAGGTCCAACCCCAGGATGGTGTCGCCCGGTTGGAGCGTGGCCAGGAACACGGCCATGTTGGCCTGCGCCCCGGAGTGCGGCTGCACGTTCACGTGGGCGGCGCCAAACAGCTGCTTCGCGCGGTCAATAGCCAGGCGCTCCGCGTCGTCCACGTACTCGCAGCCGCCGTAGTAGCGGCGGCCGGGGTAGCCCTCGGCGTACTTGTTCGTGAGGCACGACCCCTGCGCGGCCATTACCGCGGGGCTGGTGTAGTTTTCGCTGGCGATCATCTCCAGGCCGTCCTGCTGCCGGCGGCGCTCGCTGCGGATCGCGGCGAACACCTCGGGGTCGGCCTGTTCCAAAATGTCCATCGACACGGGCTCCGGGGCGGCAATCCTCTTGTTGTATCGCCCCGGTCAGCGGAACTGAACCCCCGCCGCCCGCAACTTTTCGGGCAGAGTACCGTCCGGCTGGTAGACCAGCCCCTCCCACCCGAACCGCCGCGCCGCCTCGACGTTCACCGCCAGGTCGTCCACGAACAGGCATTCATCCGGCGCGACCTGCGTGAACTGGTCGGCGTAGGCGAAGAACGCCGGGTCCGGCTTCCGCGCGGCGGCGTGGTGCGACGCGACGAGGTGGTCGAACGGGGCCAACTCGGCGGCGAAATCTGCGGTGTAACGGAGGAAGTGGGCGTCGTTCGTGTTCGAGCCCAGGAGGACGCGGTAGTTCGCTTTCAGTCGCGGGAGCAGGTCGATGACCTCGGGGTTGGGCCAGAAGATGTCGGTGTACGCGGCCAGAAACTCGACCGGCGTACAGGTGAGCCGGGCGTTCAAAAGAGCCTCGCGGACGAACTCGGTGGTGCTGAGGAGGCCGCGCTCGTAGTCGTCGGCGATGGGGTCGCCGTAGACGCGCAGGGCGAGTTCGACCGGCGGTAGCGAGGTGAAGGCGGCCAGCTTGGCGACGGACCGGCCGTGGTCGAAGAAGGCTACGACGTTGCCGAAGTCGAAGACGATTGTGCGAATCATGGTGCAGTCCGTGGCGAGCGGCCGGCGTGAGCCGGCTGTTGACAGCGCATCGATGCGCATGAGGAACAGCCGGCTCACGCCGGCCGCTCGCCAGGCATTCTTACTTCCCCGGCGCCTTCAGGATCAGCGCCTCGACCACCGACTCGGCCCGCGTCTTCGGGCCGCAGCCGAGGACGATCCGCGTGCCGTCCGGCGTGAGCGCCAGCGCGTGGATCGGCCCCACGTCGCGCTCCGCGCCGACGACGCGCTTGCCGTCGGCGACCGTCCACGCCGCCACGTACCCCTTGTAGCGCGGCGCCGGGCCGGCGCTGATAAGCAGCTTCTCGTCCGCCGAGAAGCGCACGGCGTGGACCCAGCCCGGGTGGCTGGCCGGCGGCTCGCCGGGGAACGGGCTCTTCAGGTCCGGGTTCGGGAACTCGCGGATCGGGTTGCCGCTCGCCACGTCCCACAGCTTCACGGTGCGGTCGCTCGACGCGCTCGCCAGCAGCTTCCCGTCCTTCGTGAAGACGGCGCTGAAGACCTGGTCGCGGTGGCCGACCGGCCCCTTCGGCGGTTCGAGCTTGTCGCCCGGCTTCGGCTCCGGGGCGCCCTTGAACTCGCGGATCATGGTGCCGCCGGCCGCGTCCCACAGCTTCATGGAGCGGTCGAAGCTGGCCGTCAGCACCTGCTTGCCGCCGGGCGCCCACGTCACCGCGTAGATCGGCTGCGCCTCATTCGACGGCGCCGCCTTGACGTGTGCCGCGACCTGCTTCGACAGCGCCGCCTTCTCCACGTCGAACACCCGGAGGTTGCCGTCGTGGCAGCCGGTGGCGAGCACCTTGCCGGTGTCGTCGAATGCGACCGCGTCCACGAGGTTCGGGTGCGGCAGCGTCTTCGTCGGGGCGTCGCCGGCGATCTTGAAGCGGCGGGCGAGCTTGTCGTCGGCGGCGGTGAGGAACTGGCCGTCGGCGAGGAACACCGGGCCGACCGCGGCCGTCGGGTGCGGGTAGCTCTGGAGCGCCCGGCCGAACTCCGGGGGTGGCGGCTGACCACCGGTGAAGTTGACGTTCCACGCCGCGGCCGCCTTCGTGTTCAGCACGCCGACCAGGGCCGGGGCGGTGGGGTGGAACGCCAGCCCGACCGCGGGCGCCCCGGCGGCGACACTGCCGACGAGCTTGCCGTCGGCGACCGTAAAGAGCTTCACCGAGCCGTCCGCGGCCGACACCGCGAGCCGCTGCCCGTCCTTCGTGAAGGCCGCCGCGAGCGCTTCGGCCCCCACGTCGAACGCCTTCTCCTTCGTGCCGTTGCCCGTGTTCCAACTCGTCGCCTCCTTGCCGGGGCCGACCGCGATCACGCGCTCGCCCTGCGGCGACAGCGCGATTCCCGCCACCTTTGCGGCGCCGACCACGATGACGCGTTGGACGGTGATCGGGTTGATGCCGACGCTCTTGTCCGCGCTGGCGGTGACGGCGAGCGGCGCGGCCGGCGAAAGGAACGCCCCGCGCACCGGCCCGGCGTGGGCGAACGCCTGATGAACCGCCCCGGTGGCACTGTCCACGAGCACCGCGAGGTTGTCGGCGCGGCCGAGGAGGAGCCGCGTCTTGTCGGCGCTGAACGACAGCGACAGCACGTCCGCCGGCTGGGCGAACTTGCCGACTTCCTTGCCGTCAGCCAGGGTCCACGCGAGCACGTCCTTCCCGGCCGCGGCGGCGAGCGCCAGGCCGTCCTTGCTCAGCGCCAGCGCCGTCGGCACGTTTGCCAGCGGGCCGATCTCGCGGACCGCCTTGTCCGCCTTCGCGGTGTCCCAGACACGCACCAGCTTGTCGGCGCCGGCCGTCACCAGCTGGCCGCTCGTGGGGTGGAAGAACGCCGCCGTCACCTTGCCGGCGTGTGCCTTGACGGCGAACTTGGTCGCCTTGTCCGCCGGCTGCTTCGGGTCGATCGGCAGCGCCCACCCCTTCGCCACGCCGTCCGCGCCCGCGGTCAGGAACACCGGCTGCGACGGGTGGAAGCCCACCGCCGTGACGCCACCTACGGCCGCGGCCGGCACCTCGGCCTTCACCTTCCCCGTGCGGTCCCACATCATGACGGAGCCGTCGGCGAGCCCGGCCGCGAGCGTCTGCTGGTCCGGCGACAGGGCCAGCGCCTCGATCGCCGCCTTCGTCGGGCCGAAGCTGCCGGCGGGGGCGCCCGTGGCGACGGCGAACAGCGTTGCCGTCTTGTCCGCCGACGCGACCACGGCCGTCGCGCCGTCCGCCGACGTGACGAGGTGCGTGAGCGCGTCCTTCGCCGCGGGCGGCGCCTTCGGAGCCGGCGGCGGGGGTGCCTGCCACACGCGCACCAATCCGTCTGCCCCGGCGGTGTACGGGAGGGCGTTGGCGGTGTTCACCGCGAAGCCGGTCAGGTCGGCGGTGCCGGTCAGGTAGCTTGCGACGGCCTTCCCGTCGGCCGGCGTCCAGAAGCGGACCGTCTTGTCGGCTCCGGCGGACACGAGGAACCCGTTGTTGACGCTGAACCCGAGCCCGATCACGGGGCCGGTGTGCCCCTTCAACTCGACGGCTCCCTTCTCCTCGCCCTTCGGGTAGAGCTTGATGGTGCCGTCGGCTCCGCCGACCGCGAACGTCACCCCGTCCGGCGACACGACGACGGCCTTGAGCGCGGCGGCGGCCGCGAACGTCTTCACCGGGTTCGGCGTCGGCACGTCCCAGACGAGCGCCTTGTTGTCGGCCCCGCCGCTGACGAGCTGGTCGCCCTGGAGCGAGAACGCCACCGAAAGCACCTGGGCCGTGTGCCCCTTGTCGCCGCCGTAGACGCGAAGTTCCTTACCGGTCGCGGCGTCCCACAGGCGGACGGATTTGTCGAAGCTGCCGGTGGCGATCAGCGTCCCGTCGGGGCTCACGGCCACGGCCGCGATCGTGTCCGTGTGCCCCTTCAGCACGCCGACCACGTCCGGGGCCGGCGCCTGACCGGACGAGCTGACGGCGAAGAACCCGACGGCAAAGGCGAGTGGCACGGCGAACCGGCGCGGGAGGGGCATGGAACGTCCGGGGAAGGGGGCGGGGCGGGCGTGGCTGCTGGGGAGCAGTGTCGCACCCGCGGCCGGCGGCGTCAACGAGGCGGACCCCCATCGATTTTTCATTTTTCCGGTTGACACGGATCGGGCCTGAGGCGATTGTTGGATAGCGGTTGTAGTTTGCGTCCAGCGACGCACCGCCCGCCAGTGTTCCCACCTGCCCTCTTCGTCCTCACTTTTCAGGGGTCCATCATGCTGCGGTTCAACGGCTCGGCCCGCGCGTTCTGCGACGGCGTCTCGCGGCGAAACTTCCTCCAGGTCGGCGCCTTCGGGGCCGGGCTGACGCTCGCGGACATGCTCCGCGCCCGCGACGCCCAGGCCGCCGCCGCCACCACCCTCCGCCAGCCGACCCGGTCGCAGAAGTCGGCGATCATGATTTATCTGCCGGGCGGCCCCAGCCACATGGACATGTACGACCTCAAGCCCGACGCGCCCGCCGAGTTCCGCGGCGAATTCCGGCCGGTCGACACGAACGTCCCCGGCGTCCGCATCTGCGAGCACTTCCCGCTGCAGGCCATGATGTGGGACAAGCTCGCCGTCGTGCGCTCGGTCGTGTCGGTGGACGAGCACAGCGACTCGCTCGTGCTCACCGGCTACCCCGACCGCGTCAACCGCACCGCCGACCACCCGTCCATCGGCGCCGTCATCAGCAAGCTGAGGAGCCAGGAGGCGACGCCGGTTCCGCCGTTCGTGAGCCTGCGCGGCATGAGCCGCGGCACCGAGCCCGGCTACCTCGGCATCGCCCACCGGCCGTTCACCCCGGGCGGCCAGGGGAACGCCAACCTCCGCCTCGCCAACAACGTCACCGAGCAGCGGCTCGACGCCCGCCGCGACCTGCTGACGAGCTTCGACGACACGCGCCGCGACATCGACGCCACCGGCACCATGCGCGGCATGGACGCGTACACCGAGCGGGCGATGGAGATGGTGACCGCCGGCGTCGTCCGCAACGCCCTCGACCTGTCGAAGGAGCCGCAGGCGGGCCGCGACCGCTACAAGGGCGTCGAGCAGTTCCTGACGGCCCGGCGCCTCGTGGAGGCCGGCGTGGGCTGCGTGACGCTGAGCATCGGCGGGTGGGACACGCACGGGCAGAACTTCCAGACGCTGAAGCGCCAGCTGCCGCTGGTGGACAAGGGCGTGGCGACGCTGATCCAGGACCTGCACGCCCGCGGGATGCAGGACGACGTGGTGACGGTGATGTGGGGCGAGTTCGGGCGGACGCCGAAGGTGAACATGAACGCCGGCCGCGACCACTGGAGCCCGGTGATGGGCGCCCTGGTCGCCGGCGGCGGGCTGCGGATGGGCCAGGCGGTCGGCGTCACCACCGCGAAGGGGGAGCGGCCGCGGGACCGGCCGTACAGCGCCCCGGCCGTGCTGAGCACCGTGTACCGCGCCCTCGGCATCGACCCCGGCATGACCTTCCCGAACGGCTCCGGCCGGCCGATGTACGTCCTCGACGAGCGCGAGCCGGTCCGCGAGCTGTTGGGTTGAGCCCCAAGCAAAGCCCGGGGACAGCCGTCCCCGGGCGTTCCGTACCATGACGGCATGACCCCCACGCTCCGCCTCGCCGCCGTGGCCCTCGCGCTGGTCGCGGCCGGGTGCAACTCGAACAGCACGGGCAAGATCGTCGGCCGCTGGCGGGCCGACATCACGGACGCCCCCATCGGCCCGAACGGCCCGGCCGATGTCGTCTGGGAGTTCACCGAGGACGGCAGCTTCACCGTCTTTCGCGTCGTACCGGGGCGGCCGCCGCCGAACACGGACAAGGTCTCGGCCGGCCGGTACCTGCTCGGCACGGGCGACAGCGTGACGATCACGAACCTCGACCCGCCGCTCGACGGCAAGACGCGGGCGACCGAGCGGATCGTGATCGACGGTGATACGATGACAGTCGGCGGCCGCGGCAAGGACCGGACGTACCGGTTCACCCGGCTGCACGAGTAGCCCCCGCCCGTATGCTCCCCCCGCCCCGCTCACAAGTCCGCAGGTGCGACCCATGTCCCGCACGCTCCTCGCGCTCGTCGCCGCCGCGGCCTGGGCCGCTCCCGCCGCCGCCCAGACGACATACTCCGCCGTCACCCCGTACCCCGCACAACTGCGGCTGCGTGGCACCGATGACGCCCCGCAACTCCTCGTCACCGGCCGACAGGCCGACGGCCGCGACGTGGACCTGACGGCCGCCGTCACCTACGCGGTGTCTGATCCGAAGGTCGCGCGCGTGGACGCCGCCGGCCGCGTCTTCCCCGTCGGTAACGGCACGGCGGAAGTCACCGCGACGGTCGGCACGCTGACCGTTCGCGTGCCGGTCACCTGCACCGACATGGACCGGCCCCTGCCGATCAACTTCGCCAACGCCGTGGTGCCGATTCTCACCCGGCTCGGGTGCAGCAGCGGCGGCTGCCACGGGAAGATCGCCGGGCAGAACGGCTTCCGCCTGTCGCTGCTCGGGTTCGAGCCGCAGTTCGACTACGAGAACCTCCTGAAGGAGGGCCGCGGCCGTCGCGTCTTCCCGGCCAACCCCGAGGAGAGCCTGCTACTCACGAAGGCCACCGGCAAGGCGCCGCACGGGGGCGGCAAGAAGATGGAGCCGGGCGGCGAGGAGTACAAGATCGTCCGCCGCTGGATCGCCTCCGGCCTCCCCTACGGTAGCCCGACCGACCCGACCGTGACCCGCGTCAGCGTGTTCCCCGAAACCCGCGTCATCGACCGCAAGGGGCGGCAGCAGCTGGCCGTGTACGCCCACTACTCGGACGGCACCACCGAGGACGTGACCCGGCGGGCGCAGTTCGAGAGCAACGACACCGAGGTTGCGACCGTCACCGAGACTGGGCTGGTGAACAGCCTGAACGTGACCGGGCAGGCCGCGGTGATGGTCCGCTACCAGGCGAACGTCTCTGTCTTCCGCGCGGTCGTGCCGCGGCCCGGCGTCGCCCCGGCGTTCGAGTTCGCCGCCCGCACCGTGGTCGACGGACACACCGAGAAGAAGTGGCGCGACCTGGGCATCAGTCCGTCCGAGCTCTGCACCGACGAGCAGTTCATCCGCCGCGTCACCCTCGACCTGACCGGCACGATCCCCGACGCCGCCGCGGTGACGGCCTTCGCCGCCGACCGCGACCCGCAGAAGCGCGACAAGCTGATCGACCGGCTGCTGGAAACGCCGGAGTACGCCTATTTCTTCGCCAACAAGTGGGCCGACGTGCTGCGGGTGAAGCGGCGCAACCTGCCGCAGCGGGCCGCGGGCACGTTCGCGTTCCACGAGTGGATTCGGGAGGCGGTCGCCGCCGACCGGCCGTACGACCAGTTCGTCCGCGGCATCGTGACCGCCAGCGGCGACGAGCACCGCAACCCGCCGACGTTCTGGTTCCGCGAGGTCGCCACGCCCGAAAACTTCGTGGACGACATCAGCCAGGTGTTCCTGGGCCAGCGGCTGGCGTGTGCGAACTGCCACCACCACCCGTACGAGAAGTGGACCCAGGACGACTACTGGGGGCTGGCCGCGTTCTACGGCCGCGTCGGCAAGAAGACGGTGCAGGTGCCCGGCCAGCCGAACCAGGGGCAGCAGAGCGGCCGGCAGGTGATCTTCACCAAGACCGCCGGCAGCGTCACGAACAAGCGGACCGGCGCCGCCGCCGACATGCGGCCGCTGGAGGGTGAGGTGGTGAAGGCCGGCGCGGAGGACGACCCGCGGCACCAGTTCGCCGACTGGATGACGAGCCCGAAGAACCCGTACTTCGCGCGGGCGGTGGCCAACCGCTACTGGGCGCACTTCTTCGGCCGCGGCATCGTGGACCCGCTCGACGACATGCGCGTGACCAACCCGCCGTCGAACCCCGAGCTGCTAGACGCGCTGGCGAAGAACCTGACCGACAACGGGTACAGTCTCAAGGCGTTGATCCGCACGATCTGCCGGAGCCGGACGTACCAGTTGAGCAGCAACCCGAACGAGTTCAACGCCGAGGACAAGGCGTCGTTCGCGCGCTACTACCCGCGGCGGCTCCAGGCCGAGGTGCTGTTCGACGCCGTCGGCCGGCTGACGAACAGCCCCGCCGGCTTCGCCGGCCTGCCGGGCGACCGCTTCGCGCCGAGCCGGGCGATCATGCTGCCGGACGAGTCCTTCGCGAGCTACTTCCTCGACGTGTCCGGCCGGCCGCAGCGGATCAGCGCGTGCGAGTGCGAGCGGGTGAACGAGGCGAGCCTGGCGATGAGCCTTCACCTGCTGAACTCGAACGACGTGCAGGACCGCATCGCCCGCACCGGCGGCCGGGCCGACGTGCTGAGCCGCGACCCGCGGCCGGACGCGGAGAAGGTGGAGGAGCTGTTCCTGCTGGCCCACGCCCGCCGGCCGACGGCCGAGCAGGTGCGCGTGGCCGTGGACCACATCACCCGCGCGACGACGCCGGCGGCGAAGAAGCAGGCCTACGAGAACATCGTGTGGGCGCTGCTGAACAGCAAGGCGTTCCTGTTCAACCAGTGACGCCGACGAGCGGGGTCGCGTCAGCGCCCCGTGCGAACCCGATACCTCAAGTATCGGGTTCGCACGGGGCGCTGACGCGACCCCGCTCGGTCGCTCGTTCGATTTCCCGTGGCGTCCCCGTCTCCCGTCCGCGACAATAAAACAATCTCTCCCACCCCCGAGGGCTCCCATGACCCCCGACGCCACCTCCCGCCGGACGTTCCTGGCCGGGTCCGCTGCGGCCGTCTCGCTGCTGCCGACCGCGGCTTACGCCGCCGGCAACGACACCATCCGCGTCGGCCTTGTCGGCTGCGGGGGTCGTGGCACCGGCGCCGCCAGCCAGGCGCTCCAGGCCGACCCGAACGTCAAGCTCGTCGCCATGTGCGACGCCTTCAAGGACCGCCTCGACAGCTCCCTCCGCGAACTACGGAACATCCGCGCCATCGCCGGCAAGATCGACGTGGCCCCCGAGCGCTGCTTCGACGGCTTCGACGGCTACCAGCGGCTCCTCGACAGTGGCGTCGACGTGGTGCTGCTCTGTACGCCGCCGGGGTTCCGGCCCCAACACCTGCGGGCCGCCATCCAGGCCGGGAAGCACGTCTTCTGCGAAAAGCCCGTCGCCGTGGACGCGACCGGCGTGCGGTCGGTGATCGACACCGCCCGCCTGGCCCGCGAGAAGAACCTCGGCCTCTGCTCCGGCTTCTGCTACCGCTACGACCAGGCGAAGCGCGAGACGGTGAAGCGCGTCCACGACGGCATGATCGGCGACGTGCAGGCCATGCACATCACCTACCTGACCGGCACGCTGTGGCACCGCGGCGAGAACCCGAACTGGTCGGAGATGGCGTACCAGATGCGCAACTGGTACTACTACACGTGGCTCAGCGGCGACTTCATCGTCGAGCAGCACTGCCACAACTTCGACAAGGCGGCGTGGGTGTTCAAGGGCGAGATGCCCGTCGCCTGCACTGCGGTCGGCGGCCGGCAGGTCCGCACCGACCCGAAGTACGGCCACATCTACGACCACTTCGCGGCGACGTTCGAGTACCGCAGCGGGGCGAAGCTGTTCTCCCACTGCCGGCAGATGGCCGGGTGCAACGGCGACGTGAACGACCACGTCTTCGGCACGAAGGGGCAGGCGCACCTGATGCGACACAGCATCTCGGTGAACGGCGGCACCGGCTGGGAGATGGGCGAGGCGGAGGTGAAGAACATGTACCAGGTCGAGCACGACGAGCTGTTCGCCAGCATCCGCGCCGGCCGGCCGATCAACGACGGCGAGGCGGCGGCGAACAGCACGCTCATGGCGGTCCTGGCCCGCGAGGCGGCGTACAGCGGCAAGCGGATCACGTGGGCGCAGGCGATGGCGTCGAAGCAGAACCTGGTGCCGGCGAACCCGCAGTGGGGGCCGCACGCGGTCGGCGGCGTGCCGCAGCCGGGGCAGTACCAGTTCGTGTGAGCGACGCGGACGATTAACAACCCGGCGAGCCGCCCGCCGTGAGGCGGCGGGTGACATCCACTCACCCGCCGCCTCACGGCGGGCGGCTCGCCGGGTTGTATCACTTCTCCCGATTTTTCGCTGGCGTCGCCCCGCATCGTGTGGTCTGCTGTCA
>Ga0209181_10003461_pt1 | contig 24325 bp, 26 predicted proteins | sample MAT05_FD_187208 | JGI IMG/M metagenome (GOLD analysis project Ga0209181, IMG submission 187208) | Freshwater microbial communities from Lake Fryxell liftoff mats and glacier meltwater in Antarctica - MAT-05 (SPAdes) (version 2) | ecosystem: Environmental > Aquatic > Freshwater > Ice > Liftoff...
AAAAAGAAAGTAATCGGCGCTTGCAGCGTGCGACTAAGAAAAAACCCGCTGCGGCGGGTTTTTTCATGCAGGTGCTTGCGCTCTATTTCGGCGTGTCCGTTTGTTCTCGCGCCGCGCGCTCGAAGGCTTTGGCAGGGTCTTCCTCTTCGGATAGCGGCGCACTGCCTTGGTTGTTTTCCTGGGTTGTCGCGGCGTCGTTGGCGCGCTGCTGTTGTTCTATCAGCTGCTCCGCTTTGCCGGTATCCATCTGCGTGGTCTTGCTGACATTCATGGTTACTAATTGCGGGAAGGCAATGATCAAGCCGACCATGACAATCTGGATCAGTACGAAAGGCACCGCGCCCCAATAAATTTCCGAGGTTTTCACCTTCGCTGGCGCGACGCTGCGCAAATAAAACAAGGCGAAGCCGAAGGGCGGGTGCATGAAAGACGTCTGCATGTTGACGCCTAGCAACACACCGAACCAGATGAGGTCGATGCCGAGCTTTGCGGCCACTGGCGCGAGCAGCGGCACGATGATGAAAGCTAGCTCGAAGAAATCCAGGAAGAAGGCCAGGAGGAAGATCAGCACGTTCACGAAGATCAGAAAGCCGAGCTGACCTCCCGGCATGTCCGACAACAGATGCTCCACCCACTTGTGGCCATCCACGCCATAAAACGTCAGGCTGAAAATGCGCGCGCCGATGAGGATGAAGACCACGAAGGTGGTCAGCTTGGCGGTGGAATCCATGGCTTGCCGCATCAGCTTCCAGGACAGCCGTTTGCGCAGCGTGGCCATGATCAGCGCGCCGGTAGCGCCCATGGCGCCGCCTTCAGTCGGGGTGGCGACGCCGATAAAAATGGTACCCAGCACCAAGAAGATCAGCGCCAAAGGCGGCACCAGCACGAACACCACTTTTTCCGCCATGCGGCTTAACAAGCCGAGGCCGGTGGCGCGGTTGAGCAAGGCGACGGCGAAGGCAACGCCCATGCCGGCCATGATGGAAATCACGATAGTTTCGTCGGTGGGTGCATCGCGTAAATAGATTTTGGCGCAGGCGATGGCCCCCGCCGTGGCAACGGCGGTCAGGATCAACAGCGAGATATAACCGTTGTCGCCGTTTTCGTCGCGCAGCGTGCGCGCCTCCGGCGGTAAGGCCGGCACGGCTTTCGGATTGAAAATGGTAATGCCCGCCACGTAGAGCGCATACAGGCCGGTCAGCACTAAACCGGGTATGAAAGCGCCGGCATACATGTCGCCCACCGAACGGCCGAGCTGGTCGGCCATGATGATGAGCACCAGCGACGGCGGGATGATTTGCGCCAGCGTGCCCGATGCGGCGATCACACCAGAGGCGAGCTTGCGATCGTAGCCATAGCGCAGCATGATGGGTAGCGAGATCAGGCCCATGGAGATCACCGAAGCCGCCACCACCCCAGTCGTTGCCGCTAGCAGGGCGCCGACGAAAATCACCGCGAACGCCAGGCCGCCGCGCACTGGACCGAACAACTGGCCGATGGTGTCGAGCAGATCCTCCGCCATGCCGCTGCGTTCGAGTATCAAGCCCATGAAGGTGAAGAAGGGCACGGCCAGCAACGACTCGTTCGACATCACGCCGAATATGCGCTCCGGCAAGGCGCCGAAAAGCGCCGGATGCAGTAGCCCCAGCTCGATGCCGATCAAGCCGAAGACGATGCCATTGGCGGCCAGCGCGAAGGCGACGGGAAACCCCAGCAGTAAAAACAAAATTAGCGCCGCAAACATGATAGGCGCCATATTGGCGATGAGGAACGCGTTCATGACTCGATTCCGGCGCGCGCCTTGATCTCCGCCGCCAATTCTTCTTCCGGCGTTAGCACGCGTTCCTTTTCAAGTGGGTTGTCGATGAGCCCACGCAGAAAGGCGACGCGCTTCACCAGCTCGGAGCAGCCCTGCAAGGCGAGCAGCACAAAACCGACGGGCACCAAGAGGCGAGCCGGCCAGACGATAAGCCCGCCGGCATTATTGGAATGCTCGCCCGAGACATAGGCATTGACGAACACCGGCCACGACAGCCAGATCACTAGGATGGCCATCGGCAACAGAAAAACGACGATGCCGAACACGTCGATCCAGTTTTGCGCGCGCTTGGAAAGCCGCCCGGTGATGACGTCGATGCGCACATGCTCGTTGCGCAGCAGCGTGTAGCCGGCACAGAGCAACACCACCACTGAAAACAAATACCACTGCAATTCGAGAAAGGCATTCGAACTCACGTTGAACGCCTTGCGCATGATGGCGTTGGCCGCGCTGACCAGTACGGCCAACAGCACGCCCCAGATCGCCATGCGGCCAACTCGTTCGTTCAGCGCGTCGATGGCTGCTGAGATTTTTATAAGGGCATGCATAGACTCCTCCAGGCCGCGTAAGGGTAATCTGCGAAGGACGATATTTCCAGCGCTTTCTTGCGACACGCCTGCCAGGCTGGCGCAAAGTATCGGCAGCGCATAAGATTCACCCCCCTTCATGGACGCTACTTATTCTGTTGTGTCGACCAAGCTTTGTTTGATACGTCACGGTGAAACGGCGTGGAATGCCGCCGGCCGTTTGCAGGGCCAGATCGATGTTCCCTTGTCGCCAGTCGGTGCGGCGCAGGCGCGAGCGACAGCGGGCGCTTTGGTCGGAACGACATTCGCCGCCATTTACGCCAGCGATCTGTTGCGTGCCCGCCAGACGGCCGAAGCGGCGGCGCGAGTGCTCGCCCTCCCGCTGCACTTCATGGCCGGCTTGCGCGAGCGTCACTACGGCGTGTTTCAGTCGCTCACCTACGCCGAAGCGCGCAGCCGCTATCCGGCGGAATATGCGCGCTTCGAAGCACGCGAAGCCGATTTCGATTTCCTGGGCGGCGAAAGCCTGACTGATTTTGCTGCGCGCGTGGTCGCTTGCGTTGCCACCATCGCCGCGCGGCATGCCGGTGAGCAGGTGCTGGTCGTGACTCACGGCGGTGTGCTGGATGTGTTGCACCGTCAGGCCAGCGGCAAGCCGCTGTCGACGCCGCGCGATTTTGCGATTCCGAATGCCGCTCTCAATTGGATGTCCATGCACGATGGCGTCTGGTCGCTGCTAAGCTGGGCAGACACGCGCCACCTTACGGAAACGCTGGACGAGTTGCCGGGCTGATCGCTGTTGCGGGTTTCTAGTTTCTAGTTGAAAACCTGCGCGCGCCTCGAAACCCGAAACCCGAAACCCGAAACCCGAAACCCGAAACCCGAAACCCGAAACCCGAAACCCGAAACCCGAAACCCGAAACCCGAAACCCGAAACCCACGTCGCGCGCCTCTTGCGCGTGGTGGCAGCTTTGGTCGAGGAAACGCATCCGGGTCGGGGTGATCGTGTCACGCTCAACGCGCACCTGGAGCGCACGCTGGGATTCGATTCGCTGACACGCGTCGAACTCATGCTGCGGCTGGGCCAGGAGTTTGGTGTGTCTTTGCCGGAAGCGGCGCTGTCCGAAGCGGAAACGCCGCGTGACCTGCTGGCATTGCTGGGCCACGCCGCACCAGTGAGCGGTGCGACCAGCGCCGCTCTGCTACCCGAAGCTACAGCGGTCGGCGTGCCGGATCAGGCCAGCACGCTGGTCGAAGTCTTGGATTGGCATGTTGCGCAGCATGGTTCGCGCACCCACGTGCTGCTCTACACGGAAGGCGAGCACACCGAGACGATCAGCTACGCCGCGCTGCATGAAGCGGCGCGCCGCATCGCCACTGGCCTGGTTTCGCGCGGCCTGCGTCCGCAACAAACGGTGGCGCTGATGCTGCCGACGGGGCGCGATTACCTGGCGAGTTTTTTCGGCGTAATGCTGGCGGGCGGCATACCGGTACCGATTTATCCGCCAGCGCGCCTGGCGCAGATCGAAGATCATTTGCAACGTCACGCGCGCATTCTGGCCAATGCGCAAGTTACGTTTCTCATCACCGTGCCGCAGGCGCAAAGCGTGGCCTTGCTGTTGCGCGCGCAGGTGCCGAGCTTGACGGAGATCGTCACGCCGGAAATGCTCGACGTCGCGCCCATCCCGCTGCTCTATCGCGCTCACGCGGATGACATCGCTTTCCTGCAATATACCTCCGGCAGTACCGGCGATCCCAAGGGTGTCATGCTGACCCACGCCAATTTGTTGGCGAATCTGCGCGCCATGGGCGAGTTGGTGCACGTCAGCAGCGAAGATGTGTTCGTTTCCTGGCTGCCGCTTTATCACGACATGGGGCTGATCGGCGCCTGGTTCGGTGCGCTCTACTACGCCATGCCGTTGGTGCTGATGTCGCCGCTGGCGTTTCTCTCGCGGCCGACGCGTTGGCTGGAGGCCATTGCACGCCATCGCGGCACGATTTCCGCCGCGCCCAACTTCGCTTACGAGTTATGCGCCGCCAAGCTGGATGAGGCGGCGCTGGCCGGCCTCGATCTGTCCTCCTGGCGATTGGCGCTGAATGGCGCCGAACCGGTGAGTCCAGTCACGCTTGAAGTGTTCGCCACACGCTTCGGCCCTTATGGCTTCCAACGCAAGGCGCTGACACCCGTCTACGGCTTGGCCGAAAGCTCTGTCGGCCTGGCCTTCCCGCCGCTCGAACGCGGCCCGCGCATTGATCGCATTGATCGTGAGGCCTTCGTGCGCGAGGCCCGCGCCGAGCCGGCGGCGGCAGACGATGCGAACGCCATGCCCATTCCGGCGTGCGGGCTGGCGCTACCCGGTCATGAAATTCGCATCGTCGATGAAACAGAACACGAGTTGCCGGACCGCCGTGTTGGTCGCTTGCAGTTTCGCGGCCCCTCGGCAACTGCCGGCTATTACCGCAACGCCGAGGCGACGGCCCGCCTCATGCGTGCGGGCTGGCTCGATTCTGGTGATTACGCCTATACGGTGGCGGGCGAGATATACCTCACCGGTCGCGTCAAGGACCTCATTATCCGCGGCGGCCGCAATCTCTATCCCTATGAGCTGGAACAAGCGGTCGGTGAGCTAAACGGCGTGCGCAAGGGTTGCGTGGCCGTCTTCGCGAGTGTCGACGCGGCACGTGGCACGGAACGCCTGGTGGTGCTGGCGGAAACGCGCGAACAAAACGCGGCGGTGCGCGAAGCCTTGAAGGCCCGCATCAATGAAGTCGCTGTCGATGTGATCGGCTTGCCGGCCGACGAAGTTCTGCTGGCGCCGCCGCATAGCGTATTGAAAACTTCCAGCGGCAAGATTCGTCGCGCCGCCTGCCGTACGGCCTTCGAGCAGGGCTTGGCGGGGGCCAAGGCGCCGCCGCCCTGGCGGCAAATGATGAACCTGGGTTTGGGTACGCTTTGGGCGCGACTCGCCAGTGCCGTGCGTCGCGCCGGGGTGCTGGCGTATGGCGCCTGGTGCTGGGCGGTATTCGTCATTCTGGCCGTTCCGGTCGCGCTGTTGCTGGCGTTGCTGCAACAGCCGCACACGGGGCGCAGAGTGGCTTTCGGCGCGGCGCGGCTGTTTTGTTGGCTGGTGTTCGCGCCGGTGCGCGCAACGCGACTGGAGGCCTTGCCGGACACGCCGCATCTTTTGCTGTGCAATCACACCAGCTATATCGACACCATTGCCCTGGTGGCGACGCTGCCGCCGCGCTTCGGTTACGCCTTTGTCGCCAAACGCGAACTGGCGCAAGAGCCGCTCCTGCACGCCGCCTTGCGCGGTCTGGGTGCACTCTTTGTCGAACGCTACGACGCCGCCAGAAGCGCCGATGATGTGAGCGAAATTGTCGCCGCCCTGCGCGCCGGCCAAAACGTGGTGATGTTTCCCGAAGGCACGTTTTCGCGCGAGGCGGGCCTCAAGCCCTTCCGCATGGGCGCCTTCGTGGCGGCGGCGCGGGCAGGCGTGCCACTGGTGGTGGCCGGCCTGCGTGGTACTCGTGCCATGCTGCGCGACAAGACCTGGCTGCCGCGTTTTGGCTGGCCGGAACTCCACATCGGCGCGAGCTACACGCCAGACGGCGACGACTGGGCGGCCGCGGTGAGCTTGCGCAACGCCACGCGCGCGGAAATGCTCAAGCTGGCCGGTGAGCACGATCTGGCGCGGTAAGCCAGGCAGGGAGCGCGCTGTCCCCACAGGAGCCCGTGGTAAAATCGCACCTCCCCAACCCGCATAGCCCCTTACCATGTTTTCCAAGCAGAAAACCCTGGCCTTGGCCGACCCCGAACTTTGGCAAGCGATCCAAGCCGAGAATCGGCGCCAGGAAGATCACATTGAATTGATCGCCTCGGAGAATTACGTCTCCTGCGCGGTGCTAGAAGCACAAGGTTCGCAGCTCACCAACAAATACGCCGAGGGCTATCCTGGCAAGCGCTATTACGGCGGTTGCGAGTTTGTCGATATCGCCGAGCAACTGGCCATAGATCGCGCCAAGAAGCTCTTCGGCGCCGAGGCGGCCAATGTCCAGCCCAACTCTGGCTCGCAGGCCAACCAAGCGGTCTTCATGGCTTTCCTCAAGCCGGGCGACACCCTACTCGGCATGAACCTCGCCATGGGCGGCCACCTCACCCACGGCTCGCCGGTGAATGTCTCCGGCAAGTGGTTCAACGTCATTCCCTACGGGCTAAACGAGCGCGAGGAAATCGACTACGACGCCATGGAAAAGCTGGCGCATGAACACCAGCCCAAGCTCATCATCGCCGGCGCCTCGGCCTACAGCCTGCGCATCAATTTCGAGCGCTTCGCCAAGGTGGCCAAAGCCGTCGGTGCGATCTTCATGGTCGACATGGCGCATTACGCCGGCCTCATCGCCGCCGGCCATTATCCCAGCCCGGTACCGCATGCCGACGTGGTGACGACCACCACACATAAAACGCTGCGCGGCCCACGGGGCGGCTTGATCCTCATGCGCACCGAGCATGAGAAGGCCATCAACTCGGCGATTTTCCCCGGTTTGCAGGGTGGGCCGCTCATGCACGTCATCGCCGCCAAGGCGGTGGCGCTGAAAGAAGCCATGACGGCAGAATTCCGCAACTATCAGGAGCAGGTCATCGGCAACGCCCGCGTCATGGCGCGTGTGCTTTCCGAACGTGGCCTGCGCATCGTTTCCGGCCGCACCGAAAGCCACGTTTTCCTGCTCGATCTGCGCGCCAAGAATACGACCGGCAAGGAGGCCGAGGCCGCGCTGGGCCTGGCCCATATCACGGTGAACAAGAACGCCATTCCCAACGATCCGCAGAAGCCCTTTGTCACTTCCGGCATTCGCATCGGCACGCCGGCCATGACGACGCGCGGCTTTACCGAGATCGAGGCTGAACAGGTATCACACCTCATCGCCGACGTGCTCAATGCGCCGGCGGACGAGGCGAACCTCGCCAAGGTGCGCGGCAAGGTGGCGGAGTTGTGCAAGCGCTTCCCCGTTTACGGCTAAGCGCGGTTAGGGGTTTGGGGTTTCGAGTTTCGAGTTGCGAGTTGAAACCAGGCGCGCTCGAACTCGGAACCAGAAACTCGGAACTAGAAACCCGGAACTGCAAAGATGAAATGCCCCTTCTGCGCCGAGCCCAACACGCAAGTCATCGACACGCGTGAGAACGAGGAGGGCGACACCGTTCGCCGTCGTCGCCGTTGTCTCGCCTGCGACAAGCGTTTCACAACCTATGAGCGCGTCGAATTGCGCATGCCGCTCATCGTCAAAAAGAACGGCAGCCGTACCGATTACGATCGCGACAAGCTGCTCGCCAGCCTGATGCTGGCGCTGCGCAAGCGCCCCGTTACCACCGAGAGCATAGACGCCGCTATCGAGCGCATCGAAGAGAAGCTGCTGGCCCTGGGCGAGCGCGAAGTCTTGACGGAAAAAGTCGGCGAGCTGGTGATGCGTGAATTGCGCAAGATGGACAAAATCGCCTACGTGCGCTTCGCTTCGGTCTATCGCAACTTCGAAGACGTGGATGAGTTTCGCGAAGCCATACGCGAAGTGAAGAAGCCGCCGGCGCGTAGAAAGCCTGCATAACCGCCAAGATGTCGATGGAGACACCCGGACGGGTGCCAAGCGCGCCAAGAAAGGCTTCCGTGAGTTCGGTGGGTAACGTGTCTGGTTTTTCGAACTTCTTGGCGGTAAGCGCTTTTGATGTTTTCCTCCTCCGATCATGAATTCATGTCGCGTGCGCTGCAACTGGCGCGACGCGGCCTTTACAGCACTACGCCAAATCCGCGCGTCGGTTGCGTCATCGTCAAGGATGGTACGGTTGTAGGCGAGGGCTACCATGAGCGCGCCGGTGAGCCGCACGCGGAAGTGCATGCGCTGCGCGAGGCGGGCGAGCGCGCACGCGGCGCGACGGCCTATGTCACCCTGGAACCTTGCAGCCATCACGGCCGCACGCCGCCGTGTGTGGATGCGCTGCTCGAGGCGGGCATCGCGCGCGTGGTCGCCGCTATGGAGGATCCCAATCCCAAGGTCGCGGGTGATGGCTTGCGTCGCTTGCAGGCGGCTGGCATCGCCACCGCCTGTGGTTTGCTCGAAGCCGAGGCGCGCGAGCTGAATCTTGGCTTCGTCGCGCGTATGACGCGCGGCCGCCCCTGGCTGCGCCTCAAGGTGGCGGCCAGCCTGGATGGCAAGACCGCGCTCAACAACGGCAAAAGCCAATGGATCACTTCCGCCGCTGCGCGACGCGACGCGCACCATTGGCGCGCGCGTTCCTGCGCCATCCTCACCGGCTACGGCACGGTGCGCGACGACGATCCGCAACTTACCGTGCGCGACGTTGCCACGACACGCCAGCCCTTGCGCGTGGTGGTGGATAGCCGGCTGGAAATATCTGCGCATGCGAAAGTCTTGCAAGGCGGCAAGGTGTTGATCGCAGCGGCGGTGGACGATGGCGACAAGATCGCCGCCCTGCGCGCCCTGGGCGCTGAGGTGGTGGTGTTGCCCAATGCCCAAGGCAAAGTCGACCTGGCGCAATTGATAGACGAACTGGGCCGGCGCGGCATCAACGAAGTTTTGAGCGAGGCCGGTTTCAAACTCAACGGCTCGCTCATCGCCGCTGGCGTAGTGGATGAACTGCTACTTTATTTCGCGCCCAGCCTGTTGGGCGATGCCGCGCAAGGCATGTTCAATCTGCCGGAGTTGAGCGACCTCGGTGGTCGACGCGACCTCAATATCACTGACTTGCGCCGCGTCGGTCGCGATGTGCGCATTCTTGCGCGGTGGGTATAACGGCTAAGGCTTAGACGCGGATTACGCGGATAGGCGCGGAGAGATTTTTCGGTTTTCATCCGCGTAATCCGCGTCAGATTATTATTCCTTCCCGCAGACCGCGCAGCCCGGATCCTTGGCCAGCCGGATGCTGCGCCATTCCATCGTCAAGGCATCGAGCAGGAGCAGCCGGCCGGAAAGAGAGTCGCCTATGCCGGCCACCAGCTTCAGGGCTTCCGCCGCCTGAGTGGTGCCGATGATGCCGGTGAGCGGTGCGAAGACGCCCATCACGGCGCAGCGCACTTCTTCGGCTTCCTGGTTTTCCGGGAACAGACAGCTATAGCAGGGGCTGGCAGGCTGGCGTAAATCGAAGACCGAGATCTGGCCATCGAAGCGGATGGCGGCGCCGGAGACCAGCGGCTTGCGAAATTTCACGCAAGCGCGATTCACTGCATGGCGTGTGGCGAAATTATCTGAGCAGTCCAGCACCACGCTGGCAGCGGCCACCTGTTCGTCCAGCGCCGCACCTTGCAGCCTCTGCTCCAGCGCGATCACTTCCACATCAGGGTTGATGAGCGCCAGTGTGTCGCGCCCCGAGGCCGCCTTGGGACGGCCGACCGAGTGAGTGTGATGGAGAATTTGGCGTTGCAAATTGGTCAGGTCGACGCTGTCGCCGTCGCAGAGCACGATGCTGCCTATCCCGGCGGCGGCGAGATACAGTGCGGCGGGGGAGCCCAGTCCGCCGGCCCCGATTACCAGCGCCCGCGCCGCGCCCAGGCGCTCCTGCCCCTCAATACCGATTTGCGGCAGCAGGATGTGGCGCGAGTAGCGGAGTAACTGCTGGTCGTCCATGTTGCGCGGAGCGGCCTTCTCGCGGGGGGGGGCCTTTACTTCGGCGGTTGCAGTATCTGCAACGCCTTGAGCAGGTTGAGCGCCTGGTTGAACTGGTAGTCGTTCTTCGAGGCGGGCTCGACGGGCGGCTTCATGGACTCTTCATCGAGGATGTCCTCTTTCAGTGGCTTGCCGCCCTTGGGCGCGGGCTTGGCGGGCTTGACTGGCTTGGCGGCGGCGTCCTTCTCTTTTTCCTTCTCCAGTTCTTTTTCCTTGTCGTTTGCCAGGTGGCGTTCCAGGTCGGCTTCGCGCAGGTGTGCCATCGAACTGCCGTTGCTGGCAGGGTCTTCGGACACGATGTCCGGGAGGATCCCCTTGGCCTGGATGGAACGGCCGTTCGGCGTGTAGTAGCGCGCCGTGGTGAGCTTGATGGCGGTGCCGCCGGGGAGCGGCAGGATGCTTTGCACTGAGGCTTTGCCGAAGGTTTGTGTGCCCATGATGATGGCGCGTTTGTGGTCTTGCAGCGCACCGGCGACGATTTCCGAAGCCGAGGCCGAGCCGCCATTCACCAGCACCACCATAGGCACGGTTTTCACGCCGGGCGGCAAATCCTTGAGGAAGTCGATGCGCGTGCCGCGTAGATAATCTTCGGGGCTGGCGATGTATTTGCGCTTGGCATCGTCGGTGCGGCCGTCGGTGGAGACGACCACCACTTGCGGCGGCAGGAAGGCGGCGGCGACGCCGACCGCACCATGCAGCAACCCGCCCGGATCGTTGCGCAGATCCAGCACGATGCCCTTTACCGGCCCTTGCTTGTAGAGCTTGTTCAGGTGCTCGACCATCTTGGTCGCGCTATCCTCCTGGAACTGGGTGAGGCGCAGATAGACATAGCCCGGCTCAACCAGCTTGGATTTCACGCTTTGCACCTTGATGACTTCGCGTGTGAGGGTGATGAGCAGGGGCTTGGCCTCGCCCTTGCGTAAGACGGTCAGCGTGATTTGTGTTTTTGGCTTGCCGCGCATGCGTTTGACGGCGTCGGTCAGCGTCATGCCTTTGACCTGCGTGTCATCAAGCTTGACGATGAAGTCGCCAGCCTTGATGCCGGCGCGAAAGGCGGGCGTGTCCTCTATGGGTGAAATTACTTTGACGAAGCCGTCTTCCATGCCGACTTCGATGCCCAGACCGCCGAATTCGCCCTGGGTATTGACTTGCAAGTCCTTGAAGGCATCGGCGTCCAGATAAGCCGAATGCGGATCCAATCCCGACAGCATGCCGGAGATGGCATGGGTGATGAGTTTCTTGTCCTCTACCGGCTCGACATAGCCGGCCTTGATGGCGCCAAAAACTTCGGCGAAGGTGCGCAACTCTTCGACCGGCAGCGGCGCTGCGGCCTGCTTCTCGGCATTGGCCGAGAAATTGAGGCTGATAAAAATACCGGCGATCAGGCCGAAAGCGATCAGGCCTGCTTGTTGCAGTTTGTTGCGCATTGTGTGCTCCGTTGAGACTACCTGAGGGTGACCCATTTGAGGGGGTCGACAGCTTGGCTTAAGTGCCGAAGTTCAAAGTATAAACCGGTTTCCGGGTTGCCGCCGCTGTTGCCCACGGCAGCGATGGTTTCGCCGCCCCGGGTCGCCTGGCCGGCTTCCTTGAAGAGGGATTCGTTGTTGCCATAGACGGAAAGGTAGCCGTCGCCGTGGTCGATGATGATGATGTTGCCGAAGCCGCGCAGCCAGTCCGCAAAGACCACCTGGCCCGGCGCGATGGCCTTGACCTCGACACCGCCGGCGGCGCGGATAAAGAGGCCTTTCCAGCTCGTGCCGCCTTCTTGCCGCGGTGCGCCGAACTTGTTCGAGACCTCGCCGCGCACGGGCAGGCGTAGCTTGCCCTTCTGTTGAGCGAAGGCGCCGCTGGGCACCGAATTTTCCGGCGCCAGTTCGTTCTGAATGGCAGGCGTAGGCGGCGGCTTCGGCAGGCGCCGCGACTGGGTTTTGGGCTTGGCAACGATACGACTCAGGCCTTCGATCAGTTTGGCCAGACGGCGTTCATCGCGCTTGAGCTTGTCGACTTCGCGCCGCTGCGATTTGATCTGATCGGAAATGCGCGCCAGCACCGCCTGGCGCATTTTCTGCTGTTCCAGCAGGCCGGCCTGTTCGCTTTGCTGATTCTTTTCGATTTGCGCCAGTTCAGCGGCCTTGCTGCTGGCTTGTTCGGCCAGGCGCTGTTTTTCTTCGAGCGCGCCGCCGAGCTCCTGGATCAGCCCGGCCTTGGCGCGCGAAAGCAGGGCCAGATAATGGGCGTCGCGCGAGAGTTGATTCGGGTCGTTGCCGGAGAGGAGGTGTTTCAGCGCATCGGATTCACCATTGCGGTACTGGCGGTACAACAACCTTCCTAACTGAGCCTGCTGCGCGGCGATGCGTTGCTCGAGGCGCTGGGACTGGACATTCAGACTCTCCAGCGAGCCTTGCGCCTCGCCGCGTTCCGCGCCTAGCTCACGCAACTTGCGATTCGCTTCGGAGATGGCCTGTTCGGTGTCGCGCAGTTCTTCTGCGACGTCGGCGCGCGATTCTTCCGCCTGGCCGATTTCCTTCTGCAAGCCTTCAATGCGGCTTTGCAGGCCTTTCAACTCGGAACGCTTGGCGTTGGCCTTGGCGTTGGTGGGCGCCGCCTGGGCGTTGGCACAGACGCCGCAAGCCAGCGACAGAAGAAACAGCCCGCCGCAGATCACACGCCCTAAGCGGATCAAAAAGAAATCCGCGTTCATCCGGGCGATCTGACGTCTATGTGCGGCTGCTGCATTTAGCCTTTCGATTTGCCTTGATTGGCGACATTTTGCATGGCCGCCTTGATAGCTTCGTCGTTGCCAAGATAGTAGTGCTTAAGCGGCTTGAGATTGTCGTCCAACTCATAGACCAGCGGCACGCCGGTGGGGATGTTGAGCGCGATGATGTCGTCGTCGGAAATATTATCGAGGTACTTGACGAGCGCGCGCAGGCTATTGCCGTGGGCAGTGATGATGACGCTCTTGCCGCTTTTCACCGTCGGCGCGATGGTGTCGTGCCAGTAGGGCAAGAAGCGCGCGACGGTGTCTTTGAGACACTCGGTGCGCGGGAAGTCCTTGCGCGCCAGGCCAGCGTAGCGCGGGTCATCCAGCGTCAGGCGCGGATCGCCATCTTCCAGCGCCGGCGGCGGCACATCGTAGGATCGACGCCAGGTCAGTACTTGTGCGTCACCGAATTTAGCCGCTGTCTCGGCCTTGTTCAGGCCTTGCAGGGCGCCATAATGGCGTTCGTTAAGGCGCCAGGAGTGCTCGACCGGGATCCACATGCGATCCAGTTCATCCAGCACGGACCAGAGCGTGCGGATGGCCCGCCGTAACACCGAGGTATAGGCGATGTCGAAGGCGAAACCGGCGTCCTTGAGCAACAGGCCGGCTTGCTTGGCCTCGGCGCGGCCTTTTTCCGTGAGTTCCACGTCAGTCCAGCCAGTGAAGCGGTTCTCCTGGTTCCAGGCGGATTCGCCGTGACGCAGCAGCACAATTTTTTTCATGGTCTACTCCGGGGAAGTAAGTATTGGGGCAAGGGAGTCGGTAACGGCAACGCCCTACATTTTTCGGTGGATGCGGGCGCAAGTTAAGTATTTTATAATGAAGGGCTGAAATTAAGCTTGCGCCGCGCCATTTTCGGCGTGACGCCCACCAGAAGAAGGGCATCACTTGGAATTCATACAGAACAATTTGATGTGGGTCGGCCTTGCGGTCGGCAGTGGTGGCATGTTGCTTTGGTCACTCATCATGGAACGCAGCGGCCCCAGCGTTTCGCCTATGCAGGCCACGCTCATGATGAACCGCGAAGATGCGGTGTTGCTCGATGTGCGCGAAGCCACGGAATTCAACCAGGGGCGCATACCGAATGCCCGTAACATTCCGTTGACACAATTGGACAAGCGCTTGGACGAGATCGACAAGTTCAAAGACAAGGCGGTTATTGTGAATTGCGCCAGTGGCACCCGCTCCGGCAAGGCCTGCGGCCTGTTGCGCAAGCGCGGCTACGCCAAGGTGTTCAGTCTGGCCGGCGGCATCCTTGCCTGGGAACAGGCCGGGCTGCCCACCACTAAGAAATGAAGCCCCAGGTTCTCATGTATTCCACCGCCGTGTGCCCGTATTGCGTCCGGGCCGAGCGCTTATTGAATAGCAAGGGCGTCACTGACATCGACAAGGTGCGGGTCGACCTTGATCCGCAGCGCCGCGTGGAGATGATGGAAAAAACCGGTTGCCGCACCGTGCCGCAAATTTATATCGGTGATACCTATGTCGGTGGCAGCGATGAGTTGTACGCCCTGGAACATGCCGGCAAGCTCGATGCGCTGTTGCGCGGCGATGCCTGATCCACCCTAAACCCTCTCTAACAATTTCACACCAACGCAGCATAACAACAGGCCCATGACCATGTCCGAAACCGCAGCCCAAACAGAAACGCCCCAGCAACCCTTATTCAGCATCGAAAAGATTTACGTCAAGGATCTTTCGCTGGAAATTCCCAGCGCGCCGCAAATTTTCCTCGAGCGCGAACAGTCCAAGGTCGAAATCGGTCTGCACACCCAGGCCAATACGCTGGACGAAGGCGTGTTCGAAGTGGTGTTGACCGTCACGGTCACCGCCAAAGTCGGCGAAAAGACGGTATTTTTGGCCGAGGCCGCGCAAGCCGGCATATTCCAGATTCGCAATGTGCCGGCTGGCGAGATCGAGCCGGTACTGGGCATCGCCTGTCCGAACGTGCTGTTCCCCTATGTGCGCGAAACCATTTCCGATATCGTCAATCGCGCCGGCTTCCCGCCCGTGATCCTGGCGCCGGTAAATTTTGAAGCGCTCTACGTGCAGCAGCGGCAGCAAAAAGAGCAGGCGCAACAAACCCAGCAGGCCGGCGAGTTGCCCATCCAGTGATGCGCGCCACCATCTGTAGCGCCGCGCTGGGCTTGGCTGTCGGTCTGGCGAGCCAGGCGGCGCTGGCGCTGGACTATCGTTCTGTCGGCGAAAACCTTGCGCCCATGTACGACGCGCCTTCGCAAAAAGCCAAGCCGCTCTACAACATTGCGCGTGGTACGCCGGTTGAGGTGGTGGTGTCGCTCGAGGGCTGGTCCAAAGTGCGCGATGCGCGGGGTGATATCGCCTGGATAGAAAAACGCCTGCTGGCCGAGACGCGCACGGTGATTGTCACCGCGCGTAGTGCCGAGGTGCGGGCTCAGTCGGATGCGGCTGCTGCGCTGGTCTTCGAGGCCGAGAAGGATGTGGTGCTGGATCTTCTCGAAGCCGGCCCCGCCGGCTGGGCCAAGGTGCGCCACCGCGACGGCCAGCAAGGCTATGTGCGGGTCGGCCAGGTGTGGGGCTTGTGATTGTCGTTTCGGGTTTCTGGTTTCGAGTGTCGAGTCGGTGGGGCACGCAAGCTTGATCCAGAAACTCGAAACTCGAAACCCGAAGCTACGCATCACTATCCTCGGCGCCGGTGCCTGGGGTACGGCGCTGGCTATCAGCCTCGCGCAGCGCCACGAGGTCTCGCTGTGGGTGCGCGATGCGGCGCAGGCGGCCAGCTTGCAAGCAGCGCGCGAAAACCAGCGCTATCTGCCTGGGCACGCGTTGCCGGATGCACTGCGTGTTAGCGCCGATCCGGCGCTAACCCAAGACAGCGACCTGCATATCGTCGCAACACCGCTTTCGGGCTTGCGTGCGACGCTGCACTGGCTGCGCCAGATCGCGCCTGGCCGACCTTTGATCTGGGTTTGCAAGGGGCTGGAAGCCGGCAGCATGCTGCTGCCACACCAGATCGTGGCGGAAGAGCTGGGTGGCGACACGCCTTGCGGTGCGCTGACCGGGCCCAGCTTCGCGGAAGAAGTGGCGCGCGGGCTGCCCACCGCTGTGACGCTGGCCTCGACCGATGCCGCTTTTGCCAACTCACTGGCGCCAACGCTGCACAGCGCCCGACTGCGTATCTACGCCAACGAAGACTTGATCGGCGCCGAAGTGGGCGGCGCCGTCAAGAACGTCATGGCCATCGCTTCAGGTATTTCCGACGGTTTGGGGCTGGGCCTCAATGCCCGCGCCGCCCTGATTACACGCGGCTTGGCCGAGATCACCCGATTGGGCCTGGCGCTGGGCGGCAAGCGCGAAACCTTCATGGGACTGGCCGGCATGGGCGACCTCATACTCACTTGCACCGGCGATTTGTCGCGCAATCGCCGCGTCGGCCTGGCGCTGGCACGCGGCCTGCCGCTAACCCAGATCCTGGGCGATCTCGGTCACGCCGCAGAGGGTGTCGGCAGCGCGCGCGAAGTCGCCGCTTTGGCCGCTCGGTTGCACATTGACATGCCCATCACCCAAGCCGTTAAATCGGTGGTCTACGATGGTGTTGCCGCTGATCGCGCCGTTGAGCAATTGCTGGGGCGAGATCCTAAATCTGAAAATGCCTAGCCGGCCATATTTGCTGTTCTAGCCGCCACCGGCGTAGCCATGCTGGCGCCAGGCTTCATAGATCACCACCGCGACGCTGTTGCCCAGATTCAGACTGCGGTTGTTCGCCACCATAGGCAGGCGCAAGCGCTGTCCCACGGGAGCGCTCTCCAGCAAACTACCAGGCAGGCCGCGACTTTCCGGGCCAAAGATAAAAGCATCTCCCGCTGCGTAGCGCGGCGCATCGTAGCGTGTCGCTGCCTTGGTGCTCATGAAATACAAGCGGCACAGGCCGAGCGCCGCCACGCAGGCATCCCAATTGTCATGGACGCTGGTTTGCGCCAGATCGCGATAATCCATGCCGGAGCGGGCTAGCGAGCGGTCGTCGAGGCCGAAGCCGAGTGGCTTGACGAGGTGCAGATGCGCGCCAGTATTGGCACACAGGCGTATGACATTGCCGGTGTTGGGGGGGATTTCAGGTTGGTAGAGAACGATCTGAAACATGGAATAGCGCTATAAAAGCGGCATTAAGTCGCTGTATAAGTGGCATGTTACGTGTTATTTTGCTCAAAGCAGTTTAACTTTTCGGAGAACACATGGCGCGGCCAGAAAAGGTCAGACTCGGCGAGTTGCTTGTACAGCAGGGCCTCATCACTGAGGACCAGCTCAAGTTGGCGCTCGACGACCAGAAGCGCAGCGGCCGCAAGCTCGGTCGCGTCTTCGTCGAAAACGGCTTCGTCACCGAGGAAGCTATCTCGCAGGCGCTCGCCAAGCAGTTGCAGATACCCTATATAGACCTCAAGTACTTCAACGTTCGTCCCGAACTAATTCAGATTTTGCCCGAAGCCCAGGCGCGGCGCTTCCGTGCGCTGGTGCTGGAAGAGCGCGGCGGCGCCTTGCGTGTAGGTCTGGTGGACCCGACCGATCTGTTTGCCTACGACGAGATATCGCGCGTCGTGAAGCGCGCCATCGAGCTGGCCGTGGTGACGGAATCGCAACTGTTGGCGACGGTGGATAGGCTCTATCGGCGTACCGAAGAGATTTCCGACTTGGCGCAGGAACTCACCGCCGAAATGGGCGATGGGGCGGTTGAATTTGGCGATCTGTTCGCCCTCACGCCGGGCCTCGAAGAAGCGCCGGTCGTCAAGCTGCTGCAAACCATGTTTGAAGACGCCATACAGGTGCGCGCTTCCGACATCCATATCGAACCGCAAGAGCGCAATCTGCGCATTCGCTTCCGCATCGACGGCATGTTGCATGTGCAGACCGAAGCCGACAGCAAGATCGCTACCGCGCTGGTGTTACGCCTGAAGCTCATGGCCGGGCTGGATATTTCCGAGAAACGCCTGCCGCAGGACGGGCGCTTCAATGTGAAGGTGCGCAATAATCCAGTGGATATCCGCATTTCGAGCATGCCGACGCAGTATGGCGAGTCGGTGGTGATGCGCTTGCTCAATCAGGCCACCGGCTTGATCGGCCTGGAAGCGCTGGGCATGCCGCCACGTTTGCTGGAGCGCTTGCGCCACGCCATCCGCCGTCCCAGCGGCATGGTCCTGGTGACCGGTCCTACCGGCAGCGGCAAAACCACCACGCTTTATGCCGCCCTGAAGGAAATCAATACCACCGAGAAGAAGATCATCACGGTGGAAGACCCGGTGGAATATCGTCTGCCCGGCATCAATCAGGTGCAAGTGCACGACAAAATCAACCTGAGCTTCGATCGCGTGTTGCGCGCCGCCTTGCGGCAAGATCCGGATATCGTGCTGGTCGGTGAAATGCGCGATCAGGTCACTGCCGAGATCGGACTGCGCGCTTCCATTACCGGTCACATGGTGCTCTCCACATTGCACACCAACGACGCCGCCGGCACGCCCCTGCGCCTGCTCGACATGGGGGTGCCGCGTTACATGGTGGCACTCTCGCTGCAACTGGTGCTGGCGCAGCGCTTAGTGCGCGTAGTGTGTGAAACCTGTGTGCGCGAGCACACACTGCTGCCGCATGAACACGAATGGCTGCGCTACGAATTAGGCGACGAAGTCGATCAACACAAGTTCGTCGAAGGCGCAGGCTGTTCGCATTGCAACGGTACTGGCTATCTGGGCCGCACCGGCATCTACGAGATGCTGGAAATGACCTCTACGGTGATCGAAGCGGCCAACCATGACGACCCCGGCGTCTTCATGCAGGCTGCCCGCAAGCAGATGGCTGGCGAGACCCTGCGCCACGACGCGGTGCGCCTGGCAACTGTGGGCCGCACCACCGTCGAAGAGGCCATGCGCGTCACCAGCCAGGCGGACGAGGACTAACGGCGCGCCATGCAAAGTTGGGCTTACACAGGACGCAGTTCGGCAGGCGACATGGTGAGCGGCGTCCTCGAAGGCGCCACGCCTGCTGCGGTGGCCGATCTGCTGCTGGGCCGTGGCATTACGCCGCTGAAAATTAGTCCCGGCGAAGCGGTACGTGAGTCGTCCGGCGAGGGTTTTTTCGCCAGCCTGACCAAGGAAAAGGTCCACACCCTTGACGTCATGCTGTTCAGCCGTCAGATGTACACCTTACTCAAGGCCGGCGTGCCGATTATGCGGGCGCTGGCTGGCATCCAGGAGTCCAGCCAGAACATGGCCATGGTGGCTGTGCTGCGTGACGTGCGTGAAAGTCTCGACTCCGGCCGCGAACTCTCCAACGCCTTGTCGCGTCACCCCAAGGTCTTCTCGTCGTTTTATCTCTCCATGGTGCGCGTCGGCGAAATGACCGGCTTGCTCGACGAAGTATTCCTGCGCCTCTTCTATCATCTGGATTTCGAGAAGTTCATGCGCGACCAGGTGAAGGCGGCGCTGCGCTATCCAACGTTTGTGATCGCGGCGATGGCGATCGCGATAGGCGTCATCAACCTCTTCGTCGTGCCGGCGTTTGCGAAAATCTACAAGGGCTTCAATACGCCGCTGCCACTGCCGACGCGCATGATTATGGGCTTCTCCGATTTCTTGGTGGCGTATTGGCCGCTGCTGCTGGCGCTGATCATCGGCGGTATTTTCATGTTTCGTCAGTACATCCGCACGGATGTGGGGCGGTTCAAGTGGGACCGCTTTAAGTTGCGCCTACCCATCATGGGCAAAATCGTCCTGAAGGCGACACTGGCGCGTTTTTCTCGTAGCATGTCCATGGCATTGAAGAGCGGCGTGCCGGTGGTGCAAGCCTTGACCGTCACCGCCCAGACGGTGGATAACGACTACATCGCGGACCGGATCGAAAAAATGCGCGAAGGCGTGGAGCGCGGTGAAAGCGTGCTGCGCACCGCTATCGCGACTGGCGTGTTTACCCCCGTGGTACTGCAGATGGTCGCTGTCGGCGAAGAGTCCGGCGCGCTGGATGATTTGCTGACTGAAATCGCCGAAATGTATCAGCGCGAAGTTGAGTACGAACTGAAGACCTTGTCATCGCAGATCGAGCCGATATTGATCGTGTTCCTCGGCATCCTGGTGCTGATACTGGCTTTGGGCGTGTTCCTGCCGATTTGGGATCTGGGCAAGGTTGCGATCAAGTAATGCCCATGTTGGACAACACGACAGCGCGCCCCGGCAAGCAACACGCCACCGAAGCCGGCTTCACGCTGCTGGAACTCATCGTGGTCATCGCGTTGGTCGGTTCTCTGGCGGCGGTGGCCCTGGAGCGTTTGCAGTTCTATCAGGAGCTGGCCGAAAAAGCTGCCATGGAATATACCGTCGCATCGCTACGCAGCGGGCTGCGCATGCAGGTTGCAGAGTTCATGGTGGAGGGGCGCATGAGACAGTTGCCTACCGTCGCGGGCAGCAATCCCATGCTGCTCATGGAGGCGCCTCTGCCCAATTATCGGGAAGACGCGCCCCAATCGCCAGACGCGGCCAATGCAGGCAACGCCCGCAAAGCGCGCTGGGATGGCTACTGGTTCTTCGATACGGCCCGCAAGGAACTGGTTTATCAAGTTAAGCGCGGGGCGCACTTTATTGCCGGGTCGGATGGTCAAAAGCAGGTGCGCTATCGGGTTGTGGTGTACGCCAATCAAGTTGGGCCGGGGAATGCCGTAATTCCCAGTGGAAGCAGGCTAGAATTGGTCCAGCCTTACCATTGGCTGGGAAGTGAGTAAGTAATTGGGTCTAACTCGTCGCATCAAAGTGTTTGCACTGTTGTAAAGTCATCGTCAGGAGATTGTATGAAAACTAAACATAGCGGTTTTACCTTGATCGAGCTGGTGGTGGTGATCACCATACTAGGCATACTTGCCGCCATCGCATTGCCGCGCTTTGCGGACCTGCAAGCGCAGGCGCGCATGGCCAAGATGCATGGCGCGGCGGGCGCAATGAAGTCGGCGTCCGCACTCGCGCACGCCGTGCAACTCACGAATAACCTTGCCCCTGGCGCCAATGTGGTGATGGAAGGGGCGGTCATCGGTATGATTAACGGCTATCCCATCGCGTCACGCATAGGCTTGGCGGCTGGCATCACCTCTGGCCTACCAACTTCGGATTACGCTCAGGTTGGCGCTATCGGTGGCGGTGGTGACAACACAGGCAGCGGCACTATCACCTATGCGCCCGATGCGGGCCACACCAGCTGCACCATCATTTATACGGAAGCCGGTGTTGCTGGCCAATACAACGTTAATGCCACCAACGTGACGGCGGGAAATTGCGCCTAAGTTTGGGACGGCCAGAATTAGTGATATACGGCGTGAACGACGCCACATGTGGTACGGTGGATTGTTGCTAGAGTGTTAGCATGGATTGTCTCTAAAAAGGTATAAGCAATGGAAAAGCGCATATCCGGTTTTACCTTGGTCGAGTTGGTGGTGGTGATCGTCATCCTCGGCATACTTTCCGCCGTGGCGCTGCCGCGCTTTATCAATGTGACCACGGATGCGCGTACTGCGGCGGTTCAAGGTATTGCCGGTGGTTTGCGCTCTGCGGTGGCTTTGTCGCAGGCGCGCTACTACGCCACGGGCACCAATACATCGCCGGTGACCTTTGCCGATGGTACGACGGTGGCAGTGGGTGTTGCTGGCGCTGCGGGCGGCGTGCCGACCAACGTGCTGGGCGGTATTGGTAACGCCATGCGTTGTGAGTCGGCGACGGCTTGCCAGGGTGTGACGATAGACCTGACTGCGACGCCCAGTACCTGGCGCCCGTCGGGCGGCGGCGCGACGTGTCAGGCGACTTATGCGCCAGCCACCGGCGCCGTGGTAGTAACGACCACCGGATGTTGAGGATGCAAGATTAGCGTTGGCATCTGAATTTACTTTAATGCGTTAGCTTCTTCGAGGAGAACAAGATGGACAAGAAACAAGCGGGTTTTACCTTAGTCGAGTTGGTGGTGGTGATCGTCATCCTCGGCATACTTTCCGCCGTGGCGCTGCCGCGCTTTATTAACGTCACTGTCGATGCACGTATTGCGGCGGTGCAAGGGATTGCAGGTGGATTGCGCTCTGCGGTGGCTTTGTCGCAGGCGCGCTATTACGCCACGGGCACCAATACCTCGCCGGTGACCTTTGCCGATGGTACGACGGTGGCGGTGGGCGTTGCTGGCGCTGCGGGCGGCGTGCCGACCAATGTGCTGGGCGGTATTGGTAACGCCATGCGTTGTGAGTCGGCGACGGCTTGCCAGGGTGTGGTGATAGACCTTGCGGTGACACCGAGCACTTGGCGCCCGTCAGGCGGCAGCGCTACATGCCAAGCCACCTACGATCCGGCCACCGGTACGGTAGCCACCATCATCACCACCTGCTAATAGGCGCATGAGCCGCAGGTGGCTCATGGCACAAACAGGGCGACCGGAGCGTGCGAGCGTTCTTGTCGCCCTGTTGCTTTGCGTGATCGTATGAGCATGTCCCGGGCCTCGACGCTTAACCGCCTAGCCGGCTTCACCCTGGTGGAGCTGATTGTGACCATGGTGATTGTGGGCGTGCTGGCGGCGGTGGTCATGCCGCGTTTCATGGGGCGGGAAGGCTTCGAGTCGCGCGGGTTTTTCGATCAGGCGCAGTCCGTCGTGCGCTATGCACAGAAAACCGCCATCGCGCAGCACCGCAACGCGCTGTTTGTGGTTATCACGGCGAGCAATGTCAGCGCCTGTTATGACGCCGCCTGCACCTTACCGGTGATTCATCCCTCGACCGGGGCGGCGCTTACGGCGACCGCACCCACCCCCGTCAGTATGGCGCCGGCGCTGACTTTCAGTTACAACGCGCTGGGGCAGCCTTCCTTTGCTGTCGATCAGACGATAACCTTGACCACCACATCGCCGGGTGATGTCAATCGGATATTCAACATCGCGCGTGAAACCGGCTATGTTTCGCATCCGTAATTTCGCTGCGGCTAATTTGGCCACTTTGCAACGTGGGCTGACGCTGGTCGAGCTGGTGATTTCCATCGCGGTCATCGGCGTGGGTGTGGCCGGCATATTACTGACGCTCAATGTTACTTCGCGTAACAGCGCGGATCCGCTTTTGCAGAAGCAGGCCTTGGCCATCGCTGAGGCCTTGCTCGAAGAAATCGAATTGATGCCCGTGACGTTCTGCGATCCGGACGATGCGCAAGCCTCGACGGCAACGGGCGCAGTGGTTGGCCTGCCCGGCGTCGGCTGCACGGCGGCCGCAACAGTAGAAAACCTCGGGCCCGAGACTATCGGCGGCGTGACCGAGAACCGTTTTGGCGGCGCTGCAAGCAATAGCCAGTTCGACAACGTCAGCGATTACCACGGCTACAACTCGGCGGCGGAAGCACCGTCGGGCATCAAGGCCATCACCAATGGCGCAGCCGCGGTGGCCGGTTTGGCTGCTTACAACGCCAGCGTCGCCATCACGCCGACGGCTCTGGGCGGTATTGCTGCGGCGGATTCTTTGCGTATCGCCGTGACCGTGACCGGCCCCGGCAACACCGTCGTTATTTTGGAAGGTTTTCGTACACGCTATGCGCCACGCGCCGTTCCCTGATCGCTCCTGCATGCGTATTGCATGTCGGGAGCTGGGCTTTTCGCTCATCGAGACGATAGCCGTCATCGCCATCACGGCGGTGATAGGCGCTGTGGTGTCGATCTTTGTGCGCGGCCCGGTGATGGGCTATGTGGATACCGCGCGGCGTGCCGAGCTGACCGATCAAGCGGATACCGCCTTGCGGCGCATGGCGCGTGATATACGCCTGGCCGTACCGAACAGCGTCCGCGTGGACCCTACCGGTCTGGCGGTTGAGTTCTTGCTGACCAGCGGTGGCGGGCGCTATCGCGCCGGCTGCATCAATGCGGCCACCGGCAACCCGCTGATATTCGGCGACGCCAGCGCCTACCCTTGTGAGCCCGTCGATAATGGCAGTTTTGAAGTGCTGGGGCCGCCCGTCACTGTCGCCGCCACCGATTCCATCGTGATTTTCAATCTGGGCATACCCGGCGCCGACGCCTACGCCGGCGATACGCGGCGGGGCGTCAATGGCACCAGCGGTGCGGTCAATACGATTGCATACTCGGGCGGCGCCTTCCCGTTCACTTCGCCCGCCAACCGCTTTCAAATCGTCCAGACGCCGGTGTCGTATGTTTGCAATATTGCGGCACGCACGCTGACGCGCTACTGGGGGTACGCGCCCACTGCGGGCCAAGTGGTTCCGCCGGTAGGGGCCGGTTTGGCCAGCGCCCTGGTGGCGCGTGATGTCTCGGCCTGCGCCTTCACTTATGACGCTTTTGTGGTGACGCAACGCGAAGGGCTCGTCACCATGCGCTTGCAATTGCAGCGCGCCGGCGACACCGATGCCGTCACGCTTTACCATGAGGTGCATGTCAATAATGTGCCCTGATCGCATTCGTCGCTTGCAAAGCGGTTTTTCGCTGGTGACGGCGATTTTCCTGGTGGTCGTGCTGGCTTCTATTGCCGCTTTCATCGTCACCGTGTCCGGCTTGATGAGCAGCGCCACC
>Ga0209181_10003462_pt1 | contig 24321 bp, 18 predicted proteins | sample MAT05_FD_187208 | JGI IMG/M metagenome (GOLD analysis project Ga0209181, IMG submission 187208) | Freshwater microbial communities from Lake Fryxell liftoff mats and glacier meltwater in Antarctica - MAT-05 (SPAdes) (version 2) | ecosystem: Environmental > Aquatic > Freshwater > Ice > Liftoff...
GCGATGGCGCAATGCCGAAGTGATGCGGCGGTTTTACTTCATACAAACAACGACAGGTATGAACCAGAAGAAACAGCCCAATGAACAGACATCGTTTCCCCACAATCCATCCACGACTGGCAAGCGTGACTTGCACCTCCAGGAGCGCGCCGGTGCCCTTGACGTTAGCCTTCTCCGAGCCACCAGGCTGCTACTGCCGTTCCGGCTGCTGACGCTGTGCATCGTGTTTCCGCCAAGGGCGACTGCAGGAACGTGGACGCCGCTGGTGCATGCGCCGCCCAGTTCAAGCGGTGGAGTCATGCTTTTGCTGACCGATGGCACAGTCACGGCCAAGAGCGGTACCGGCGGGGGAGGTAGCTCACCAGAGCTGCGCAACACGCGGCTTCCCGTGCGGATCCACTCGCGCAGATCTGGAGAGCTATGCTACTCGCGCAGCTCGGGAGAGCTACGCTACTTTCCAGTCTCGCGCCGCCATCTGACAACGGGACTGTCGGGGCCGGAACAAAAGTGAACTGGAGACGGAACAAAAGCGGAATGGAGTGGGGATGCCCCGGAAGGGGCGTGGGAGCGACGCATCGCAGGAGGCCGGAGCGTAGCGGAGGCCTCCTGCGATGCGTCGCTCCCACGCGTGCGGCTGGGGGCACCGCGGGCTGCTGCTTGCCGGGGACGGGGCGCTTGGGTGCATTGTGCGGGGATGAAAAGCGACAACTTACCCACCGGCTGCCGTCCGAATTTGTCCATCGCATTCTCGCCGGTTTCAACGACGGGAGCATGGATGCCGCCGCTGCCGCCGAGACCCTCGGTGTCGGCAAGACACGGCTCTATGAACTCCGCGGCGTCTGGCTCAGGGAACGCAACGCCTTTCGTCCGGCAGCCAGCGGCGGGGCGCATCGCGGCGCATGGCCGCGCGAGGTGCGCGCTTTCCTTGAGGAGTTCGTGCCGCTGTCCAGCCCGCCCAACTTCCAGCTCGTGGCCGACGAAATGAAGCGCCTCTTTGGCTTTGTCCGCGCGCGATCCAGCGTGGAGGCCCACCTCAAAGTCCATCTCCCTCATCTGCTCCCGGCGCCCCCGCCCCGCTTGCGGGGCCACCGGCGCTTTCGCCGCGCGAGGATCGGCGAGTTGCCAGCGCCCTCCGGCGCTGCCCTTCGGGCAAAGGCTCCGCCCTTTGGCTATCTCGCTCCGCTCGATTCTGGCAGCATGACAGCTCCATCCACCAGTGGTGGCCGGCTCCGCAAAAGCAGATCCTCCTGCTCACCGTGGACGACCATTCCGGCCTCAATGTCGCCGGCCGGTTCGTCGCCGCCGACACCACTTGGAATCACTTCTGCCACTTCCGTTCCACCTTTGAAATCCATGGCATCCCGGAGGCCGTCTATACCGACGCGCTCAGCCTCTTCGGCCCCAGTTCCAGCAGCGACCACAGCGATCCGAGAAGCGAATTTCAGCGCGCCTCGCGCAGGCTCGGCGTGGCCCATCTCGTCGCCCCGCCCCAGGCCAAGGGCAAGATCGAACGCCGCTTGGGCACCTTCCAGCGCCGCATGGTCACCCTGCTGGCTCACGCCCGGGTCGCGACCGCGGAGCAAGCCGAGGATGTGCTCCAGATGGAGATCCTCCGCCAGAACCGCACCCGCCAGCGCAACACCGGCCTCATCCCGCTCACCGTCTGGGAAGGCGCGCTTCTTGAGCAAACCCATCGCCTTCGCCCCGCCCCCGTCGCCGCCCTGCTCGATCTGCACTTCTCCCTGCGCCAGCAGCGCCGCGTCAACCACGACCACACCATCGACTTCGAGGGCCGCAATTACGAGATCGCGGCCACTGCCAAAAAGTCCGTCACCCTCATCCTCCATCCTGCCCGCAGGTTTTGGGTCGCCGAACACCCGCCCACGGACATCTGGCCCCCGATCCTGGGCGCTTTCACTCTCTAATCCGCCGTTCACTTTTGTTCCGGCAAGCATTCCGCTTTTGAACCGTCGCCGACACATCTGACAACGGGACTGGACAAATCTTATCATTCGTCAATTCAGCCAGCCCGGCTCGTCACCTCGTCGGCTACAGCTTCAGGAGTTCACGCTGCCAGGGGAGGAGTTTCGGGAGTGTCTCCTCCGTCCTGAAGGCCAGACCCTCGAGGATCGCCTTTGGCGCGATGAGGGATGGGTCGAGCTGCATCTGCTCCGCGACGTGGTCGCGGTGCTTCTTCAATTCGAGGAAGCGGTCGAACTGCGCATGCGAGGGACGCTGCCGCGGGGTGCGGATCACTTTCGGCCATTGCGATTCGTCCATCTGCCTGCCGCGCTCGGCGGCGACGAAGAATTTTTGGGCGCGACTGCCGCGCAGGTGGCGGATCTCGACATCTTCCCCGGCATCCAGTCTTGCCGCGGCGTCGATGAGCTTTTCGCTGTGCAGGATGTGAAAGGTCGGCTTGTCCACTTTCTGGGCTTCCTCGTCGCGCCAGTGCCAGAGTTCGCGGAAAATGGCGGCGGCCCGGCCGCGGAGATGGCCGCTGCCCGGGATTCGCCAGAGCTGTTCGCGGTCGATTTCCTTGTCGAGTTCAGCCGAGCGTATCGCCTTTTCGCAAGCCTGCTCGAACCACGGGATGCGTCCGAGGCGGGTGAGTTCTGCCTGGAGGATGCTCACGATGACGGCGAGATGGCGGGTGTCGTTCACGGCGTAGTCGAGCATCTGCGGGGAGAGTGGGCGGGCCGCCCAGTTGGCTTTCTGCGAAGCCTTGGCGATCTTGATGCTGCAGAAGCGGTCCACGAGTGCCGCGTAGCTGAACTCGGCCATGCTGCAGAGGCGCGCCGCCAGCATGGTGTCGAAGATGCGCGCAGGCATCGGGCAGCCTGCCCGCCGGAGCAGCCGCAGATCGTAGTCGGCGCCGTGAAAGATCAGTTCTTTGCCGGACCACGCGGACCACAGGGGCGCGAGGTCCATTTCGGCGAGGGGATCGATCAGGAGGTCGGTACCGGGGACGCTGATCTGGATGAGGCAGAGCTTTTCAAAATAGCAGTGCAGGGAATCGGCCTCGGTATCGACGGCGATCTGCTGTTGGGGCCCAAGCAGCGGGACGATCGAGGCGAGGGCTTCCTTGGTGTCAGTCAGTGGAATCATTTTTGCCCAGGGGCTCTCGGTGTGTCGTGGGACATTGGCGGTGCGGCGCTAGCTGCGCAGGCCGCCCATGAGCAGCTCGGCATTGGATTTGGTGCTCTTCAAGGCGTGGAGCAGCACCTCGGTCGCCTCGGCGGGTGGCAGGGCGGCGAGTTGTTTGCGGAGGACGGCGATGCGTTCGTATTCGTCGGGATGATAAAGGAGTTCGTCGCGGCGGGTGGCGCTCTGGAGGAGGTCGATGGCGGGGAAGATGCGCCGCTCGGCGATGTAGCGGTCGAGTTTCACCTCCATGTTGCCGGTGCCCTTGTATTCCTCGAAGATGATTTCGTCCATGCGGCTGTGGGTTTCCACGAGCGCGGTGGCGAGGACGGTGAGGCTGCCTGCCTCCTCGGTGTTGCGGGCGCTGCCAAAGAATTTTTTTGGCTTTGCCAGCGCCTTGGTGTCGAGACCGCCGGACATGATGCGACCGCGGCCAGGTTGCGCGTTGTTGTATCCGCGCGAGAGACGGGTGATGGAGTCGAGGAAAATGAGGACGTGTCGCCCGAGTTCGACGAGGCGCTTGGCGCGGTCGGCGACGATCTCGGCGAGCTGGATGTGGCGGGAACTGGGTTCGTCGAACGTCGAGCTGTAGATCTGGGCGCCGTGGACGCTGCGGACGATGTCGGTGACCTCCTCCGGGCGTTCATCGACGAGGAGCACCATCACGGCGAGCCCTGGATTGCAGCGGACGGCAGCCTGGGCGAGTTCCTTCATGAGGATGGTCTTGCCGGCGCGAGGAGGCGCGACGAGCAGCCCGCGCTGGCCGCGGCCAATCGGTGCGATGATGTCCACCGCCCGGGCGGTGAGCGAACTTCCGGTGCCGGAATCGAGTGTCACGCGGGCATCGGGAAACCGCGCGGTGAGCGTGTCGAAATCCTTCGGCTCCTTCCATTCGCCGATCGGCAGGCCCTCGATGGTGAGGATCTGCTCGACCGTCATGTACTTCTCGCGATGGGCCGGCGGACGGAAGCGGACGGTGACGAGGTTGCCGCCTCTGATTTTGAGCCGCTTGGCGAGTTGAAAACTGAGGAAAGGATCCTGCGGTCCTGGGCGGAAGCTGTAGCGGGGGAAGCGAACGAAACCGCACCCATCGCTGGTGATCAACTCGGTGACGCCTTCCGCGAAAAGGGTGAAGCCGAGGGAGTGGTAGGCGCGGAGAAGGTCGTGGACGAGGTGGTGCCGGTTCTTCTCGGCGTTGACTCGCAGGCGCAGCAAGTCCGCCCGCTGGAGAAGCTCCAGATGCGTCAATGCGTGCAATTCCTCGATCCAAAGGTCGCGGGGCTGCAACTCGGACGGGATTTCCGGCTCCACAGTTGTGGTGACCGCCACCGCGGCATCGGTGATGGCGTCGTCGCCCGTGGGCGGCAGGATGCATTCATCGGCTGCACCCGGGGTGTCGTCGGCGGCTGCGGGCTCAGGTTGCATGAGCGGCTCAGGCGAAGCGTCGCCGGAGGCAGGCTGCGAGGATGCGGGATTGTCCGTCGAGGTTTGAGACGGTGCTGTCATTCCAAATTACGTGATCTGCTTGCTGAATTTTCTCACCGAGGTCGAGTTGGGCATGGATTATCTGCCTAGCCATCTCCGGTGCAAGCCCGCGCTCATGGGTGAGGCGGAAAACCTGCGTGTCGCGATGGGCCGCGACGACGATGATGCGGTCAAACTGGTCCCGGGCACCCGTTTCGTACAGGAGGGGAATATCGGCGAGGAGCCATTCGCCCGTGGCCCGTGCATGGGCTGCGAGGGCGGTCCAGCGGGCGCGTACGGTGGGATGGAGGATTTTTTCAAGGTTCTTGCGGTTTTCGTCATGTCCAAATACGAGCGCCCTTAGCTTCGCGCGGTCTGGCCGGCCGGATTCGTCGCAGGCGGCGGGGCCGAATGCGTCGAGGATTGCGCGTCGGGTGCTGTCGTCAGCCGTGAGCAACTCATGCACGCAGCGGTCGGCATCGAAGTGCTCCGAGGGCAGGTGCGCAAGCAGCTTGCGGCCAAAGGTGGACTTTCCAGTGGCAACTCCGCCGGTCAGGCCGATGACGGGCATCGGTTTTTTCCACTGCGTTCCCGTCTGGAACTAGCGTTCCATGCGACGCGCGGCGGGATTCAGAACCCCCCCGGTGCGCTGAGGCGGGGTGTAGCGGGCGTTGTAGTCGTAGGCTGGCATCGACGTCTGGAGCGGGCGATAGGACTTTCCGCCTCCCATATCCGGCGGCGCGATGTCCGGCAACGGCAGGGCATCCACGGATTCTTCCTTCTCCTCATCGGAGGTAATCGGAGCGCCCTCGGGGTTGACGAGGCGGGCGGTGACGAAGATGACGAGGTTGCGTTTGATGTGCTGGTCCACGTTTGAGCGGAAGAGGCGCCCGATGAGCGGGATGTCGCCGAGCAGAGGCGTCTTGTCCTCAATTTTCTGGACATCCTCGCGGACGAGTCCGCCGAGCACGACCGTCGCGCCGTCGAAGACAGTCACGTTGGTGGTGACTTTGCGGGAACTGAAGATCGGCTGGTTGATGATGTTCGGCGTGAGGATGGTGGTGGTAGTCTGGCCGGTGAGTGGGTTGGTCGAGGTGGTGCCGATGGGGCTGCCGTAGTTGATGAAGCCTTCAAACTCGACCACCTGCGGTGCGAGTTGCATCTCAATGGAGTAGCCATCGGCAAGGATGTTTGGCTCGACTTCCAGCGTCACGCCGACGTCGCGCTTCTCAAACGCAGTGGGTGTGGTGGGCGTGACGGGGAAGGAGCCGTTGTTATTACCGCCGCCACCGCCGCCGATGAGTCCGCCGCCGCCACCTTGGCCACCGAATTGCTGGGGAATCTGCGGCTGCGAGAACTCGATGGGATATTTGAATTCGCGGATGATCTCGATGACGGCGCGCGCGCCGCTCTTGGTCGTCACGCGGGGCGCGGAAAGCAGGTCCACGCCCTTCTTCTGGTTCAGGCCGCGCATCACGAGCTGAAAGGTCGGATCGGTGCCCGCGCCGACGATCGAGGCGATGCCGGGCGCGAGCTGGCTGGCACCCGGGACGGCGAAGAGCAAGGAATCGATCGCGCTGGCACTGATGGCGAGCTGCCCGCTGCGGTTGCCGGCGGTGATGGGGCTGTCGCCGGGGTTGAAGGTGAACGGGAAGTCGGCCTGGTTGGTTGCCGGCGATGTTCCGCTGGTGCCACCGCTGGTGAAGACGTTGAAGTTCCGCGGGATATTGGACTGGCCGAGCATCCAGTCGAAGCTGAGTTCCTTGAGATTATTCTGCGTAATCTCGACGAACTTCGCCTGAATTTCGACCTGCTTTATGGCTCCTTCGTCAACGGCGGACTCAATGATGCGTTCAACCAGGTCGAGCTGTTCCTGGGTATTCTTGACGACAAGCGTGCTGCTCGACTTGCTGTAAAATGCGTTCGTATTCGGGCCAAAGTTAACTCCCTGGGCGATGAGGAAGTCCTTGGCGTTGGAAGTTCCGGCCAGGCCGCTGCCGCCGTTGGGATCCGCAGGCTGCCCAAACCCGCCGCCGCCGCCGCCGAGCGCCCCGCCTCCAAGCGCACCACCTCCGCCCCCACCTGGTGCGCTGCGCAGTAGCGTCGGTGAAACCTTCCATTGCTTGGTGAACAACTCTTCGGTCTGCGCGCCGATCGGCACAATCAGGACCGCAGCGGGCTCGATCTTGTATTTCAGGTTCGCGAGGTTGGCGATGTATTTGATCACCTCGATCATCGGGACATTGTTCAAGGTGAGGGTCACCCGCGTGCTGGGACTTCCCCCGACCTGCGGCAACCCGCCGGGAGCCCCGGGAATCGCGCCGAGACCGGGAATTCCCCCACCGGGGTCCGGTGCAGGCACCGGCGCGGGAGCAGCGCCGCCTTCCTCCGCGAGTTTCAGGACGATGTCCACGCCCAGATTCTCCGGGTCGAGGGACTTCGACTTGGAGACCAGAAACTCGATCGCTTCGCGCACGGTCGAATCGCGGAAGTCGATTTTCGGGAAGACGATGCTGTTGAGTTTCTTGGTGATCCCGACCACGCTCGGTGCGTTGGTCTTGTTCTGGTCGGTGATCGTGACGACCTTGCGATCGAAGCGGCGGTAGGGACGACCCCATTCCTTGTCCACCTCCCACATCGCGATTGCCCGGGTGGCGTCGTAGCCCGCGCGCGCGGAACGGTCCTTCAGATTGGCGATCTCTTCGCGGCCTTTCTGGGCTGCGACGCTGTAGGGATCCCGGTTCAGGACTTCCTCGTATTTGCGCTCGGCGAGGCCGTAGCGCCCGAGGTCGGAGTATCCTTTCGCGGCGACAAAAGCCTTCTTCACTTCCTCGACGTTTGCCCGGTGCTGGGGCGTCATCTGCTTGTTGAAATAATCGGGTGCCTCGATGTTCGAGAGCAACCGGAGGACGGAACGGTCGTTGGGATTGTGCCGGAGGACTTCCTGCAGGGCTTGCACTGCGCTGGCGTAGTAGCCTTCGGTGACCCGTTGCTCGGCAAAACGAAGCCCGGCGGCGGTGAATCCGTCCACTGCTGCCTTGCGTGTCACGGCGACTGCCGGCGCGCCAGCAGGGATTGCGTCGCACGCGTTCCGGAAATGGGCGTAGGCCGCCTCGTAGTCCTTCTTCCGCAGCGCTGCCTGGCCGGCGGCGATCTCTCCGGGACCGGCTACTTCGGCGCGCTGCATGCGCCGGGCAAGTTCACGGTTTGCCGTGGCCTGGACGGAGCTTCCACCGAGCTGCGCCCACATGGCTACGGGCTGAAAAAGGAGGCTCCCGAGGACAAGCGGTGCAATGGATGAGGTGAGCGGCGTTCGGATCATGGTTTCGTCTTGGTGTGGGTTGGGTGGATTTGCTGCTGGCTCACTGGCTCGGCGAGGGGTGGCAACGCACAGGCGTCATTCGTGTGGATGGCTACTGCGTTGCGGTCAAGGTTTTCTTAGTGCCGTCGGGCAGTGTGATCACGGCACTCTTGCCCACGATTTCGACGAGCGTGTAAGTTTTGTCAGGTTCCGGCGGCAATGTGAATGTCTGCCCGCGGGCTTTGGAGAAGTCGGCGGTTCCCTCTTTGCCCGGCTGGACCCACTTGTAACCAAAGACCCCATACGAGTCGGGGGAATCGACGATCTGGCCGAGCGGAAGAATGACTTTCGCGCCGGTTTCCTTGTTCTCGACGGTGACCTCGGAAGCGTCCTTCTTCGTCCCATCTTTGCCGGGCACTTCGATCTTCTTGAACGACTCCACCTTGTATTTGGTCTTCGGAATGTCATCCCCCAGTTTCACAAAATGGGTCCGGCCGCCGACATCCACAGTGTTGATCTGCACCATGGAATTCTCCGGCTTCTTCAGGTCTAAGTCAGACGACATGAACCGGAGCCGGAAGGGAATTAACCTAATCTTCACCAGAACAAGTTTCGTGTGGTAAGGGGGATGGGAAATAGGATCCATCGGATCGGTCGAATCATCCGGCAGGGGCTGACCGCCGGAATTCATGACGGGATGTCCGTCGTTATCGAGGTGTGAAAGGGTGTCCAAGCCATTCCATTCTTCCAAAGTCGTGAAGCCATCCTGATCGGGATCCTCCTTCAGGACGGTGTCCTTCAGGAAGTCCAGATTGTAGTTTGAGAGCCAAACATTCGGGACTGGCTTTTGGAAACTCTTGCCCTTGGGCCTTGCGAGTTTGCCGTCCTGGATGACGTAGAGTTCGCTAATGAGAAGCTTTCCTGCTTGGTCAGTGGGTGCCCACGAGACCGGCGTTTCGATGGCCTTGCGGGCGGCATCGAGCGTTTCCGTGGGGGTCTTTTCCACCTTGCCTGTGGAGATGATCGGATTTTGGATTCCCTTAAAATTCCCTGCGAAGCTGGACACCCTTGTGTAAAGGAGCGCAATCAACGCGAGCGCGACTAGCGAGACGAGCGAGAGTGAGAGTTGGGCGGGGTTTTTCTTGATCCAGTTCATGGCTGCTTTACCTCCGGTTCGGCGATGTTGAGCACTTCGAGATCGATGACACTGGTGATTTTTTCCTTCCCAAAAACGTAGGTGAGCGAGCCGCCGGAAGGTGCCGTTGCATTGCCGCCGCCCGGGGCGGCACCGGCATCGGGCGTCGAGGGGGAGGGACTCGCCCCATCCGGGCTGGCTGGAGACGATGGGGCGATGGATCCAACGGCGAGGCGTGGTGGCGATTCCGGCTGCGTGTTATGTACCGAAATCTTCCGGATGATGAAAAGCTGCTCCTTATGGTTTGCCAGGCCGGCGATGATTTTTTGGAGCGTGAGATCGGAGGAGGTGATCTTGATTCTGAGGCCCGTTTTCTCGACCAGCTTTCTGTCCGGCTTGTTGTTGGGGGAAGGTTTCCCCCCGGGAGGTGGCGGTGGGCTGGCGGGCTTGGCCTTGCCAGTCTCCTCGGGGAGCGTGTCGCGATGGAGTTCCCCGAGTTCCACGTCCTTGGCATCGATCAAGGCATTCATTACCAGCACGATTGCCCGGAGTTGGCGGGCGAGGGCAGGGGCGGCTTTGGCCTCCGGAGGTTTGGCCTGATACTCGCCGAACCCCATGTAGAAGTCCTTTGGAGGCACGACTTTCGCCGCCGCGGCCTTTGTATTGAACGTGGCGACGGCTTCTTTCAGGCGGTTCTGGAACTCGATCATGGAGACCGGCTCCTCCCCCAATACGCGGCCCTTCAATTCCTTTTGGAACGAAGCGATCTTGGTGTGCAACTCCTGTTTCTGGCCGATGAGGTCTTTGAGGTTTGCGTCGGTCAGAGCCTGCTTGGATGACTGGAGGGTCTTGAGGTTGTTCGCGGCAGCATCGAACTCGCTCACGGCTGTTTCGTAGTTGTCCATCGCCGAAAATGTGAAATACCCGAGCGTTCCGAGGCCCGCGAGCATCACCGCTCCGAAGCCGGTCAGGAATTTGTTTTCGGAAAACCAGTTCATTGAACCGATATCGGGTTTCTGAGTTTCAAGGGGAGGGCGAACTTGAAGGCCCAATCGTTGGTGTCGTCGTTCGGACGCATGTATCCGGCGTTCGGATCTTCGATGGGCTCAAGGTAAGGCGAGTCCTTCAGTCTCGCAATGAATTCATCGACCACCGCAGTGCCCGCGTTGTTGCCAGCCTGGTGGCTGAGGTAGAGACCGTGGGCCATCACCGTGACCGTGGGTGCCGGTCGCTCTTCCTGCTTCTGACCTTTGGCATTTCCAGAAGCGGGTTTGACAGGCTCGTCCGGTTCCTTCTTGAGGCTCTCGGGACCAAGTTCGAAACCGGTGATCCAGATGTATTCTTTTGGAAGCCTTTCGTTGAGATCCGCAAGCACTTTGACCCAGTATTCGCGCTCCTGTGCGACGATGGTCAGCGGTCTGGCGGATTCGACGAGCTTCGCCAGATCCTTTCGCGCAGCTTCCATGCTGCTCTTGATCGCGTTCAGCGGTTTCGCCTGTTCGACAAGCGACTGGGTGACGCCTGCTGTCGCCGTCGCGGCATGTTCGTAATACTGCCACCATGCGCCCATCGCCGCGAGGGCGCACAACCCGGCGGTGATGATGTAGGGGCGCTGCGCCGCGCGCTTCTCCGCTTTCACGAGGCTGGTCGGGCGCAGGTTCAGCTCCATCGGGCAGCTTCCCAATCCGCGCAACGCGAGTCCGACCAGCTCTCCGAAGGTGTGGGCCGACCGACCGATCCCTTGGATGTCGAGAGTGTCCGCGACCGCCACATTGCGGAGGGGATTGAAATACTCGACCTCCATGCCGGGGAACTTCTCCTGGAAAAACTCGCGGATGTAGGGAAGGGACGCCGTGCCACCACAGATGAGCACCCGCTGGGGCTGTGAGCCACTGTGCTCGCTCCGATAGAAGGTGATGCTGCGCGCGATTTCCTGGTGCAGGCGCGTCATCTGGTTGCGCGTGATCTTGGAGATGCGCGCAACCTCCACGTCATCCGGCTCGGCGTACGTGCCGCCGAGACTCACGAATCCATCCTTCACTTTCCGTTCGTCGGCCTCGGCAAAGGAACAACTGAAGTCCTTGGCGATCGCCGTGGTGATCGAACTGCCGCCGATGTTCAGGCGCCGCGGAAAAATTTTGCCCGGTTCACAAAACAGAAGGTTCGTCGTGCGCGAGCCGATATCCACGACGATGCTGCATCCCTCCGCGTCCGGGTAATTGTAGCGGAAGGCATTGTAGAGTGCCATCGGTGCGATATCGATCGCCGCGGGCTGGAGACCGCCCGCCTGCACGGAGTCGTTGATCTCATCCAAAAGGTCCGACTTGATCGCGGCGAGGATTACCTCGACCTGCCCGCCGTCGCCCGCGTCGAGGAGTTGCCAGTCCCACACGACTTCGTCGATGGGGTAGGGGACATTCTGCTGCGCCTCGAACCCGACGATCTGCTCGACCTGCGTGGCATCGCCGACGCTCGGGAGGGTGACCGGCCGGGTGAAGACGACATGCGAGGCGATGGCGTAGTTGACCTTCCTTCCTTGCAAATGAAGCTCCGAAACCAGTTGCTGAAGCTGGAGCTTGGTCTGCGCCGTCCGGGTGGCATCCGCCAAGGGATCCCCGAGGATTTCGGCCTGCTTCAGCCGGGTGAGGATGAGGCCGCCGTTCGAACTCCGCACAAACTCGGCGAGACTGATCGTCTGCGTCCCGAGATTCAGTGCGTAGATTCCTTTGGGTGCGGCCATGCGGAGGTTGGCGAGGTTTGTTGCCTATCGTCCCTTGGGTTTCACCGCTTCATATCGGTCCCACCAAAGCACGTGGAACGGGGTGTCGGACTTCGGCGAAAGCATGTCTGGGATGCGCGGAAGATTCGGGATCGCCTTGTTGATCACCGCCTTGCCCGTCAGCTTGACCCCCTGCTTCGATGGGATCACCCAGACGTTATCGACCATGCCCTGCATGAATTGCTTGGGAAACGCCAGTCGTTCGAGATTCCGCGGTGAGATGAACATGACTGAGAAGCGTGACCGGCCCTTCGGGATATTCACGTGAGTGACCTCAGCCGTGCAAAGCTTTCCGTTGACGAGCGCGGTGTATTCCAGCGTCAGTTCGTCCACCAACTCGATACCATCGACCGCAAACTCGACCTCGATCTCGATCCATTTCGCAGTCTCAAAGCGCTTCGGCTTGCCTGTGTACTGGAACTCCGGTGTGGGGACGTAGTCCACCTGGACTTTCTCGATCTTGATGTTGCGATCCGAGATGACCACCGGCACCTGGGCTGGAACAGTGGCGGTCGCAAATGCGAGGGCCGTAAAAATAAGGGCGAAGATTTTCATGGGAGGGCAGTGAAACGATTTGGCGCTGAATCCGATAGGAATGATTTCCTTTCGTATTTCTTTCCCACGTGCGGGACGGAAGAAAAGGAAAATTTGCAATGCTCACAAAAATTTTATGCAGCGGGGCTCGGAACTGCACCGGCGGCATGGGTTTCGCCGCCGATGATTGCGCGCATCGCGAGCGTGGTGCCGGTCGTGATCGCGACATCGAGCAGGCGCTGTCCTGCCGGGAGCAGCGGCGCGACAGGAATGGCGCGGCCTTCCCACGCTGCGAGGCGCGGGCGCAGTTGCGATGCAGCGAGATTCGCGATCATCCCGTCGCCCGTGCAGGCGAGGTCGCTGAGGCGTGCATTCCCCTCCGCGTCGATCTCGAATCGTCCGCGAATCGTGAGCGTCGCCGTGAAGAACATCGCCTTTGCAACCGCGGTCGCGGCCAGCGCGATTCTGCGCGGAGTCTCCGCCTCGACGGCGAGTCGCACGGATTGCACTTCCGCTCCATGCTCCGCTGCGGCATCCCGGGCGAACGCAAGCAGCGCGGCCTCGATGTCCGCCAGCGCGACGGATGCTTCGACCGATCCCGAGGAGCACTTTTCCAATCGTGCCACCCGTGTGCCGTCTGCCGCGCGGCCGAACATCACCATGCAATCCTGTGCGTTTAAGCGCACCTGGAACGGGACGTTCGCGAACCGCGCGGGCGTCGCTGTGATGTCGAGACTTCGCGCGAAGAACCCGCCAGTGCCTTGCCCTTCCATCGCTGGGAGCCGCTTCTGCCGCTCCAGATCGGCACCGGTGAGATCGATCCGGAGACTGCCCAGCGACGGGAAGGATCCTTCGAGGGTGATGGCGGCGCTGCCGATTCCGAGCTTCGCCCCGCCGCTGCTGAGTGCTGCGATGAGGCTCGCGTTATCGTGGGGAAAATCATCACCGCCCAATGCAAACATCAGCGCTTTGTGCGGGGCGCCGCTCCCCGGTGCAATGCGAATGATCACGGAACCCGGACGTGACGCGCAACCTCCGGCGACCACGGAGGCTTCTCGTGTCGCATGAAGATCCTTCTTTGTCTGTCGCCCGCCGTCGCCGTCGCCTCCGCCCAGTCGCCGCCACGAGCCGGAAATCAGGAGGCGCCGCCGCCTTTGCCTGCGGGAATCACCGCCAGGCGCAACGTGGAATACGTCCCGCGTGGCGGGCCTCGCAGGATGCTCGAAGTCTGTTTCGCCGCGCAATCCGACAAGGCTCTCCCGCTCGTCGTGCGGTGTGACTGAAAGTGAGTCCAGTGAGGCTCTTGCAAAACCTCAGTTGTACGAGGACGAGCTGCCTTCACTCCTCTGAGCGATGACGCCGCGCGTCGGTGACCGTGTAGGTTTTGCAAGAGCCTTCAGTGGATGAACAAAACGGGATCCGAGCGTGGCGCCAGCCTTTGGACTGCGCGCGGCTCGACGCCGCTTTTCCCTTCGTCCCGGGTCCGACGCGCAAATTCACCGTTGCCCCGCCAAGCAACGCAGCGCCTTGCGTCCGCGCGGCGCACTCGGCGATTACGCCCGCCGCTCCTCCGCAAAGCCCAAGCGGGGTCCAGCCCTCGCAGTGAAAAGCCTCGCGGCACGCACACGCCGCCCGGCTTTGGCTGGCAACCAGCCTTTGGACTCCCTTTGAATCACGCCCCTCGTCGTCCGGATCCACGTCGGCGGCTGGCGCAACGGCGGCAAGGATCGCACTGCGGCGCTGCCCTTGCTTATCGAAGGCTTCGCGGCGGCGAGTGTCACCTGCCGCTTCAGCGAGGACGCTCCATTTCCCGCGCAGATCGAGGATTGCAAGGCCGCGATCCGGTGGCGCGCCGGCCCCGGATCTGGAGCCAGAGAAGGGGATTGAACCCTTGACCTGCGGTTTACGAAACCGCTGCTCTACCACTGAGCTACTCTGGCGTTGCGGGGCGCGGAATATCTGGACCGTTCCGCCTCTTGGCAAGTGCTTTCATCTTCCGCAGAATGTCCGGGGTGTGATTGAAAGTGAGGCCAGTGAGCCTCTTGCAAAACCTCAGCGGCAACCGGGCGGGACGCCATCACTCCTCTGAGCGATGACGCCGCCCCGTCGGTAGCTGTGGAGGTTTTGCACGAGCCTCCAGTGGATGAGCAAAATGGCGGTGCGGATCATGGCGCCAGCCTTTGGACTGCGCGCGGCTTGACGCCGCTTTTCTCTCGCCTCGGGTCCGAAGCGCAAATTCACCGTTGCCCCGCAAGGGAACGCAGCGCCTTTCATACGCCCGGCGCATTCCGCGATTTTGCCCATCGCTCCGCCGCGAAGGCAAAGCGGCGTCCAGCCGCCGTTGCTCCAAAGCCTCACGGCACTCTCCCGCCGACTTGCGCGGCGCTGTTTTCTCCCAGCCTCGCTGTGTCGCTCTTGCCATCCGCTCACGGCTGACACAGCACAGGGGCGGTTCACGACAAGGCGTGCCTTGCTGAAACGGCTTTGGTCGCGCCGGGATCGCTACAGGCCATCCACGAATTTCTGCATCGCTTCCTCCTGGCGCGCGATGCTCTCCACGAGGCGGAACTGCGTCCGGCAGCGATCGAGATTGTGCTGCGGGCGATGCACGCGGAAATAGACATCGCCCTGAAGGTAGTCGGTGAGGAAGCGCAGGCCGATGGTGAAGGTGATGAGTTTGCCGCTGAATGCGATCAGTGCGCGCTCGTTCTTCGTGAGGAAGGAGCCGGCATTTTCGAGATAGCCGCGGGCGAGCGCCTTGAACATCGGCATGCACATGCGGACCTTGGAAAGGTCGAGTTCATCTTCCATGGTCGGGCTCGTCGTGGTGCGCACCATGTCGCCGAAATCGTAGAGCGGGCTGCCGGGCATGACGGTGTCGAGGTCCACCACGCACATCGCTGTGTGGTTCTGCACGTCGAGCATCACGTTGTTGAACTTCGTGTCGTTGTGCGTGATTCGCTCCGGGATCCGTTTCTTCGCCAGGGCGGCGAGGACGACATCCACGACGGGTTCCTGTGCGAGTGCCCACTCGATCTCCGTCTTCGCCGCGGATGCGCGGTTGGCCTTGTCCGCCCTCACGGTGCCCAGCAATGACTCGAAGCGCTTCCGTGTGTGGTGAAAGTTCGGGATGGTCTCATGCAGGCGCCCGCCGGGAAGATCCACGAGCAGGCTCTGGAACTGCCCGAAGGCGCGCCCGGCCTCCAGCGCCTGCGCCGGGGACTCGACAGCTTCGAAGGTCCGCACCCGCTCAATGAAGACAAAGGTGCGCCAGTACTCGCCGTCGGCGGTCTTGTGGAATGATTCGCCGCCATTCGTCGGCACCACGGTGAGCGCACGCCGTGTCAGATCCTTCACGCCATTTTCCGACAGTTTGTGGCGCAGGTGGGTGGTGACGCGCATGAGGTTCTCCATCACGTCGGCGGGTTTCTTGAACACCTCATGGTTGATGCGCTGGTGGATATAGCGCACCGCGGTGCCGCCCTGATCGTAGGTGGCGGTGTAAGTCTCATTGATGTGGCCGACCTTGCAGGCCTCTGCGTGCAGGATCTCGCCGTGGATCTGGAACTGGCGCGAGATGTCGAGGAGATGGGACGGGTTGCCGCGTTGCATGGCGTGAGGAAAGCTCGAATTCCACCCGCGGCGCAAGCGCGGTGAAACGCAGCCGAGTGATGGAGTATTGGAGTGGTGGAATGCGGGACGCACAGGCGGGAAAGTGACACAGCGCGTCCCGCCTGTGCCGGGATGGCCAAGGCCAGCACGCTCCCGGTTGGTTGACAAAGACTAATGTGAGGATCCCTATGGAAACCGTACGGCTTCCACGAACGGGATCGCTTCAAATGTTTTCCGCCCCCCCGGTGCTGAGCCGACAAAAAGATGGACGGCAAAAATATGCATGTGTGTGTTTCGCGGGATTTCCAATCACGGTTGCCGGCTGAATCTTTCAGGGCGCTCCCGATTCGGAATGCCGTTCTGCACCGCACCCCTGCACAGGCGGGACGCGCTGTGTCACTTTCTCCCGCGCCGCGTTCCGAGGTCCGCGTTCGCTACAGCCATTTGCGACGGTGGAAGAAAATAAGCTGGCCGACGGCAATGACGATCATCACGCCCCAGAGGGCGCCGTATCCCCACCGGGTGTGCAGTTCGGGCATGTGCTCGAAGTTCATCCCATAAACACCGGCGAGGAAGGTGAGGGGAATGAAGATGGACGAGATGACCGTGAGGACGCGCATGATCTCATTCGTCCTGAGGCCCACGCTGGAGAGGTACATTTCCATGAGACTCGTGGCCAGATCCCGGTACGACTCGATCAAGTCCATCACCTGCACGCTGTGATCGTAGAGGTCCCGCAGATACACTTTCGTCTCCGGATGCACGAACTGGCTGTCGCCGTGGAGCAGCGAATTCACGACGTCGCGTTCCGGCCACACGAACCGGCGAAGCTGCATGAGAGTCCGCTTCATGCTGTGGAGCTGGCCGATGGTGTCCTTGCTGGGTTTCGCCAGCACGGCATCCTCGATTTCCTGGAGCGACTCGCCGATTTCCTCGAGCACCGGGAAGCCGTGATCGACGATGGCGTCGAGCAGCGCGTAGGCGAGATAGTCGGCCTTCATGCGGCGCACGTTGCCACCACCGGCGCGAATTCGCTGGCGCACGGGATCGAACACATCCATCCCGGGATCCTCCTGGATGCTGATGAGGTAATTGTGGCAGAGGAACATGCTCACCTGTTCGCCGCAGAGGCATTCCTCGTCGTCGCGATACATCATCTGGGCGATGATGAACAGGTGGCCGGGGTAGGGCTCCAGCTTCGGGCGCTGGCCGATGTTGAGCACATCCTCGAGTGCCAGTGGGTGGAGGTTGAACTTCCCCCCGAGCGCGCGGAGAGCGTCCACGTCGCCGAGGCCGTTCATTTCGATCCAGCGGATCTTGCCGTCGTCGGTGCCGCGTTGCTCCGGGAGTTCAGCGACGCTGGCGAGGGTCTGCTCGGTGTAGCCGTTCTCATCATACTCCATCATCCGCAGGACGACTGTCTTCGGTGCGCCGGGGAGTGAACTCAGTGTGGCCGGCGGGGACCCCGGGCGGGAATATCGCTTCTTAAACATGATGCGCGATGTAAGCGTCCGCCGGGCGGAACTGCGAGCGCAATGGTGGGGCTCTCGCGGGTGCAGGGACGACTCCGGCCCTCATCTCGTTGCCGACAGCGGAATCATCGGGCTTCGCAGAATCACCCGCCGCCATGCGCGCGGAGGTCTGCCCAGGGGCACGGCAGTTTCGCGCTCGCCGTGGGAGTTGTCTGGCCGCCGGCACCTGCTGCCCAGGGATTGAGGACGCAACGCGATGACGGATTTCCGAATGACGCCCCGCCGGGCAAGATGCATCGCGGCAGACTGCACGACCAACCCATTTTGCAGACGACACTTCCGCGTTTATGCATGGACGAGATGCACGAGTTGGCGCACATACCACGGGCCTTCTATGAAGATGCTTTTCGTGTCCGATCTGCACTACGCGCTCAAGCAGTTCGACTGGCTGGTTGCCAATGCCGCGAACTTTGATCCCGTCATCATCGGGGGTGACTTGCTCGATCTCGCTTCGAGCCTGGATTTCGACGTGCAGATCGTCGTGGTGGAAAAATATCTGCGTCTGATCCGGGAAAAGACCCGAGTGCTGGTCAGCTCGGGCAATCACGACGGCGACAGCCGCAGCGCGGCGGATGAATCCGTGGCGCAATGGATCCGTGAAGCCAAGGCGGAAGGCTTGTTCGTGGACGGCGACAGCATGGACATCCCGGGCGCGCGCGTGACGATTTGCCCATGGTGGGATGGCCCGGCTTCGCGCGCTGAATTGGAAGCGCAACTTGCGCGTGAGGCGGAGACAGTCCGTGGCCGCTGGATTTGGATTCACCACGCGCCGCCGGCCGGATCGCCCGTGGGCTGGACAGGCAGGAAATTCGCCGGAGACCAGGAACTGCTCGATTGGATCCACCGATTCAAGCCAGACATGGTCTTGAGCGGGCACATCCACAACTCACCCTTCCATGCCGAAGGTGCATGGGTGGATCGGATCGGCGGGACGTGGGTGTTCAATCCCGGCAAGCAAATCGGCCCGTGCCCGACCTACATCGCGATTGACCTCGAGGCGATGTCCGCCGAGTGGATCTCGTTCGAAGGCCAGTCAACCCGGGAACTCGCCGTGGCGGATGGTTGATTCCTTCGGACGGACGCGCTCGCGCGGCTGGCGGTGCAGGAGTGCCTCCAGCACATCATCCACCATCGCCAGATGGTCGTGCCCTTCAAACTGGCGCTTCACGTCCACCAGATATTTGTTCAGGGAATCCAGCCGCTGCGCCAGCAGCTTGCATACATGGATGCACATGGCCGGCGACTGCTGGAGAAACTCGCCCGGGTTTTCCACGATGTAAAAGGAGGACGGCTTCTCGGCGCGCACCGTGGCGGTGTGCGGGCCGCCGATCAAGGCCGCCATTTCGCCGAACACATCGCCAGGTTGCGAGGCGATGGCGACGGGTACGTCGTCCTTCAAAACCTCGACCGATCCCTCGATGAGGAAATACAGGCAGTCGGTCTTGTCGCCCTGCTGAATGACGACCTGGCCGGATTCAAAATGGCGCGCCTCCCGGCCCTGAAGAGCTTCAATGATGGCAGACATTGAAGACCGAGACTAGTGAGCTGCAAGCGGGCCGCCAAGCATTTTGCCGACAGGTTTTTGCCGCACAGATGCTGTTGAAGTCTGGCGCGCGGGAATGCGCCCGAATGGGACCCGCGTGCAGGGCGCTCTCTTCTCAGTTCACCGTTCACCCGCCAACGTTATCCATCGAATCGACGATCTCGAACTCGCAGCGGTTCCCTTTGCCCAGTCGTTCATCCCAAGGCTGCGACTGTCGTGTTCGCCTGAAGTCGGGAACCACGTTGCGGGAATGACGCGTCGCTACCTGCTCCCGTTGGTCACCAGGCGTGGGGTCGCCTTGGGGCCATTCGACTCGTTCCCATTTCCATCGGATGACGCCGCGCCATTCCCGTTAGACGCCATCGTCGCATTGCCCGGGAAATGTGCGGGAACTTCGCGGCTTAGCCAACTTTCTTGATGCACAAGGCCGCTGACGGGATGCACAAGGTCGCTTGTGGGGCGAACATCGGATCGCTCAACTTCGAGGCCCCAAGCGACCCGCGCGTGAACGTCGCCGCCGGCAAACTTCGCGGCTATGCGTACGGTGCGAATGTCGGCCGGATCAATCTCAGCGAACTCGACGCAAAGTGAATGTCGTGGCCACATCCATCGCACCAGGTGCGGACACGGACGGCGACGGCATCCCCGACACATGGGAGAGCCTCAAGGTGGACAATCCCACCGTGATGAACGCAACGAGTGACGGGGATCGCGACGGCGAACCGGACATCGAGGAGTATGCCGCGGACACAAATCCATCCGACCCCACCGACCGGCTGCAGATCACCGCGTTCGTGCCGCCGCGCCAGCTTGTGGTCGCCGGCCCGTTTGTCACCGACCTCACCTGGACGAGCAGGCCGACGGTAAAATGCACGATCGAGATCAGCCCCGACCTCGTAGTGGCTTTCACCTCCGCCCTGACGAACATCGCCCCCGGCAGCGGCACCGCGACGCTCAAGAGCTTCAATGATGTCTCCGCGCTGAAGCGCTTCCACCGGGTGAGGGCGAAGCTGCCGCTGGCACCGTGAGTGCGAGTGTTCCGAAGGCTCGCCAGCAGGTCTTGGCATGAAGTCACGAGTGTGACTTCCTTCACCTGCCCGGCGACGGAACCATTCTCGCGTGTCGTCCGCGCCGACAGGACCGGTTCTTCACGCCGTTGCCGTGGCTGCGGCCCAGATCGAAAGTATGCGCGGCCTCTGCCGCCGGCGCATCAGGGTGGACCAGTGCCGCTGCACCGAGGCCGTAGGCGTTGCATTCCAGGAACTGCCTTCGAGGGAGGGGCGAAATTATGCGTGCATCGGTGTTATCGGACGCCGCTTCCGGCCACCGCGATCAGGTCAGGATTTCCCTCACGACGTTCCCATGCACATCCGTCAGCCGGAAATCGCGGCCGCTGTAGCGATAGGTGAGCTTCTCGTGATCGAGGCCGAGACAGTGCAGGATGGTGGCATGAAGGTCGTGGACGTGGACGCGCTGTTCGACAGCCTCGCGGCCATACTCATCGGTGACGCCGTAACGGATGCCCGCCTTCACGCCACCGCCAGCCGCCCACATCGTAAAGCCGCGGTTGTTGTGGTCGCGGCCGTTGCCGAATTGGGCGAAGGGAGTGCGCCCGAACTCGCCTCCCCACACCACCAGCGTGTCCTGCAGGAGCCCGCGCTGTTTGAGATCCGTGAGCAGCGCGGCGATGGGCTGGTCCACCTCGCGGGCAGTCTGCGGGTGCTTCTCCGTGAGGCCGGTGTGGTGGTCCCACTTCGACGTGCCAATCTCGATGAAGCGCACGCCTGCCTCGGCGAAGCGACGGGCGAGCAGACACTGGCGGCCGAACTCTTCGGTCTCCTTCTGATCGATGCCGTACATGCTCAGCGTCGCCTGCGACTCCTTGGAGAGGTCCATCAGCGACGGCACTGCCGACTGCATGCGGAACGCCAGCTCGTAGGACTGGATGACGCCCTCCAGCTCGCTGTTCACCTCATCGAGGGCGAGGCGGCCAGCGTTCACGCGGCGCATGAGATCAAGCTGGACCCGCTGCTGATCGGCGGTGAGATGGGGGGCGAGGTTCGGCACCGGTTGCTCACCCTTGGGGGGCAGCGGCTGGATGAAGGTGGCCTGGTACGAGGCGGGCAGAAACGCCGAGCCGTGGAACTGCCCCGCGAGCTTCATGGGGTTCATGGCGATGAAGCCCGGCAGTTCCGCGGACTCCGACCCCAGGCCGTAGAGCGCCCATGATCCCAGCGAGGGGCGGACCTGCTGTGTGTGGCCGGTGTGCATGAACAGCGAGGCAGGACCGTGGGCCTGGCCCACGGTGGCCATGCCCGTGAGCATGCACAGCTCATCCACGTGCCGGGCCACGCAGGGAAACAGCTCGCTGACCCACTGCCCGCACTGGCCATGCTGCGCGAACTTCCACGGTGAGCCGAAGATCTTCGAGTTGTTGAATGCCTTGCCGTCGTCGGCCTGGAGCTTGGGCTTGTAATCGAAGGTATCGAGGTGCGACGGCCCGCCCTGCATGAAGAGAAAGATGACGCGTTTGGCGCTGGCGGCGAAATGCGCGGGTTTCGGCGAGAGCGGGTTCGACTGCTTCGCCGCCACTTCGGCCGCAAGCCCGGCAAAAGCGAGGCAGCCGAAGCCGTTGACCGTGGTGCGCAACAACTCCCGGCGGGACATTGCGAATTGCGGAGTTCGGATTGTGGATTGCGGATTCATGGCAGGCGAAGTTTGAATTTTTGCAGCCTTGATGTGGGTCGGTTGGGCGAGCGATCAATAGACGTAGCGGAACTCGCCCGAGCCCAACAGCACCTGGCTGAGTGCCGCCCACGCCGGGAGCCAGCTTTCGGCTGTCTCCTGCGAGGCGGGAAATTCGGTGAGAAATTGCAGCGCGTCACGTCGCTCGGATTCGCGCGGCATCCGGCCCAACGCGAGCAGATACAGGCGGTCCAGGCGCTCTTCATCCGCGGCCTCGGAAGGCGCTGGCAGTCGCTCGGCGGCCTTGCGCGACTGCTCGGCGATGAACGGGCTGTTGAGCATGTACAACGCCTGCGTTGGCACGGTGGTGATGTTGCGGGCGCCAGTGACCAGATCCGGATCGGGCAAATCGAACACCGTCAGTTCACGCGGCACCAAGTCGCGGAGGATCGGCAGGTAGATGGTACGGGCCGGACCGGTGCGATGGTACCAATCACGAGCCACGTCGGCGTTCAGGCGGTCGTTGGGGTAGGTCGGCACGATCTGACTTTTCGGCGGTGACAGGTCGAGTGAGCCGCTGACGAAAAGCACGGAGTCGCGGATGGCATGCACATCGAGCCGCCGACGGGACATCCGCCAATGCAGGCGGTTCGCGGGGTCCGCCACGTAGTTTGCGGCGCTGTGATCGCTGGCGAGCTGGTAAACACGGCTGAGCATGATCTCGCGGATCAGCTTCTTCATCGACCAGCCATCGGCGACGAAGCGCGCGGCCAGATGGTCGAGCAACCCGGGGTTGCTCGGCGGCTCGCCGGTGCGTCCGAAGTCGTCAACGCTCGCGACGATTCCCGTGCCGAAAAGGTGGCGCCAGATTCGATTGACCATCACGCGCGCCGTCAGCGGGTTCGATTCGCCGGTCAGCCACGCCGCCAGTTCGAGCCGGCCGCTCTGTGACTTGTTGATCGGCCGGCTCGACGGATCCGTGATCGCGGTGGGAAAACCGCGCGGCACCACCGGCCCCAGCCGCGTGTCCTCGCCCCGGATCTGCACCTTGCAGTCGGCGGGCGCGGTGTCGCGCGCCCCCATCGTCATCGAGTCGAGGGCGGCCAGCCACCGTGCGCGCAGGGCGCGCAGCAGGGTGTCGCTGTCGCGGATGTCCAAGGCCAGTGCCCTGAAGGCGGGTTCGGCCTTGATGATTGCCTGCTGCTCCTTGGCGTCAGCCTTGGTCTTGCCGAGCTTGTTCAGAAGGGCGCGCGGCTCCCTGAGCTGCCGGATGCGCAGGTCGTAGTAGCGCGCAGTGAGCCGGACCAGTTCGGTGTAGTCAGCGGCGGTGAAGGGCACGCCCACACCGGCCAGCGGGCGGAAAGCGGTGCCGAAAGGTTCGGCGCGGTCGTCGCGCGGGAAGCCGTGCAGCGGCTCGGTGGAATAGAAAATACCGGCCAGCGCATAGTAGTCCTCGGTGGGGATGGGGTCGAACTTGTGGTCGTGGCAGCGGGCGCAGGCCACGCTCAGGCCGAGGATGCCGCGGGTGGTGGCGTCGATCTGCTCATCAACGATCTCCATGCGGAAACGCTGGAGGTTTAACTCGTGCAGCTCCTTCGCGCCAACGGCAAGGAAGCCGGTGGCGATGTCCTGTTCGTTGCGCTGACTGTCGTCCTCGGCGGGCATCAGGTCACCGGCGATCTGCTCGCGGATGAACCGGTCGTAGGGCTTGTCGGCGTTGAAAGCGGCGATGACGTAATCGCGGTACCGCCAAGCCAGCGGGTAACCGACATTGCGGATGCGCCCGGTCGATTCGCCGTAGCGTGCAACGTCCAGCCAGTGCCGGCCCCAGCGCTCGCCGAAACGCGGCGAGGCCAGCAGCCGATCGACCACGGCAGCGAAGGCATCTGGCGAAGCGTCGGCCATGAACTCCGCGATCTCCCCGGGTGTCGGCGGCAGGCCCGTGAGATCCAGCGTGGCCCGGCGCAGGAGCGAGTGGCGATCGGCGTCGCCGACGGGCTTGAGCCCCTTCGCTTCGAGGCTGGCAAGTATCAGGCGATCGATGTCACTCTGCGGCCAGCCGGTGTCCTTCACCACCGGGATCGCCGGCGGCTTCACCGGCTGGAGCGACCACCATTTGCGCCCCTCCTCCATGTCCATTCCGGGCGCGGCGGACTGGCCTTCGCGCGGGTCGGGTGCTCCCATCTTGATCCATGCCGTGAAATCCTCGATCACCGCATCGGGCAGCTTCTCTTTCGGCGGCATTTTCGTGTCGGGATCGGTGTGGAGGATCGCCGTCACCAGCAGGCTCTTGCCAGGCTCACCGGGGACCAGCGCAGGGCCGCTGTCGCCGCCTTGTCGGATGCCCTTGCGCGTGTCGAGCAACAGCCCGCCTTTGATTTTTTCCGCGTCGGCAGAGTGGCACTTGTAGCACTTCTCCACGAGCACCGGACGGATGCGCTTCTCAAAAAAATCCACGCCTTCGCGGGAGTCCGCCGGACCCGCGGCCACGACCGGAACGAGCATCGCGCAAACGATCCAGCCCATGGCGCGGCAAGCCGGATGACTCAGAAATGGGATGGCGAATCTCATGGAATCTGTATGCCTTGGACG
>Ga0209181_10003464_pt1 | contig 24310 bp, 25 predicted proteins | sample MAT05_FD_187208 | JGI IMG/M metagenome (GOLD analysis project Ga0209181, IMG submission 187208) | Freshwater microbial communities from Lake Fryxell liftoff mats and glacier meltwater in Antarctica - MAT-05 (SPAdes) (version 2) | ecosystem: Environmental > Aquatic > Freshwater > Ice > Liftoff...
ATGCAGTGCCTAAATCTAGCCACGTTGTACTTTTCACGGCTAGCGAAGGTGATTGCGACCACTGGGTGAGCACCCTCAAGCAAGACGGCTTCAGCGGCACTGTAAGCTGCATTGCTTGGAGTGAACAAAGCGAACCCACTGTGAAAAAATTCCAGTTCTAGTTTTTACTCAAATGCTTATTCAGCTTGCCGAATAAAAGCGAAAAGAGAAAGTCAGCGATCCTCCTTGAAGCATTCATGGCCAGATCGTTAACAGGCAAAAACGCATAGGCTGCGGTAAATGAAAGTACAACCATAACGCAGTCCACCGCAATTTTTGTGGTAAGCGAATGTCCATAGTGCTGCATCAGCGGCGCACCGACAATGAGCATCACGGCGCCATGCAATAGATACAGAGGAAAGGACAACAGGCCCAGGTGAACGGAGAGTTTATTGGAAAGAAAATCACGGACGCTTTTCACGCTAATAGCACCGAAAGTAATTAGAAGTGCGCAAAGACATTCTACTGTTTGAGTTGCCGGTATTACCAGCAATGCCAGAACGCCTGTGGCCAGAATTAAATGCGCCACTAGGGGCAGCGCCTTCTCAAATCTTTCAACGCCTCCTTTAATGAAACTATCGGCAAAGGCGGCGCCAAAGGCAAATAAAGACAGGTAGGAGATGGGCAAAAATAAGAGCGCCCCGCAGAGCCATAAAATCAAATTACGACTTTTCAGCTTGCCTACTACAATTACCAGAGCCAGAACCGCATAAGATCCCATAAGCTCTATTTGCATGGTCCAGAGCGGTCCAATGTATGTTTGTTTGAGATCGAAATTGAAAAACACATCAAAGAGAGCAAATGAAACAAGGTGCCAGACTGTGGGTTCGAATGCCACAATCGTTCCCCACGGCGGCAACCGGCTTTCAGGTGCTTGAAGAAGGCCCGTGACAGCAGCAATATGAACCACACTACACGATGCAAAAATTGGCAATGCCAGACGAAAATATCGTCCCAGGCCAGATTTGACTAAAGATTCCACGTTTCCGCGCGAAAGATAGCCTACCGATAGAGCAAAACCAGAAACGACAAAGAAAATGCAGACGGCCAACGGGCCGTTAAACATAATCAGTTTGGGAAGAAATTCCGCCGCACCCGGTGTGGGTGGAAAACCGTTGGCAAAGACGTGGTAGAGCACCACAAAGAAAGCTCCCCAGCCACGCAAACCGTCAAGAAAATGATATCTAGGTGGCGGCGTCATTGACTCTTCTTACTACCGACAGCTTCAATCTGATAAAGGCGCAATCGCAGCGGCAAATACTCTCGATATAACTTCAGCTCTGCATCAAGAGCGTAATGTTCTTTGAGGTAGATTTTCATAAACGGATTAAGTTCGTCACCACTGACCAGATACACGTTCTTCTCGATTACTTTGCGGCCAAAATTCTCAAGGGTCAAATCAAACTCTTTCATGCGCTTAGCCGCTATCGAATAATCGGCTCGGTAGGCCAATGGTAAGATTTTCATTTCGCTAAAAAATTCGCTTAAATCGTCAAAAGGCAAAATTACTTCGTAGGGAAAGAAATCGCGCCAGACCAAATAGAGATCCGTTGAAGATGGCTTAAGGTCGTGAATGGCGGCTTTAAGCAGGCTGTTGCGCTCACTCACTCTTTGACCGCGCACAATATAATTGTTGTAAGAGGAATAAACCAGGAAAGCACCGACTGTCAGACAAACTATGGCGGTCAGGATTTTTTTTACTGGCGTGGAGAGAAAACGTGACGTACTGTTTAAATCGCAGTAGAACAGAATAACAAATAAAAAGAAAGAGAAAATTGGGAAAAAGACATGCTCAGGCAATTTTAAGGTTAAAAGCAAAGCCAGCATCAAGCCAAGGATTAAAAGTGCCAGAACGAAGAGACGCCATTTTTTCACGCCCAGAGTGGTACAAGTGAGCATCAAGGTCAGGCTGGCAACAATAATCGGCACAACCATAGCGTTGCTGAAAACAGGCGAGAAGTCATTCCAAACCTCGACGACAGAACTGTAGTTTGAATTCTTCAAAACTTTTACAGCTGTTTGCATTTTTTCAATGGAGAACAATTCGCTGTTCAAAATAAAAACGTTCTGCAAAATCTTAAGATCGTTGCTGGTCCACCCTGCGGCAATTTGCGCCTCTCTTTTGCGCAGCTCTGATGCCGCTCGACCATCGCCGTAATCACTGAAACCACCCATCAGGCGATTGGCCTGGTAAAAATTCTCCCAACCTGACGACTGGCGATATACCCAGCTGTTGTATTGCTGAAAAGCGACAGCAACACCACCAGTGATGGCAATGCTGCAAAATATCATCAGCAAAGTGCGCCAGTTCGTCTTGAGTTTGGACCAGGGTTGCAAAAATCTAACGGCATAGACGAACATGGAGAGAATGGTGACCAGGACAAAGATTTCGTATCGTACCAGTGAGCAAATAATAAGCAATACGATGCCCAAAAGGGGTCGTACCAGAGCAGGCCACGATACTTCCAGACCGTCTTCCAGCCAGCCTAAAATTAATGCGTAACCACCCAAGCCGACCATGAATGCAGCGGTAGTAAACTGCAGCAAAATCAAGTTGTTGAAACAGACACAGATAATAAAAATACTGACGGCTATAATTGCGCCGGTGCGCTTAAAGCGTGCGATCAGCTGGCTTATCACCGCAATCATGCCCACAAGATTGACGATGAAAAGGTAAGAGCCATACCAGGGACAATGGCGATTGAACGTATACAACGCAGCCAGCATCTGGCCAACCACAATATTGGTATACAGCAGATGCTCATCGGGAGCCGAAGTATAGCCATGTCCTGAACAAATCATAGACATGCCGACATCATCATTGGTTTTAAAAGTCTGAACGAAACAGATGCGCACAATCAGGGCGAGTACTGCAACCACCGCCGCAGCAATGAGAGTAGCGCGTGTAGTATTAGCACTATGACCATCAGCGTATACAGCGTTCAAAAGCAGCTAGCCTCCACTTCTCTCGCCGTCCTGATGGATGTGCCTGATGATAGTGTAAGGCCTCAATTTGGTTTCTATGAAAATTCTGGATATATACAAACCGACGATACCGACGCTTAAAATAATAAATCCGCCTAAGAGCCAGACCGAAGCCATTACTGATATCCAGCCGGGCAAGGTTTTTCCCACCAGCCATAAAATGAACAAGGCGGTAGAAATTAAAGTAGATAAACAGAATATGGCCGCGCCAGCAAAAAAAACGAAGAAGAGCGGACGTTCGCTGAAAGATGTGACGCTATCGAGAAAGGCCAGCAGTCGAGAGCTAAAGTGATAACTGCTGCCATGCCTTGATTGTTTCTCAAACTGCAGTCCGGTTTGCTTAAAACCAGTTTGCACCCAGAGCCCGCCGATAGCGGTTTTATGCTCCTGGTGGCGAACCAGAGCGCGCACATAATAGCCTTTCATCAAACGAACCGTACTGTGATTGCGCGGAATTTTGGCCGGTATTAAAACATCAATTAAAGACCAGGCAACCGCTCCACTCCACTGCTCAAAGAGATTGCCCTTACGCTGCTCCTGATAGCCGTAAACAACGTCCCAATTGTTCTCCCACATGTGTTTGTAGAATCTTCCCAGAAGTTCCGGCGGCTCTTCAAGGTCGACGTCAATTAAAAAGACAGACTGACCAGAAGCGTTCTCCAGGCCGGTCATCATTGCTTTGTGATGGCCGAAATTGCGCGACAATTCCACGACCTTAACGCGATGGTCCGCAGACAAAAGTGCAAGTGCGCGGTTCAATGAATCATCAGGCGAGCCGTCATCAACAAAAATAATTTCGAAATCGCCGGTTATTTTCTCAGCTTCAGCTTTCATTCGCGTGTAGAAATTTTCTACAAACGCTCCTGAGTTGTACAGTGTCGTCACTATGGAAAGTTTCATATCAGACAGATGTGAAGTCAATTTGGGTCAAGCACCGCGAGGCCAAAACCAGTTTGTCCATAATCTGAACCGCAATATAAAAGATAGCGCTTACCCTTATGATCAAAAACGCAAGGGTATTCAATCATGTCAGAATCCCAGCCAGTCGGCGACACGTCGATGCCTTTGTCCTGGCCAAGTCTTGTCCATGTTTTACCGTCGCCAGACCGCGCCATATGAATGCGATAACGCTCACCACGGCTGCAAAACCACATCCAATAATCGTTTTCATCTTTGACTACACAGGGCTTGCATATGGCATATTCCACCGGATAGTCGGCATCGACAATAATTTCTTTGTGCCGCTGCCAGTTAATGCCATCGGTAGATTGCGCATATTTGAGCACGTGCTGCATATCGGCCTTCACCGGGCCCCATTTCAAATTGGTGCCGTACCACATGCGAAATAGATTGCCTTCAATAGATACCCAGGGGTAAGAAATCGTGAATGGATCTTCCTCGCTCAGTGGAACAATCGGAAAAGTTGAATAGCGTTTGAATGGCTGTCCTTCCCCGTCGCTTATGGCCAGACCGATAGCGTTCTTCCACGGAACGGTGACCGCTAGATTCCAACCCATGTAGTAAAGGAAGCGTCTCTTTCCTACAGGTAAAACGCAACCGATGGAAGCGCCGCAATCATCGAACATTCCCAATGCACCCGGACCAAGCACCGGTTCTTGCGCTTCTTCGAGTATATTTTGCGGTTGCATCAAATCGATAACGATCGACCCGATGTGGGAGCGATTCTGCGCGTCGCGAGAGCTGAAATAAATGCGAAAAAGATCGTTCTTAATATGCTCGGCAATAGGATTGGCGGCGTGCGACTTTGACCATTCCAGCTTGCCAGACGGTTGATAAACGTGCCCCAGCTTGCGCCAGGAATGGGCGGGTTGGGTATCACGATTTTCAACTTCAGTGGCGAACATGCTTGTTTGCTCCAAATGCTATTTTTTCAGTTCGGTACGGGCAGCGGACATCACAAGCTGGTCAAGCCAGTCATGAAGACTGACACCGCTTTTTTTAGCCGCTTCCTGGGCCAATAATTTGGCCTCGGCACTGACGCCCTCGAGCTGACCATAATATCGGCTGCGCATAGTGCCGCCTCTGGTGCCTTTATGAGGCAAATCGATATCGAGGGGAGGTGGGCCATTGCCGACTTTAAAATCGATTAGATAGAAACAAGAGCCAAGCAACCAACGCACGGCAACGTCGCGGGCGCACTCAGGCAAATGATGCAGCGGCACTTTATAGCGGAAAAGAGCATTATTATTGCAAACGATTTCGCCGAACGGTGTACCTTCAAGCCACGGCGGGACAGATTCATCACCAACTACAACCGTGCCGCCCTCTTTGACGATGCGAGAAAATTCCGCCAGTGTTCCTTTGGGATCTTCAAAATTATTGAAGCCGCCGAAGTGAAAAACTGCATCAAAATAATTATCAGGAAAGGGCAGATTTCTGGCTGTAGAAACAAAGTAGTCAAGCTTGCAAGAAATGCCGAGTTTTTCGCTGTCACGCTCGAGGCGCTTTTTGGTGATTGAAACCATGGCACCAGACAAATCTTGCATAAACAACTTGCCGCTCTTGTCTAGACGACGGGCAATGCGGAAAGAGTCACAGCCCGTGCCACAGCCAATTTCCAGCACGCGAGCATTGGGCTTAAGATCAAGGGCGTCCACCATGGTTTCGCGAACTTTTTCTTCGTCTTCGTAGAAGCTCTTAAAAAGCCAGTCCATGATATTGTCGTAAAATTCTTCAGTGTAATATTCTTCGTATTGCTGTTTAGTATCCAACTCAATTTTCGAAAGTTGACCGCTGGCAATAAAGTGAGGAATGCCGTCTTTAATCTCATAAGAGTATTGCCCTGAAGAGAGCGCACCGTCAAGAATGTCTTCACCAGCTCCAGCAGGCGACTGCAACTGAAGCGTATTTTTTTCTACAGGACAAATATAGGTTTCAAGCAGACTCTTATTCACAAACAAATTCCTCTCAAGATTTTTTCTTGCAAACTATTGTCCAAACTTTTTGATGAACGCCAAAAAAGTCGTCATCGCAAAAGCCGACGACGATCTCATCAAATCGGCCGGCAAAGGCGCCAATCACTTCATCCCGGGTCTTAAAAGCTCTGAATATCGTGCCTTTACGATAGCCGTAAGGATCATCGGTAATTCTGTAATAACCATCATCGAGCTTTTCTGCGCTTTCAAGAATATAGGTGTCGTGCATCGGCACTGAACAAATAAAAACTCCCCGGGGGGCCAAAACCCGTTCTACTTCATCGAGAACAGTGTCAAAAGTTGTACCTTCGTCGATGTAATAGCAAGAATGACAGGCCAAAACATAGCCAAAATAGCCATCGTCGAAAGGTATGCTGGTACTTCTACCGGTTTTCAACTGAGCCCGCACACCTAGTTGCTCTAAACGCAATTGGGCGAGCCTGTTAATCTCATCGGATATTTCAACACCGCTGACATCAAAGCCCAGATTCGACAACAAGGGCATGTTGCGCCCGTCGCCATAACCGAGATCGAGTATGCGGCTACCCCTGAAATCGGCCTTATTCAATCGCAGCTCCGGATAGTTGCCCATCAGAGCACGCACAACAAATTCCACTGGATAAACAAAAATCGAATTGCGCTCAGCGTAAAACTGATTGGTTTCTGACGTGTTGGTCTCAGCCGCGCTGGTCTCAGCCTTCATCCGTTCCACCATGCTTCACTTCCGTCTATTCACCCAAGGCCCTAGTTTAGCAGGCTACTAGAGCACGCCTTTTAACATTGCCACGAATTTATCGCTGGGAAACGCAGCTTTGGCCGTTGCACCGGTGAGATAAACCTCTTTAGCTGCCGTACTTTTGGTGATCAAAGAGTTGGCACCAATAAAATTTTCCTCAGCGATGATGACGTTATTTGAAATTGAGGCGTTGATGCCGAGAAAGCTGAAGGGCATTACTTTAACGTCCCCGGCGATACAGACGTTGGAAGTGATCCAGCAGTGGTCGGAAATAGTCGATCGGTCGCCAATTTGATTTGAACTCCAGATGGTGACGTTATTACCGATGGTGACATCAAAATTGATGGAATTATTTTCCAGAATGAAGCAATTTTCACCTACAGACAGTTCATCCCCGGCAAAGATGCTGGAATTTACATAACTGGCCAGGCGGTAGCCTTTGGCTTTGCAAGCGTCATATTTGCGGGCACGAAGCTTATTGAGCTCTTGACTGCCGAGTGGAACGAAAAACTGATAATGGTCCGGTGAATATTTTGCTTCTACCGTTTCGAATGCCACTACCGGGAGGTCTCTAAATTCAGCAGCACTGAGATATTCTTTCTCGACTGCGAAGGCGCACACTTGATGTTCGCTGTCTTTAGCAAAATAGCGATGAGCCACAGCCGCACCGCGGCCGGTACCAAATAAAACCAGTTTAGCCATTTACTCTTTGCCCCAGATAATCGCTTTTAAGTTGCTTTCGATCAAGCTTTCCGTTAGCATTCTTCTGTAAGTATTGGACAAAAGAAAATTTCGTCGGAATCATATAAGCAGGCAATAAGCCTTTCAGCACTTTGCGAATTTCGTCTTCTTCGGTATCCGATTTCAATTTAACAAAAGCGACAATCTGGCTGATGCCGCGCAGCTCACAGTGAATCACGGCAGTCTGAGCCACTGATTCTATGCAACTGAGAGCGTTTTCAATTTCTTCCAGCTCAATACGATAACCCATATGCTTGATTTGATTGTCGGCTCTACCCATAATCCGAATCTTGTCGTCGTCAGGATTGTGCAAGACCACGTCGCCGGTGCGATAAGCCATGTCTCGATAAGCTGAGTGAGTAGGGTTTTGCACAAAAGCCAGATTGGTGCGCTCGTGATCGCGGTAGTAGCCCATACCAACATTCGGCCCTCCGAGCAAAAGCTCACCTTGCTGGCCGTCGGGCACAATTTGCAAAGCCTCGTCCACTATCCAACCGCTAAAATTTGGGGCCAATTTCCCCAGAGGCAAAAATCCCTTGAGGTCGGCAAAGTCATTGCTTTCGACCTTATACGACGAGCAGATGCATGTGCATTCAGTGGGGCCGTAAACATTGTAGAAACTGATTCTGTGCGAAAGAAGATCGAACAACTCTACCAGTCGCGCTTTGGGATAACCTTCTCCGCCAAAAATTATTCTCTTAAGCGAACTGAAGCTGTCGGCATTTAAAGCACGCATAGTCTGCAGATAAATCAGCATTGAAGGCACAGAAAACCAGGACGTACACTTAAATTCGTCAATCAGCCGCAACAACTTTCGTGAATCTCTTACAGCCTGGCCATCGAACAAAGCAATAGTTGAGCCGGAGAATAATGACGAGTAGAGGTCAAAAACAGAATTGTCAAAGAAGAATGGATTGACGCTCGTAAAGACTTCACCTGCACCGATGCCATAGGTTTGAATGCTCCAATCAATCAAATTCAAAACATTCTGATGGGTCATGGTAGCGCCTTTGGGAAAACCAGTAGATCCCGAAGTGAACATGACGTAAGCGGCTGTTGCAGCGGTAATTGATTTGAGATGATTGCTTACTACAGCAGCATTGTCGTCTTCATTGGCAGGCAGTTGGAGCTTGGTGTAATCGGCCACTTTAAATTTGTCGCTGGGGATAGACACGGTTAATTGGTTCTCGCATAGAACCAGTGCCGGATTACAGCGATCAAATATTTTAAGGAGCCTCGGCTGCGGACTTTCGGGATCGAAGACGCTGTAGGTAACACCGGCCTTAAGAGCGCCCAGTATGCAAATTACAGCTGTTATATTCTTGGTGCCGCTGATACAAACGAGATCGCCGACTTTTAAACCAGATTGAATGAAATAGGTGGCCATGGCGTCGCTTTGCCGGTCGAGCTCACTGTAAGTAAGCTTTTGCTCTTCGAATAAAACAGCAACCGAGTCAGACTTTTGACTGGCCACTGATTTGAAACGCGAACCCAGATTGAAAAGATATTGGTTATTGCTCAAATCACCAACCCGCCGTCAATTTCAAGAACCTTTCCGTTTAGATAGTCGTTTTTGATACCAGCTACGACAAAAGCGGCAATCTCAGCGGTTTTTCCCAGCCTTTTCAAAGGCACACGTTTGATAGTGTCTTGCAAAATTGTCTCGTTGACGGCCACATGCGTTGACTCAGTGTCACAAAATCCCGGTGCCACGGCAAAGCATCTGATGCCGAATACAGGCAACTCTTTGGCCCATACTTTCGTCAAGGCTTCCAAACCCGCTTTTGCCGCTGAATAAGCCGATTGCCCGGCATTGCCGCGGGCTGATATAGACGTGATGTTGACGATTACACCTTTCGTGCGCCTGGTGAGCATCGCTTGAACTGCGTGTTTTGTCATGTAGAAGGCAGAGGAAAGATTGGTTGAAATCACTCTCTGCCATTCACTGCTGTCATGAAGTTTCAAGCCACCGCCGCCAAATGATATTAATGGAGCGCTGTACAAAATACCAACATTATTAACCAGCACGTCAATTTGACCAAATTGTTCAGTCACGGCTTTAATGCTGTTTGCCACCTGTTCTTCATCGGTGACATCACATTTAAAAACGGCTAAATCGGGCCGATTTTGCAACGCTCTAAAGCCTTCGCTTTCAATGTCGAAAATGACAGACACAGCCTCTTCGCGCAGAAGCTGTTCAATAATTTCCAGACCGAGACCACTGGCACCACCGGTCACTAGACAGACTTTGCCTTTGAGCGCCAGCATTAAGCAGCAGACTTTGTGTTGACTAAATCTCTGATGGCACCAAGACTTTGCATTGTGCCGATTTCGTCAAAAGTCAGTTGAAAGCCAAAACGCTCTTCAATAGCCACTATCAATTCCATGTGCTTGAGCGAATCCCAAGATTCAACATCTTCCATAGTCATCGCATCAGTGGCGGTGCCTTTCGGGATTCTGAGAAACTCCTGAAATATTTCGTCTAGAGCCTCAGAATTTTTCGATGTTGAGCTATTAGAAACGGTTTGCATAGCGTCACCTGAACAAGTAAGTTGTGCAATTCTACCAATAGAGATTGACGACTATTGAAAAAAGTAAGACTTTGTCAAGAAAAGCGGTGGGCGCTTAACTTTTACTTATGTTTTAAAGGCTACCAACAGTATGGAACCACCAAGCGGTAAGTTGAGACCCGCTTTCACTAATTGCCGCTCCAGGTCGATGGTACGCTCGAAAAGACTATTAATCGTTTCAGGTAAGTTGAACTCAGATTGATCCACATCTTTCGCTGACCGCTTCTTATAGCGGCTTAAAACCATGAGCGGCAGCAGAAAGGAAACGAAAGAAGTCATGCGCACAATCCGAAAGCCGGCTTTTTCCACTTTTTCCTTCAATTCAGCGGCCGAATACCTTCGCTTGTGACAGGCCAGTTCATCAACGGCGCTCCAGAGAAAGCCATGCTGCGGAACCGTAATCACTATTCCCTGCTTGGCGGCTTTGAAGAGTTCGCTCAAAACCAGCTCGTCTTCTTGAATGTGCTCCAGTACATCAAAAGCGCCAATGACGTCGTAAGCCTGAGCAAAGGGTAATGCTCGCGCGTCCAGCTGCTTAAAATCAACTTCAGGCAATCTTTGTTGAGCAAAATGCAAACCCTCGGCATAAAGCTCGCTGCCTGACAGTTTTAGTTTGGGAAAAGCTTCCCTGATGCCATTCAGCACAAAGCCTGTACCACAGCCAACTTCAAGCATTGACGCGGCATCGGGAAAATATTTGCCCAGGGCCCAGATGATAAAACGATTGCGTGAGCGAAACCAGAAACTTCCGGCTTCGGACTCGAACAAATTTTCGAAAAGTTCAGGCCTGAAGCCTACCTCTTCGGAAGCTGAAATCTCGGTGTCAGGCACGAACCATCCTCGGTGTGATTAACTAGCTTTCATGGTATCACTCTATACCCGCAAATCAACAGTAATCATACTAACTAAACCAGGAATTAAGACCATGGTTATTGAGGCCGGCCAATGAAATCACCGATAGAAAACAAAAATGTGCTCATAGACACTAAAGATAACCTCAGCCTAGAACAACAACGCCTCTTCAAATATTTCGGTGTGGGCGCCAAAATTAAACCACCAATCCGAATTTTAAATCCTCACCGCATTGCCATAGGCGACCGCACCAGCATTCAGGAGGGCTGTCATATCAACGCTTTCGAAGACCTTGCCTTCCTTCGCAGCTATATAGAAAATGACTACCGAGACGATTTTAGTGATGAAGACTACATCTATGACTCCTCTATCGAAATTGGTAAGGAAAACCAACTGGGACGTTTTCTATTTATTTCATGCACCAACCACATTGTTCTAGAACAAAATGTACTGGTCTCAGAACGAGTCTTCATCGGCGATAACAACCATTCATTCAGCCATATGCATGTGCCAATAATGCAACAGCCCAATCAAAAAGGTTCGCAAATTGTTATTCAAAAAGGGTCGTGGATTGGCGCCGGAGCTTCATTGTTGAGAGGCACTCAAATTGGTCGTTTTTGCGTAGTCGGCAGCAATAGTGTGTGCAAAGATGTCTTTCCAGACTACGCCGTCATAGGTCCTGAGCCGGCAAGGATGTTGTTTCGCCGTTTCGAAAATTCAGAGCACAGCTAAAGCGCTGCTTGCTGCAGCTGCCCTTTGCGAATGCGGCTCTGATAAAAAGCGGCGATGGAGTCCACTACAAACTGCACTTGTTCTTGACTGAGACTGACAGATAAAGGCAGTCTTAAAAGCCTGCTACTGACATAAGCGGTGTTGTCCAGATTGCCGCACACCCGGCTGTGCTTGGCCGCTCCAGGTGCGTCGTGCAGGGGAATATAATGAAAAACAGCGCCAATTTCTTCACGGACGAGATAGTGCATGAGCTCGTCGCGCTCTTCGGCAGTGTTCGTTAAAACGTAATAGATGTGGCCATTTTGCATGCCTCCGGGAGAAATTGTCGGACGGCGCAAAAGACCGTTTTCCTCCAGTGGCTTGAGGGCCTGGTGATACATTTCCCAGGTGGCCTGTCTACGTGCATTGATAAAGCCCGCTTCTTCCATCTGGGCCCAGAGAAAAGCTGCCTGTAATTCGCTTGGTAAGAATGATGAGCCCAGATCTTGCCAGGTATATTTGTCGATTTGTCCGCGGAAAAATTGACTGCGATTTGTGCCTTTCTCTCGGATAATCTCAGCCCTTTCTACCATTCGCGCATCATTGATAATCAAGGCGCCAGCTTCACCGGCCACTAAATTTTTTGTTTCATGAAAACTAAAAGCAGCCAGCGAACCAAATGAACCAAGGGCTTTGCCGTTATGATTCGAAAGAATCGCATGAGCTGCATCTTCCACCACAGCAATATCTCGCTCGTCGCATATTTTCATAATGGCCGGCATGTCGCAAGCAATGCCGGCGTAGTGCACAGGCACCACCGCTCTGGTCATACTTGTTATCGCTTTTTCTATTTCGCCTGCATCGATATTGCAAGTGTCGCGAGTGATGTCGACAAAAACAATCTTTGCCCCGCGCAAGACAAAGGCATTGGCAGTGGAGACAAAGGTGAAAGAAGGCATAATTACTTCGTCGCCTTCTTTAATGTCTAAAAGAAGCGCCGCCATCTCCAGTGCGGCTGTTCCTGAAGGAGTGAGCAAAGCACGCTCACAGCCAATCTTCTCTTCAAGCCAACCATGACACAGTTGGGAATATTTTCCATCGCCGCAAAGATGGCGACTTTCGAATACATCTTTGATGTATTCGAGCTCTTTACCTGTGATATGTGGATAATTGAACGAAATTTTCATGGCCACGGCGAAATCCGAACTATAGCCAGCGAGATTAACACAAGCACAGAGGCGACTTCAACCAACCACATCCGTTGCTCTGGCTCCCTTGTTGCCGCTGCCTTTTTCTTGCAAGAATGTGCTGGGAAACTTCAAACTGTATCTATGCCCATATTTGCGTATCGGTTTTTCAATAAACAGATACGAAACGGTGGCCATAGCGGTCGCGCTGGCCATGACGAAGATAGAAGCGCCAAATTCGGCTAGAGATGCCACTTTGGGCTCTTGATTGAAAATAAATCCGTGCACCATGCCATTAATAGACTGATGGTACATGTAAAGACCATAAGAGATGGCTCCTAACCAAGCCAGGGGTTTTGCCAGCCACAGACGATTGAAGGCATTTTGCTGATATGTGAACAATCTCAGAATCACTATAGCGGCGAGAATGGCGATAAAGCTTTGCTTAAGCGGTGGATAAGGACCACACTGAGTGGAGTGCCATATGTCCAGCAGAGCCCCTTGGGTACAGAGGGAAAAAATAATAACCAGGGCCAATGCATCAAGAGCGTATCGCCATTTAGTGGCCACGACCAGCGCCTTCGAGTTGCGGATAATCATTGCCACCAAAACACCGTACATCAAGCCGTCAACGCGCGAGGGCATCAAAACATAAGGGGCGTACCAACTGCCGAACAGGTGGCTCCACCAATCCCTCAATACCGGGGCGAAACAGATACCGGCCAAAACTGTAATGAGCAAAGATCTGCGCGAGAAGAAATAAACCGCAAAAGGAAAGAATAAATAGAACTGTTCTTCAATTGCTAAAGACCAAGTGATACCGACCCAGCGCGGTCCACCATATCCACCAAGAGCAATGGGCAAACTCTGGGTAAAAGTGGCATAGGTCCAGAAAGGTGGCTTTGGTTCTGCCAGTAACCACAGATCCATTTGCGGTAAATTGGCATGAGCCCTAACAAATAAAGCCATAGCGTAAGAAGTGAGAAGCAGCCAGAGAACGGGCAAAATGCGGGCGATGCGACGAATCCAAAATCGTTTAAAAAAGTGACTTTCGCCTTTAGCGTCGATTAAAATTCCACCGATCAAAAAACCAGAGAGCACAAAAAAAAGGTCAACTCCAGCTAAAAGTAAGTCGATCGTGTGCAATTGAATGCCCTGGCAAAGCGCACCAGCGGCCGGAGTGAAAATACCAATCAAAACGTGGGCCAGCAGAACAGAGGCGCAAGCCCAACCGCGTATGCCATCCAGCTCAGGCACATGTCGTTTGCTGGCGCCGACAGTTTTGACGATGTGGCGCCGCTGAGAAAACTTTAGCTGCAAACTATGCCATGGCCCCACTGCTCGAGCACTGACCTTTGTCTCTATTACCGGCATATGGACTGTGGTTTGCAAATGATTCCTGAGTAAGGCTGAACGATTGCCGCAAATCATAATATAAACGCACTCGACAACATATGATGTATCCCTAACAATTTAGCCCTGTGGGCAATTTGGGCCACTTTCCCGAACTTATCATTTGCTGAAAACATAATCCCGGGCCGCCTTTCCAGTGTGCACAAACAGGTCTAACACGGAAACTGTATGAGTAAAAGGCGGATAAAGCTGTTCATATTCCGAATAAACGGGATATTCAAAAAACTCGACTTCGATACCGTTACTTTTAAACAGTTCGGTATCCAGATAACAGCTCGCCGCTACACCTGAAATGTATTTGGTTGCTTTCAATTGCAAACAGATATCGAGCAACCTGTCTGATTTCACACCTTTTGCATCAAGCGCCGTAGACCAAATAAATGGCGTAGTAATTTTCAGCTCAGCGCAAATATATTTGATGAATAGATAATTGATCTCGCTTAAAAGCTCGATATTTGAGGCTTCTTCGTATAGCGCTTTGAAGTCATCGTGATAAAGGTCGAAATGCTTGGCTTTGGCATAACCATGCAAAAGTGTATTGAAGTGCGATTTTGCCCAGCTGGAATCTGCCACTCTGGTATCACAAATGCGCTGATCGTATCTGCCTTTTACTTCAACTGGAATAGTAATCCAGCGCACTCCCTGCGCCGTCTTTACCATGTTGCGATTGCGCCAGTCGCGCCTGGTATATTGCATATCATCGTAGAGTACAAACTCGTCCACTGCGTTGATAATGTCAAAGTAGCCTTTCCAGGGAATGTAATTCGATTGAATAATCGCTACTGTTTTTGCCATCGATATTATCTTCCTGCCACCATTTTATAAACTTCTTCACACTGCCTGAGCCCTTCCAAAGGGTTGGCGCCGGCCATACTTTGTTTGCACGAAGACGAAGCCCGCTGCCAGGCGGCATCATCATTCAAAAGCTCGTGGATAGTCTTTTTAAGGGCTTCAAAGTCGCCACGCTTCACCAGTAAATTGCTGTCAGTGACAAAATCCTCCACCGGTGACCAACTGGTTTGACTGAATTCTTTAAGAAAGTCATTTCTATGTGCCACCACAGGCACACCCTGAGCCATGGCTTCGACAATCACCTGCCCGCCGCCTGATGGATAGGTATCGAGCAACACGTCAGCCATTGTAACAAGCCTGCTGAAATCGGTACGCCAGCCTAAAAACTTGACCCGCTCACGCACCGCAGACGGTACCATACTATCGAAATCGGCAATTTGCTCGGCCAGGGCACCAACCACCACAAAATATAAATCGACATGGTCTTGCAGTATTTCGCCAATCGCTCTCCACTGCTGCCGGTCTTTAAACTTGGCGAAGCGACCGCTGCTCATTAGCACTCGCGCCCCGTCCGGCACCTGTAATTCCTGCTTGGTCACCGGCTCAGCCACCTCAGGCGATTTACCGGTCATTTTCAGCTCTACTAAAGTGGAATTGCAGGGGCTATCCATCAGGGGATGCCTGGACCAGGCAATAGACCAATCTAAAGCGGGATGAGCAAACTGACCTGGAGGCCCTTGAATCAGACCAACGATTTTCGGCGCGGGTTTAAGGGCGGTGAGAAAACAGGTTGCAAAATCGACCAGACAAGCGCTGGTAACAAGAATGTCTAAATTGGCTGCTTCAATTTGCCGGGTCAGACCAAGCAAAGATTGCGCCATCTGACCTTGAGGCATATCGGCAAAATTACTGCAGAGCACCTCACAGCCACTGGCCTTAAGGCGCTCCAGGTGGTCTTTGCCTTGAGGCGAACGCTCAATTTGTTCTGCCGTCTCGGGCACAATGGCGACAATTTCAAACTGTTCTTTGTCATGCAAGCCGATGAGCACGTGGCTAATTTTGAGCAAAACCGAATTGAGCTCAATGACACCTCTGAGCAAATAACCAACTCGAATCTTGCCTGACTTATTGCGCTTCGGTGAAGGGGCCGAGCGGTGAGGCGCAGCTAGCCTTTCCAAAGCCGCAAGTATGTCGCCGTCTAGTTCGTAACGATCTTCACGTAAATAAGTCATAGCGGCATAATGCCAGAGGTCAAAATAACCAATGGCGCCCTCAATGTTTCCCGCGTCCGCAGCTTTCATCCCTAAAGTTTTATAGGCGCTGCGAATGCCGTCTACATTGCCCGTTTTGCTATAGATCTGCAGCAGAAGAGGTAGAAAGAGCGGCCGGCCGCCACAAAGGCGCCAGGTGCGGTCAATAAATGTTTTAGCGTCAGCTAAATTAAAGCTTTTAAAACAAGCCTGAGCTAGTCTGAAATTTACTTCTATTCTATTTTCTAAGAGTTCCTCGCATAAAAAAGGTAACAGAGCTTGAGCATCTGGTTTTGCACCCTGCTCAATCTCGGCTACCAGCAAGTCAAATTCAAGGCCCAAAATCGGCCGTTCGTCAACATTACCGTCAGCTGCGACATTAACACCAAACAACTCCTCACCGGCTATGTTCGGCAAAGCACTATTAGATTCGGGTGCCAGCAAACCGTTAACAAAACGCTTTGCCTTCCGCACCACATTCGGTATCACGCCGCTATTTCTCTTAAAGCCGCCACTACAAGATCGGCATCTGAAAACGGCATGCCCGGGTAGAAAGGCAGCGAAATGGTGGCATCTCCGATTTTCTCAGCCACCGGGTAGGCACCGGCTTCGACGCCAAGTGTTTCTTTGAAATAAGTGAGCAAGTGAATCGCTCGGTAATTGACCATGACGCCGATACCACGTCTTTGCAATTGTTCGATAAAGTGATCGCGTTTGCCACCTTCAATCCAGATCGGGTAAAGGTGCCATGCATGTTTTACCCCTGTATGGTTAGACGGTCTGACCACTCCTTTAATGCCTTGCAAGCGGCTCTCATAGTACTGAGCTAACTTTTCGCGCTTATCCCAGGTGGCAGACAACCGTTCGATTTGTGGCAATAAAATCGCCGCTTGAATATTGTCCATATTATATTTCCAGCCAAGCACTTTCATATCCCAGTGCTTGTAGCCCTCAACAGAGCGGTCGGCTGCTGTCTTGGTCATGCCGTGAGTGCGCAGCAATAATAGTTTTTGATAAAGCTCGTCGTTATTGGTGACAACCGCACCACCTTCGCCGCATGTCAAATTTTTAGTGGCATAAAACGAAAAGCAAGCGGTGTCTCCCAGCTGCCCGGGCTTAATACCGTCACGTTCACCCTCCACGCAGTGAGCGGCGTCTTCAATGACAAACAAGCCGTGCTTGTCGGCGGTTTTGCGAATCGCTTTCATGTCGCACATCTGACCATAGAGATGCACAGGCAAAATTGCTTTGGTTTTTGCAGTGATGGCCGCTTCGATTTTTGTAGCATCGAGGTTGCCTGTTTCAGCTTCAACATCAATAAAAACCGGTGTGGCACCCGCTTCTAAAATTGCTGTAGAAGAAGCAATAAAAGTCATGGGTGTTGTAATTACTTCATCACCAGGGCCTACACCTAGAGCCAGAAGCGACATGTGCAGGGCTCCAGTGCAACTGGTGACGCCTAAAGTGTATTTGCAATTTAGCAGTTTCGAAAATTGCTTTTCAAATTCACCCACAGTCGAACCGGTAGTAAGAATGGGGCCTGCAAAGACTTTGGCGATGGCGTCAATTTCTACCTGACCGAGGTCGTGCATAAAAAAAGCAACGGCTTGAGCTTGAGCTGACATTAGTGCATTTCCTTCTTGCCGGAAGCAGTAACGATTGGTATGTGGCGCATCCACATTTGTGGCTTCCACCACTCCGAATTTTTTTCGTAAAATTCAATTGTTTTAGCAAGACCGTCTTCAAACGAAGTTTTCGGAGCCCAACCAAGCAGTTCCCGCGCTTGGGTAGCATCACAAGTGTGGCGGAACACCTGACCGGGTCGATCGCCGATAAATTCGATTTTCGAGATTTTGGGTTTCATAATCTTGACGATAGCCTCGGCAATTTCCTTCACCGATTTGTGCTCGCCGGTGCCGACATTGATTACTTTGCCCACTACTTTTTCTTTTGGTGCATGAATAATGGCATCTAAGGCATCGCAGTGATCTTCAACAAAAAGCCAATCGCGGGCAGCAGAGCCGTCTCCGTGCACGGTGAGCGGCTCGTCGAGCAAACAACTGGTGATAAATCGTGGCACAGCTTTTTCTAAATGCTGGCTGGGGCCGTAGTTGTTGAAGGGCCGAACAATTACGGCAGGAATACCATAAGTACTCCAGTACGAATAAACAAGACGGTCCGCACCGCACTTGGCGGCGGCATAGGGGCTCATAGGATTGAGCGCGTGATCTTCGTCCATCTTCTCTGAAAGGGCTGAGCCGTAAACTTCAGAAGTAGAAATATGAATGAAACGCTCAACCTTATTCGAAAATTTTGCCACTGCATTGGCCACAGTTTGAGTGCCGATTACGTCAGTCTCAAAAAACAGCCTGTTGTCGTAAATCGACCTGGTAACGTGCGATTCAGCCGCCATGTGAACAACGATGTCTGCTTGCGAGACAAGGGTGTCCATTAGTTCGCCATTGCGTACATCGCCATACCAGAATTCGTAAGTGTCGGAGCCGAACGCATTTACCGGACTGTTCTGGATGGAACCGGCGTAAGTAAGAGCGTCTACCACCACAATTTTGTAGTCGGGGTATTTGGCGTACAAATGCCGCACTAAATTGGAACCAATAAAGCCCACGCCGCCAGTTACTAAAATCGTTTTCATGTGTGTTCCGGTTGCCGCTTGTTGCCGCGTAGTATTTCCAGGCTGTCTGGTCCGCAATTAAGCAGAAGATCCAGCGTCGACAAGTATGGAACAAAGTCGCCGTGGAGTTGCGGATATTCTGGATGAAAATAATCTTGCCAACAAACTTCTACACCCTCAGTGGCGAAAAGGTCGGTGGCCAGGTAAGTTTTGGCCGCATTGCCTGTCAAATAGCGGTTCACATTAAAATGTCGACATAGATTAATCAAACGCTCATTCTTATCGCCGCCAATGTCAAGCTCTGAAGAGCGACACAGAGTGGTGACAATGCCCAGTTGGGCAGCAAAATATTTTATTACGGCGATATCAAGTTCGGCAATATTGGGCCAGGAATTGCTGAGAAGCTCGCGGAAATCGCCAAAGTACTGCTGGAAGTAAGGTGCTTTTTTGTAAAACTGCTCAATTGTGTTGATCTGTTTTTTGCGCCACTGCTGGGTGTCGTCTATTTCAGTATCTTTGATCAATTGGCTGAGGGCGACGCTTTTGACAGGAACAGTGAGCCACATGGGCCCATGAGGCGTTTTTATGCGATTGCGATTACGCCAGCCGTTTTTGTCATATTGCACATCGTCATAAAAAACAAAGACATCCGATCGGTCCAACTGATCGAAAAAACCCAACCAGGGAATATATCCGGGTTGCAACACGGCCAGGGTTTTAGTCTTCGTTTCTGTGTTCATAACCTAGTTTCTATTTCTTATACTATGTCGATACCGCGGCCGTTACCCGCATAGAATCAACTTTGAGCACTTTTTGATCGACAGCCTTGCTGCTGGCCATATAAATGTCGTACCACTCTTGAAAGACCAGTAGAGCGTAGATTTTATTGACTTCACGGTAGTCTGAATCATTGCTGTAAATTTGATTCATCAATGCTTGTACTTTGGCGCTGTCGAATAAGCCATGGGCAGACAACCGGCTTGGGCTCAAGGTTTCACGCACATAGTCTTGCAAGTCTTTGAGCAGCCAATCGGTAATCGGCATGACAAAACCTTCTTTTTTTCGTTTGACCATCTCTTCAGGCAAGAAGCGCAAAGCCGCCTGCTTGAGCAGATATTTGGTTTCACCATTTTTGATTTTGAGATTGCCGGGTAGTGAAGCGACAAATTCCACTACATCGGTATCAAGATAAGGGCTGCGCACTTCGAGCGAATGGGCCATGCTCAGGCGATCTACGAATGCCAGCACCTGGTCGGGAAATATTGTTTTATATTCGGCTTCGAGTACTCGGTTGAGTGCATCATTTGAATTAGCGGTCAACTTAGAAAAATCATCGCGCAATAGTAGTTTCGAACTAAATTTTGACATCTTCTCCGCAATAGTTGAAGAATACAAATCAGCCTTGGCTTCATCGCTCAAGACAAAGAGCTTAGAGCGCCAGGCCCAATCGTTGGGGTCAAAAAGATTTTGCAAATAATCTACTTGCGTATCGAATGGCTTGAGCACATTGCTGTCTTGCGTCTTCAAATAGTCGGGCAATTGAGCCAGGGGAAAGGCCAGACGGTGAGAAAGATAACTGCCAAAAAGCTCATCGGCACCATCGCCTGAGATTGCGACAGTGACATTTTGTCTGATCAATGGGGCCAGAAAATAAGTTGAAACAGTGCCTGAAAATGGTTCATCGAAGCAACGAATAATTTTCTTGATGTTTGTTGGAAACTGACTAAATTCAACAGTTTCTTCGTGATGCTCGGTCTTATATTTGCCCGCCACAAACTTAGCGCACTCTTTATCTAAGTCTTTACCGGCGGTGCTTGAATCACCTTTATAGGTCAACGTGAAAGTCTTAATCGGGTCACTGGAAGACTCGGCAGCCACGGCCGTAGCCAGGCTGGAATCAAGGCCTCCGCTGAGGAAGAAACCAATAGGCACATCGGCTATCACTCTTTTGGCAATGCCTTGCCTGAATTTATCGAGGAAAATATCAACTAGAGCACTTTCATCAAGCTGTGCCAGCTCTTGATCGGTCTTGAACGATAGGTCCCAATAACGAACAGGCTTAAGGGTTTGACCGCGCTTGTAAACCAGATAGTGAGCCGGCGGCAAACAATGAATGCCGTCAAAAATTGTTTGCGGAGAAGGTACATGTTTAAAACTGAGGTAATGGTGCAGAGCCTCTAGATTGACACTACGCTTGAATCCCGGCACTTGCAGCAGCGACTTGATTTCAGATGCGTAATAAAGCACATCACCAATTTGTGTGTAATAAAGAGGCTTTTTTCCCAGTCTGTCGCGGGCGAGGACGCCTAGATTTTTCGCCGTGTCCCAAATGGCTACAGCGAACATGCCATCGATATGGGCGACGAAATCTTCGCCAAATTCTTCGTAAAGATGCGGCAAAATTTCAGTGTCGCATCTGGTTACAAACTGGTGATGACGTTTTCGTAAAAGTTCCAGATTGGCTTGATAGTTATAGAGTTCGCCGTTTTGAGAAGCCCACACCGAGCCGCTTTGATTAGATAGTGGTTGGCGGCCCCCTTCTAAGTCAAGAATGCTTAAGCGGCGAGCACCCATGGCAAAATTGTCTTCATGCACAATGAAACCATCGTCAGGCCCGCGGTGTACCAGCTGGTTGAGCATAATTTCAACCAAATCGCGATCACCAGAGCCGAATATTCCTGCAATGCCGCACATAGACTACGCCTCTAAAGTTTTCGGTATCCACAGTCTAAAGCAATGGCCCTAGTCTTTAGCAACAAATAAATTGCTAAATTCTAATGTTCCGGATAGGCTAAAGACAAGCTTACGAGGCGATTTCACGAAATGATGGTAATTGTAACAAAGTGTCTCTGGCCCGAAATTTGTTTTGCTGAACCTGGTCTAAACTGGCTATATGAGCAGAGAAGAACTGTTGGTCTATGTGAAATAGGATGATTGAAAAATGAAGATGATTCCATTAAGCGCAGTTTTAAATCAGGAAGACGACGGTTATGTCTCGCTGTGCACAGAGCTGGATATTGCAAGCCAGGGGGCCACGATTGAAGAAGCACTGATCAATCTGAAAGAAGCCGTAGAGGGATTTTTCGAGACAGCTAGCCCACAGGAAATCAAAGAGCGGCTAAAGAAACCGTCACTGTTCACGCATATTGAAGTGGCCTGTGCCTAAATTTTGCAGAGTCGTATGAAAGCGCGTTCTACAAACTAGTACCACGCGCAATCAATTCTCTGATAGCTGACACAAATTGTGTCGGAACGACCATGAGAGTCTGCCCAGATAGCTCAGACGCAGCCTCATCTTCAGCCACCATAACGTCGTCATCCATTTGCTCGTAATGGGCCAGTAATTTTTCTACGCGGTCTTGGTTCCATCCGGGCGGAAAGTCATTGTTGCTCATTTCTTACTCCGCCTCCTCTGACAATAAGACCAATTTCCATTGCAATTCTATTTGTTGGCCTTGTTTTCGTTGACACGGCTATCCCATACATTGGATGATCTAATCTGACTTATCGGTGGGGCAAGATGGCAACTATTTCAAATGGAACTCAAAGCAGCTTAGACAAGCAGGGCATACGTCCTAGCGCCGAGCTATTTCCTTTAATGGTCGTGCTATCGATCATATATCCATGCAATTTTGGCTGCCCAATGTGCCCTTATACCGACGGCAACTCCGAGATTAGAAAATTTTATAGAGACAACAGCGCTGAACTTTTCCCGGTTGACCTGTGGAACAGCATTGCCGACGAATGTGGCAAATATGGTGCCTGGATGCGCTGCACCGGCGGTGGTGAACCAATGTTGCACCCTGGTATGGTCGACATGATCGAGTACGGCAAGTCAAAAGGTGCTCGCGTCTGGCTCAACACCAACGGCAGCATGTTCGGGCCCGTTAAGCGCGACCGCGACCGCCTTGATCGCTTGCTGGCATGCGGCGTCGATCTAATTGAATTTTCCATGGATGCCGGCGACGCAGAAACCTACGCTGCAGTCAGACCACCACGCGGTGGCATGACTCGCCCTGCTGAAGAATGGTGGGAAAGACAGGTTAACAACGTCAAATACGCCATTGCCAAACGCAATGAGCTGCGCGGACCGACCCGCATTGTCGTTTCAATCATTCGCCAGGAATTGATTGAAGGTAAGCTCGATGAAGCGATCAAATTCTGGCATGAAGGCATTGGCGTCGATGAAGTAATCACACGCAAATTCCTCACATGGGACGACAACACCCAGATTCCTGAAGGCAAGGCCCTCGACAAGCATCTTTACTCAAACGAAAAAGTAATACCAAAAGAACCATGCGTCTGGCCTTTCGAAAGGCTCAACGTCGACACCCTTGGCCGCATTGCCCTTTGTGGACAAGACATTACTTTCAAGACTTCAGACCTCTTCCCTAATGCTAAAGACGTCTCTATTGAAGACATCTGGCAGGGCGAGACCTTCAAGTGGTATCGCGAAATGCACATGGCCGGTCGCGGCACCGAGTGCTTCCCTTGCCGCGGATGTTCAGCCTGGTTTGCCGGCGTACGAGACTGGAACTACGGCTGGCTAAATGTTCTGCAAAAATCTGGCGACCACCTGAAAAAAATCATGGCCGAAGATCTTGGTGCTGAAGTAGAAATTTACGAACCGAAGGCCACTGCTAAAACTACATGCTGAGCGGATCAAAAATTTCATTAGCCACTTTCGAGCGCGAACATGCTCAAAAGACTTTGACATGGCTGAATGATACCGAACTCTGCAAATTTCTCGGTCGTACTGAGCCAATCTCACAGGCCGAGCAAGAAATCTGGTTTGAGCTGTTAAAAGGCAAAAAAAGCGAAACTCTATATTTTGCCATTGAAACCACCGACACAAAAGAGCACGCAGGCAATGTCTGGCTGCACGGCATCGACACCAAAAACGCTAAAGCAGAAGTGCGTATCGTGCTCGACCCAAAACATTCAGGCAAAGGGCTTGGTGTAGAAGCGTTGAGCTTGATCAAGCAATATGGATTTGAATGGCTCAATTTGCACAAACTGACGGGCTATGTCCTCTCCTTTAATTTACCGGCTCAAAAAGCCTTTGAAAAAGCCGGTTACATTTGCGAAGCAGTGCTCACCGAAGAACGCTGGTCGAACGGTCGCTACGTCGACCTGCACGTGTTCTCGAGCATCCGCGGCCGTTAGTTATGGATTTAATTTTCAGCCCCCTATTCTTTAGCCCACCTGGTCTGGCACCACAAATTAGTGTCACCATGCTGGCTTCTATAAGAATGGCTTACGGCTGTTTGCTGCTCTTACATTTACTGATCGCTCTACCTAATTGGAAGCGGTTTTTCATGGGCGAAAAATGGGGCGGCTATGCCAAGTCGTCTGCTTTTGATGACGTGCTGCAGAGCCCCTCGGCCGCAGTCACAATCGGTATTATCTGGCTTGGCTGCGCCTTTGCTTTAATATCAAATTACCAGCCTCTTATTGCGGCAATCA
>Ga0209181_10003467_pt1 | contig 24284 bp, 16 predicted proteins | sample MAT05_FD_187208 | JGI IMG/M metagenome (GOLD analysis project Ga0209181, IMG submission 187208) | Freshwater microbial communities from Lake Fryxell liftoff mats and glacier meltwater in Antarctica - MAT-05 (SPAdes) (version 2) | ecosystem: Environmental > Aquatic > Freshwater > Ice > Liftoff...
GGGTGTTCCCACGCTTGTTGAAGAAATCCAAACTGTTAGATTAAAATCTGTCGGTTGCAGCAGTCTGCTTCAGGGTTGCCAACCTTCATAATACCGTTTAATTCATTAGAGTCTTTGCAAAGGTTGGCAACCCTATGGTAGGTGTGTACACGCTTGTTGAAAAAATTCAAGCTGTTAGATTAAAATCTGTCGGCGGCAGTATTCTGCTACAGGGTTGCCAACCTTCATAATACTGTTTAATTCATTAGAGTCTTTGTAAAGGTTGGCAACCCTATGGTAGGGTGTGCTCAACCTTTGGTAGGGTGTTCCCAAGGTTGCTGAAAAAAATTAAGCTGTTAGATTAAAATCTGTCGGCGGCAGTATTCTGCTACAGGGTTGCCAACCTTCATAATACTGTTTAACCTACATTGCAGCTCAAAATCCTTAAAATGTTAAAGTTGCGCCTTCGATTTGCTAAAATATCCTTTTATTAAAAAATATTAAATTTGTAAGTGATTGAGCATGGCTTTGAAGCTTTTTAGCAACGGTTTTTCTGAAGTAGTAATTTTCATTGCAGCAACGGAGCCTGCAAATGCCTGCAACGAAATGCAATAGTCGATGATATAAATCTATCTAGTCCTGTGTAAAGAATATAATGCCGGTTCGATTTGTGAATGGTGAATGGTGAATGGTGAATGGTGAATGGTGAATGGTGAATTGTGAAATTTGAATTGTGAATTGTGAATTGTGAATTGTGAATTGTGAATTGTGAAATTTGAATTGTTAATGGTGAATGGTTGAAATATTCACCATTGACCATTAACACTAGTCAAAAAAAAGTTACAAATTAATTCCCTTTAAGGCTTCTTTAAAACTTCTGCCGATGGGCAATGCAATACCCTTTACCATTACTTCGCCCGAGCTTATTTTTTGGATGTAATTTTTTTGCACCGCATAGCTGCGATGGATGCGTATGAAACTACGGAAAGCATGCTTCTTGATCAGGTTGCCCAATGGCGAAAGCACTGAGTATTTTCTGGAAGACGTTATTATGCCGGTATAATCTTTCAATGCTTCCAGGTAAATAATTTCATGCAGTTGCAACTTAATCTGCTCATATCCATCTTTAATAAAAATGGTATCCGCACCCAATGTATGATTTAGCAAAGCAGCTTTGTCGCAGGTGCCCATGTAGCGGGTAAGCCGGTCAATTGTTTTGGCAAACCGATCTGCAGTGCAGGGCTTTACTAAAAAATCAAGAGCGGCCATTTCAAAGCCTTCCATTGCGTAGTCGGGGTAAGAGGTAATGAAAATACAGGCAGGTATATGTAGCAGTTGCTTTCTCAATTCGAGACCGCTCATTTCGGGCATATCAATATCCAGAAATAAAACACCTGGCTTAAGTTGTTGTGCGGCCGTCAATGCTGCAAGCGATGAATCATAAACACCCAGCATTTCGATAAAAGGGTAGTCAGCTAAAAATGATACGATAGTAAGTCTGTCACCAGATCGTCATCAACTACCATGCAGGTGATTTTTTTGTCATTCGGTTGTGAGGTTGCATAAAAAAACAGGTGATTCAAATATACCTTTTAATAGGCAAATGTTTTGTACGGCGATTTGTTTTGCTATTGAGCGATTATCACTTTTTGTAACACTAGGGCTGTAGTAGGTTTGTCAGGAACATTTAAAACGATGTAAAATGAAAAATAACAATCCTTTCTTATTTCTTTTTGTAATTGGCGGCACCTTGCTTTTTTCTGCTTGTAAAAAAGACACAGTAACGGCCCCGGTTATTGTTGGCACGTCCATTAGCAATCCTAATTTTATTTGTTTGCATCAACCCGGGGCATCCAGATTTAATGGTCAGTTTGTTATTTTTGATTTAGACCACGATGCGAATAAGGATAAAAAATATTTCATCGTTTCTTTAATAAAAAACGGCGAAGAATTTACCGATAGTTGCAAGGTGTTACAATCACCCAACCCCATCGACAGCCTTGCTTTAAACTGGCCATCGCAGATTAAAAGTGCTGCTTACGGCAGTACCCGTAATATTTTAACTGATGCTAAAAATGCAGTTGGTTTTAATGCACCCAGTCCATGGAATTATGCTCCCCTGCTCACGACTACCAATCTTTACCGCAAATTAAATGACCCTCAATATGCGGCTGCAAAAGCGGGGCAAAAACCTTATGGAAATGATAGTTACAGCAATGTATATTATCCCCAGCCGGGTTTTGCCGACTATCGCAGAAACTACAGAGACATCGTATATTATTTTAAAGAAGGCATTTATACAGATAATACGCCTGATGGCGGATTAAGATCGCTGGATACCATGTTTATTGGTGCAGTCACAATTGACTGGAAAAATATAGACCAGTCTGTGTATGTTGATTTTGAAAGAATCAATTCACCCTCCAGATACTACCGGAAATATTATTATTTTGATTGGACAAACTGGAAATACTATACCGTAAACGAAATAGAACAGCGCAAAGATTACTTAGGTTATGCCCCCGTTTATTAAATCCGCTGGGAGGTGAAATCATATAGCCTCAACAGGTTCTGCAAATGGCCGGATGGATGGAAAAAGAAATAAGTCTACACGAACGGTATTTTTCATAGCGTTACTAAAGCATCTCTAAAAATAGTTTTTTGTTATAAAAATCTGTAATAATAAAATTTATCCCACATGGCAAATACAGCAGGCTCCCATACAAGAAGGGATGCTATACAACAAATTTTAATGGCAACTGCCGGACTCTGTTTATTTACATTGCATGGCTGCGGCAGTGCAAAGCAGCCAACCGAAACTAAACCTGCTCCCCAACAATTAGCACCTTTTTTTATGCCCCCAATGAAACCCCTGCAACCCGGTCCCGGCGGATTGGAGATTCGTACGTGGGTTAGAAGTTCACAAACCAATCAGCAATTTCCCTGTGTTGAATTTGGAGTGGCAGCAAAAAAAATGGGGCCCGAACCGCACTATCACAAAGCGCTGGATGAGTTGATGTATGTGCTGGATGGCACCGCCACCGTGATGGTAGAAGATACAGTGTATGAAATTCCTGCAGGGGGCTGGCACTTTAGGCCAAGGGGCATGGTGCATACGTTTTTCAACAATACCAACCAGTCATTCAGGGGCATTGATATGTATTTTAATCAAAATTTTGAGGACTACCTGGAAGAATTGTTTCATAAAATTATACCCGATATGCGCCAAAATAAATTAACCATGGCGGACCATAGTGTAGCCAAAAAGATGCACGAACTGCATGAAAAATTTGGGCTGGTAGGTTTTCCTGAAAGGCTAAAAACCATTGTGGATAAATACGATTTGTGGTAGGCATCATTTCCGATCCTGCATTTTCTTAACTCCCCATTTTAATTCTTAACCGCCTGCAAACAGGCATAAAATTTTTGTATGAAAAAGCGTATAGCCTTTTTAGCATTGCAGGTACTTTTTATCACTGCTACCATTGCACAAAATAATAATGGTAGCGTTGAACGCACCGTGCAGCGTGTTAACAATGCCATCAACCGGGGCAAGAGCATCATTGATGTTTTTCAACCCTATCTTTTAAAAGCAAGACAACTATATGGCCACGTGAAGCAACTGACCAACGAAGTAAAAACATCTGCCCGAAATACTAAAAATAACAGGGGGGAAACAGTGGTAGTAATAATAACAATGCAGGTTCCGCAGGAGATAACAATTACAATGAGGCGAATAACGGCGGAGGCAATTCCAATTCGGACCCTGCAGCAGGCTATCCTTCATCCGGCGGCAATTCATCTCCGGGGGCACCCGCTTCAAATGCGGCATCCGGCTATCCTTCAACTAGCGGCAATTCAACACAGGGAGGCTCTTCAGCAGCATCCAATAACGAGGCGGTGGCGCAATATGGGGTGTACAATAATTATACACCACAGCAATATCAACCTATCAATAATGAAGCTTCCATTAACACGGATGGCTCCGGAAACTGGGGCAATCAAAACAGCGGCTTGTACGTCAATTGCCTTGATGTGTTAACCGGCACCGTGGTTGGTGTAGGAGAAGCGGAGGACAATCCCAACAGTGTTGACCTAATGTTTTTTGCGCCTGCCGACGGGCAAAATACCTACGTCTTGATGACGCCATCTTTTGCCCGCAACAATGGCACTGCAACTTACATGACACAACATTCCAGCGATGCCGTAATGAAATGGAAAGACATTACGAAAAGTGAAGTAGTACTCACAAAATTAACCAACGCACAATTTGACCGGATCCGGAATAACAATCAAATATCAGGAGCCGTAAAGAATGCAGTAAACTATTCGGGGGTTTACAACAGTGTTGGCAATAAATTGGAAGGGATGGTTTTTGCCGTAAAAGTAGAACAGGAAAACAGAACGGTTTATGCGCTTGTGTCCATTGTAAAACATTTTGGTACCAGCGGCAGCAATGGGTATTTAAAAATAAAAGTTAAGTCGCAAGGCATTGATAAAACCGGAGATGGGTTTGTTGATCCGGGTGCTTATTTACGCTAATTTTTTTTAAACCTTTTCAATCAATGATTATGAAACAGATTTTTAAAACGGTAGTATTTTTTGTTGCCGTATTGTTTGCCGGCTATTATACAAAGGCTCAACCTATCCCGCAAACAAGATCAGTAACATTCAATGTACGCAACACCAATGCGGTACAAAGTATGAAGAGTTTAGATGCTGGCATTTATTTTATTAAAATTAATAATACCGGTAAATACCTGGGTGTAGAAGGCGTTAGTAAAGACAATGGCGCTAGGGTAGTAGAGTGGGATTTTGCAAACCAGGACAATCATAAATTTTACATTGAAAGAAGACCCGATGGGTTTTACACCATTAAAGCGGTACACAGCGATCGCTTTTTAAATATTAGCGAACAGGCTACCAACGACGGCGCCCCTGTGATACAATGGGATTATGTGGAGCAGGATAACCTTTTCTGGAATTTAGTTTATAGTACTTCGCTAAACGGGTGGATCATCCGCAGCAAACAATCCGGTAAAGACATCAAACTGAATGGCAGCACACAAAATAACGCCAATGGTATTGCTATTGAATTAAACGGCAATAGTGAGGCTGGGGCGCAGGCATATACTTTTGAACCAGCGTCAACAGAAACATCAACTGGTGCCACTAATATAAACAGGCCACTGGCTGAAAAGAGGGAAAGTAAAATTCTAATGGCTGCCAATTCAGTGGTGATCATTTTGCCGGGAGGCGGAAAAATTACCCGTTACATTGATCCTAAAATGCGCATGGTTGCCGAAACAAAAGATAAAAAATCAGTTCCGCAATTGGTTAATTCAGATGGGCTATGCAATACATTTACCGCCAAAGTAAGCAGTGTGGTTAAAGAAGATGTGATGACGATTTCCAATGGAAACCTGATTGAGAATTTTGCATCCGGATTAATTTATGATCTAAAGGCCCTGTTCAATGGTGATATTTTAAACAAAGAAAAGTTTCCTTATGCGCAAAACAGGAACCCGATACAGCTAATCACTTCTGTCAAAAATTTTGATGGATTGAGCAATAAGATTGATGAGTCCATCAGCAAGCCGGATAAAACAAGCATCAATCAGGCGATCGCAAATTTTTATCAGCGCCATACAACACAGGCCGAAAGAACCTCCATTCAAAATGCCCGCTTTTATTCTTGCGCTATTACCAGCACGGCAGAGTTTGGGTTGAAAGTAGGCGCCAGCGGTCATTACCTTTTCTTTGGAGCAAAAGCTGGCTTCGAAATGAACAATTCGCAGCAGTATAAGTCTTTGTATTTTGAAGCCACCAAAGAACTGTTTACCATCTCGGCCCGGCCTTCAACTGAAGCAGGTTTCTTTACCACACCGCCAGGCGATGTAAGTAACCTCGGTGATATTTCATCGGTCACATATGGTGTTCGCATAATAGGAAAGGTAGATGTTGAAAATAAAAATGAATCCATGAAGGGCTCCTTAAAAGCTTCTTTTGAAATGGGGATTGCAGGTGCCAAAGTAGATCTTAATACCTACACCACCGCTAATAACTCAAAAAGCGTGGTTACATTATATGCCGTTGGTGGCCAAAACGATAAGATTGGAGTTTGTACAGTTGAAAATATTCAATCTACTATTGATAGCTATTTAAAATCTGCAAACTATCAGGTGGCGCAACCCATCAAATTACAGTTCTCTGCCATGAATGGGCAGTTGATTCGGTTTATGGATGCAACAGATAATTTCACCTACACCGAATGTACGCCGGCAGCATTGCTACAAGAAAGCGAGCAAGTAACGGTTGATAATCTTAGTATTATAAGTGATAACCCGAATAACAATGATTACGACTTTTATGGAAAGATTTGGGAAATGGCCTATGATAAAAACGGGCAGGAAGTTCCGGCACAATGTGGAGCCAATATGTTGATGGATGTGAGTGGCGAACAGGAAATTGATTTGGATGACCCTGCTTTAAAAGTTTTTAACCCGGGCACCACAGTAAAATACAATTTCCCAAATGGTAGCTCAAATGGAGCCTATCTTGATGTGTACTTTGCTTTGTTTGATCAGGATGGCGATACCGATTGGGGGACTGGTGATGATGACCAGTTTTCGTTCAGGAATTCGGACAAGGATAAAGTTTGCGAATTAGGGCAAACCAGCAGGCGATTGTGTAGACGAAGAATTTATTTGAACGATCACTTGTACGGCGGAGGGATAGGCGATATGCTTTGGAATATCAATGACCAAACTGGTGTAAGTGTCAAATACTTCCTGACCAGGTTGAAATTACAACTCATCCCGTTAAAAATGCAATTTGTTGTTTGGTGAATTCCGACTGCAACGATACAGCCGTGAAATGTGTTCAGAAAGATGGCTTGTATTTAAGTTGAATAGCTTCAACACCAGGTGATTGCTTTGATGTGGTGCATCAAAAATAATGGTAGCTGGGTTTAAAAAGGGCGAAAGAGGATCTTATCGAAGGTAATATGGAAGTTTTTTTGAAAAAATAATAAAAAATATTTCCTTAACTAATTCACATTAAAATTGATTACATGTAAAGTGTTTTATCAATTCTACCCTGTTTACGCGTAGTATATATATTTTTTTTAAGAAATTATGTTTGATTCTCTGTTAAAACGTTAATCTTTCAAAGTGCGTTTAAAAAAAAAGCCCTTCCGTAGAAACGGAAGGACATTAACGATTGCTTGCTATATGAAAATCTTAATAATTTATTAATATCTGGTTGTTCTTTTAACTAACTTCCCTTTATATTTGTGAGGTACTAACGATTGATTGCTTCTTTTTGCCTATCTACTTTCACCGCCCATCTTGCTTGTACAAAAGTATGATGGGCGATGTTATTTTAAAAATCAACTTATTTCATGTTTCATGATGCTTAACGACCGGCAACTATCATAATAGCCCATTGCGTCTACATTACACGATAATTTCTTTATGATGGTCATTGCACTTATAAGAGTAAAATATATCTACGCAATCTTGTGCGCTTGAACCAATTCTCGAAAGTTTTTCAACTGCGCCCTTAGGTTTATATCAACTCTTTTAAAAGAGCGGGCTTTTTTTAACTTTTTTTGCAACATTAAGATTATACGTAAATGCCTATTGTTAATATTCAAAATTTTATTTAGGAGCAGCACACAAATGGTACTTCACATAAAAGTGAGGTTTATAAAATCCGGTAGTTACGGGGTGCTCAATGATTAATTGCATTGTAAGTGGTTGCAAAGCAATTGCCGTTTGATGGGATAATGATTCACATGAATTATTTACAGCCAGGCCATGTGCGTCTTCATTATTGTTATCGTTTGGATCATCATTGAGCCTGCATCCCAATGCATCATTCTGTCGTCCGGAAAAATATTACGATAGTCCTTTAATTCTTTTTTCGTATCTCCATTGTCTGCATGTTTTGCCTGTGTAAACACCAGCAGAGGTCTTGTCACTAGCAGATGCATGATTGGATTTGGCTAAATAGCAGGTGGCGAATGACTTGTTTTCCAAAACCATTCGCCATCAATATTTCAACACCTTATTTGTTTTAAAGCCAATCATTAAAAGGTGAAACCTACACCTAATTTAAAGCCTTTGTTATAGGTATTTATATTTTGTCCTGCGTCTACTTTGGATAGTCCGTGTTCATAGGAACCTGTGATACGGATTCCGTTAGAAAACTGGTAACCGGCACCGGCAGTAAGTCCTGCATCCCAACGATTCAACCGGTTGGTTACAGTTGTTTTATTGGTGATTAAATTGAATATAGAAACGCCTGCACTCGTGGTTATCTGTGCACTCGTTAAATAAGACAATTGCGGACCTGCAAAAACCTGGAACCCATTCAGATTAACTTTGAATAACACAGGCATATCAATATAAGAGGAGTGAAGTCTGGTAGATGCATGAGCACTTAGTAAGCCAATGCCTTTTATTGAATAACTGCCGCCTAACTCATAGCCTTTTGCGGAATAATATAGGCCAGGCTCAATGGAAAGATTTTCGCTAACCGGGATGTTGGCAAATCCGCCGACATAAAAACCGGTAACCGATTTCGTTTTTAAGATACCGTTGGTAACATTGAGTAATTGCTGCATACTCTGAACAGCATCACCTCTCATTCCTGTATTGGTAATGCCGGCCCCGGCACCAAAAGTAATTTGCTGCGCATAAGAAGCAACCGAAAACAGGGAACAAATTGCAAGTAAAATTTTATTTTTCATAATCATCTGCATCCGGGTTTTACAGCCGCCTGCCGCTTTAAGAATAAAATAGTACTAGAAAGATTAATACCGGGCCGGTAAGATTATGTTAAAGCAAAAGGCTGCAACAAATCTTTAATTTTAAAGCCAATCATTTTTTACGTTAACTCCATTCAGCCAGCACGCCAACTACGTTTTTATTTAGACCGGTATTATCTTTCTTATTTTACTTTACTTTTAGGGCATCTCTAAAAACTCATTTTTTTATTTGACCTCACCTTTAATTCCTCTCCCACGAAAAATTCGGGGTCTTCGACAAAAGAGAGGAAAAGGTAAGTTTTTAGAGATGTCCTTCAGATGGTAGAAATTATCTACTTAAAATTTATCACATGAGATTTTTAGCGACTGTCTTTTTCTTTCTTTTATGTAAGAAATGTTTAACGGCACAAGATCGGGATATTAGCTATATGAGCTCAGGAGGCAAACTCAACCCGTTGCAGGCTATTATGGATATCCGGCATTATACGTTGGTACTTGATGTAGATATTCCCAATCAAACAATCAATGGTTATACTGAAATTGAGCTCGTTTTATCTCAACCAACCGATACCATTTTGTTTGACATGGTTCACTTATTGACGGTGAAGAATATACAGGTTGAAAACAACCGCAAGCATTGTTACCAACAGGCCGATTACATTTATATCGTTGATGCGGCTGGATTTAGTGCAGGGCGCCACAAAATAAAAATTGAGTATGGTGGCATTCCTCCTGTAGCAGTTCGGCCTCCCTGGAAAGGTGGGTTTTAATGGAAGGTTGATGGAAAAGGCAACCCATGGGTGGTGATCAATTGCCAGTTGGAAGGTGCAAAAGTTTATTTCCATTGCAAAGATCATCCAGGTGATGATCCCAATGAAGGTGCAGATTTGTTCATTACAGTACCCAAAGGATTAACCGTTGCCGGTCCGGGCTTGTTACAAAGTGTAAAGACGAAAAAAAATAAGCAAACCTTTCATTGGAAAACAAATTATACTATCAGTAATTACTGTATCCTTTTTGATATTGGCAAATACTACATTGTAAAAAGAAACTATCAAACAATTGATGGCAACAACGTTCCGATGGTATTTTATGTGTTGGAAGAGGATATAGGAACGTCCGAAAAAATCCTGAACATGCGGGAACGAGATACCCGGATACTGGAAAAATATTTTGGCGAGTATCCATGGGTGAAAGAAAAAATCGGAGTTGCACAGGTACCCAACCCCGGAATGGAACACCAGACAATGATTACTTATGGAGATAAGTCAGGTAAGTTTATTTTTTCAAAAGTAGGGACGGAGGATTATTCAGCCAATCTTTTTCATGAATTTGCACATGAGTGGTTTGCGAACAAAGTAACCAATAAAGACTGGGCGCATATGTGGATACAGGAAGGAATCACCAACTTTTCGGAAGCACTGTTTTGCAGGGAAGCTGCCGGTGAACGTGGCTATGATAGTATGATGGTAAGGATAAAAAATGGCATCCGGAATGAGAAACCGCTGGTTCAGGGACATGAGGTTAGTTCAGCAGATACTTACACCGGTGATATCTATTCCAAAGGCGCTTTTTTTATGCATACCCTGCGTTATATTTCGGGCGATACCGTATTTTTTAAAACATTGAAGCAACTGGCAACAGAACCCCAATTCACCTATGATAATTTTGTAACAACGGATGACATAGAAAAATTATTTAGCAAACAATCGGGGAAAAATTTCAAGCCACTTTTTGATTTTTATTTGCGCACAACCATTAAGCTGGAAATCAAAATAAGGCAAACAGGCTTTCAGAAATATATGATGACTGTACCAAATCTTCCCATGGATTTACTAACCGATACTGGTGTGCAGCATATTGTTTTAAAGGAGAAGGAATATGTTATCAATAGTCAAACCATGCCGGTTGTTGATGCCAAAGAGTTTCATTTAAAGACGTTTACAACAGATTAATTTCCAGAGATAGATGGTTCTGAAAACAAGTAGCTGATCATAAATATTAACAACCATCCTTTTCGGGTAAACCTTTACCTGGCAGTTACCTGCTCTGCGGTCCATATCTCAAAATGGTTGAACCAGCAACTGTTCCAGAATTGATAACGTGGAATGATATGTGTTTTAATGCGCCGAAGAAAATTGTTGTAATTCTTTTTGGATGCAGGCGTCCACAACGATTCGCTAATGGCTGTCATACGGGGAAAAATCATGTAATCTACTTTGCTGCCAAATCCCATGTATTCGGTCCATACGTTGGCCTGACCGCCCAATATTTTTGCAGCCATTGTTTTATTTTTAATCGCTGCTGGCATTGGATCATAATTGTACACAGTTTCCAACGGTGTATATCCTTTTATCGCAAGACTATCCTTGGGATTTTTACTTTGATAATGGTCAAGATAGTAGGGGATGCCCGGCGTCATAATTACTGAAAAGCCTTTGGTTGCAGCTTCTATTGCTTTGGCATCATTGCTCCAGTTCATCACTATGGTAGCAGTGTCTAACTTCCCTTCCATTATTTCGTGCCAGCCAATTACCTTTTTATTTTTTTCTTTCAGGTAACTGCTTACTTGTTCAATAAAATAAGTTTGCAAGGCCACTTCGTCTTTCAGTCTGTTTTGCCTCATAAACGCTTGCGTGCTTTCACTTTTTTTCCACCACATTTTACTGCACTCATCACCCCCTAAATGAATATACGAAGAGGGGAAAAGATCCGCTATTTCATGAAAGATGGTACGCAAGAAAGTAAAGGTAGCCGGGTTGGGAGCCAGTACATTATTCTGGCGATTGTACATCCCCCAGGTGGAAGCAACTCCCCATGCTGCAGCAGTATCCGTGCTTAGTTCGGGGTAGGCGGTAATGGTAGCCCTGCTATGTCCCGGTATGTCTATTTCCGGTATTATATTGATGCCTCTGATCGCCGCATAGGCAATTACTTCCTTTACTTCTTCACGGGTGTAATAGCCGCCATAACGCTGGTGTTCATATTTTGCAGGAGTTTCAAAGAAGTGGCCAATCAAGGTAGAGTCACGCCACGAACCAATGCTGTTTAATTTGGGATAAGAGAGGATCTCAATTCGCCAGCCCTGGTCGTCGGTTAAATGCCAGTGAAACGTATTGAACTTATGAAAGGTTAAATAGTCAATGTATTTTTTGATATAACTCAGCGAAAAAAAATGCCGTACCACATCCAGGTGCATACCACGGTATTCAAAGCGGGGATAATCGGTGATGATGCAGGCGGGCAATTGCACACTGGCAGAAGGTTGCAGCGGAATCAGTTGCAGCAGGGTTTGCATACCGTTGATGATACCACGAATTGATTTTGCGCTGATAATCACCTGATTCTTTTTTATCTGTAGCGTGTACATTTCTTCTTTGATGATCATATTTGAATCAACAAACAGCAAAATTGAATGGCTGTATTTATCTGCTTTAGCTGACTGTAATAGTAATATAATGCCGCATTGTTGTTTAATTTGTTCCTGCAAATAAATAGCCTGGGCTGCAAAAAATGAATCGTAAACTATAACACATCCGCTTTGTAAAATGGCACCTTCCTGTTTTAATTCTTTTACGTGTACAGGTTTTGGGGTGATGTTAGCTAACTGCTGCGCTTTAAGGGAAATAATCGATAAAAGCGATAGCAAGAGTGGGACATATTTCATGATATTTTTTCAGTTTTTATCAAATCAGGGAAACCAGCAGATGCAAATGTAGGTTACAGGATTTTGTGTAGGTTGATACGCTAACATTTAATTAGGTATTCCGAACACCACCTTCGCTCGCACGACATTAAAATGCGATGATAGAAGGGGCGTTTATCTTCATCAATGTAAAATGAATTCGATGTAATTGTTCGTTTAGTTGCCTTACAATACGATGGCTAAAGCAGTTATAAATTCAATGTTCTAGGGCACATTCACAGAATGCTCAATTGACGTATAATCATACAGGCCGGCATTGATTCTTGGTCTAATGGGTTGCTTTTTATATTCGCTCCATACTTTGGTAAAGGCTGCACCGAAATAAAAAATCAGCGAAGCATAGAAAACAAAAAGCAGTAACAAAACGATAGAGGCGGAGGCACCATACACCACGCCAATATTGCTATTTGGTAAAAGCCATTTCAAAATCACTTTGCCAATGTTGAATAAAATGCTGGTGAGTAATCCGCCGGTGAATGCGATTTTCCATTTCGGTTTACCATCCGGCAGGTAGCGGAACAATAACGAAAACCACACCCAAACAATGGAAATAGAGAGCAGGGTAGCGATGGTGCTGTTTAGATAAAAGCTCATTACGGGCATTAACTCTTTTAACTGGTTGCCAAAAAAGGTTGTAAAGCTTTCGGCTATTACCGATGCCATAAATAGCAAACCGGTAAAGAAAATTACCAAGATGGATTTGATCCTGCTAACCAAAGCGATCTTTATTTTTTTCTTCCCGATGATCCTGATCATCCACAATTGGTTCAGCGAACTCTGTATTACTTTAAATAGGGTAGTGGCCACAAAAAGTAAAAATATAAATCCGCCGATTGCAATCGGGAGGTTGCTTGCAATACCTCTGAATGCTCTCAATGTGTCTATCAATTGCATCACGCTATCCTTCCCGATAATTCCACCCAATTGCATAAATAATTCCCGACTTACAGAACGTCGGTTGAATAATAAACTGAGTATTTGAATCATTATAAGCAGGATGGGCGGCAGCGCAAACGTGGTGAAAAAAGCCGTTGCGCCCGCTAATCGCATCGGATCATTTCGTACTAGCAATTGAAATGCAGCCTTTAATTGCAAAAATATTGTTTGTATAAATTTAAATATTTTCAACGAAATGTTATAAATGTTACAAAATAATGAAGGCCAAATTTGTTCTTCCCAAATTATCAGATATGCTGAACGGTAATGCAAATTGATTCAGAATTTTAGGGCCGGAAAAAAGTACTGTTATTCCACCCTGGTCTTTAATATTGTAAGAAATCAAAGGCTCAATGATTCAAATCATTCAAATTTAATTCTCTTTGGTGGTTATTGAGGGCTGTCTTCAAATTAAAAATTGGTGTTGAATTTCCGAAACCAATAATCAACTGTTCCGGTAAGTTGCGCATTAAACATCTTCTTCTTTAAAAGATAATGTCAGACTTTCAATGTTCGCATGCACCTTCCGATAAGCCAACCCTGCTTTGTCAAGCATAATTTTAGATGCCTTGAAAACATCCGTGCCTTCATATTTGTCTGATAAAAATATCACCTCTGTAATGCCCGACTGGATGATCGCTTTTGTGCATTCATTGCAGGGAAAAAGGGCAGTGTATATCTTGCATCCTTGTAAATCCATTCCGATATTATTTAAAATAGCATTCAGTTCTGCATGGCAGATATAAGGATATTTGGTGTCGAGAAAGTTGCCTTCTTTATCCCACGGAAAATCATCATCGTTGCACCCGATTGGTAAACCATTGTAACCTGCTCCAACAATTTTATTTTTTTGGTTTACAATACAGGCTCCAACCTGCGTGTTGGGATCTTTGCTTCTGCGGGCACTTAGCAAGGCAACTCCCATAAAATACTCATCCCAGGAAATATAATGTGCTCTTTTATTCAATTGTAAATTATTTTGTTTTTTAAAATTGATTTTGTGCACACGAATGTAGCATATTTAGATTTTTAAAATAAAACCGTATTGTCATTTAACAAAAATGACTAACTCAGCAGATAGAATCTGTCAATCCTGGTAAACAAACAAGGGCGTCATGATAAATAAACATATAATGTGACAGTTGAAAAATATTGCCCTTGTTTAGTGATTGTGTTATTTATCCAAAAGCTTTTAAGAACTGGTATTAACAATCATCTACTTTTTGATGGCTAACCTTTGACCTGCATAACAATACCTTATCACAAAAGCGAGAATTAAAAAATAAACTTTAAGTTTGCCTTCTATACCTCAGTAAAAAAAGGATTGCAGGAATCTACTTTTTAAATACATTGTTTAAAAAGATAACATCAACTTTCGTTTTGAAATATGACGCATTATATCAGTAAAAAAAAATACCTGTTAATATTTTTAATCATCGCAGGATTGGCATTGTATCCACTTTTTCCTTACGCTCAATCAGGTAATAAGGATAGCTTATTGGCTGAAGTGACGCTAAAAAATGCCATCGACTATGCAATCATCCACCAGCCATTGATTCAGCAATCGCTGTTAGACCAGGAAGTAGTGGAAGCTACCATTAAAACAAAACTTGCCGATATGTATCCGCAGTTAAATTTTAATTATGGAATGCAACATAATTTTATCATACAAACGGCGGTAATCGGTGGAAACAATGTTAGACTGGGTGTAAACAATACCTCAACCGGACAATTTAGTTTTACGCAGGCTTTGTTCAATAGAGATTTGTTGCTGGCCAACAAAACAAAAGCAGATATTCGTTTACAATCCAGCCAGGTAACCAGTAGTAATAAAATTGAGATCGCTGTAGCAGTTTCAAAAGCTTTCTATGATGTGTTGTCTACCATGCAGCAAATAAAAATTTCCGGCGAAAATATTGTACGAATTGAACGCAGCTTAAAGGATGCCTTCAATCAATACCAGTCGGGGGTGGCAGATAAAATTGATTATAAACGTGCAACCATTACACTAAATAATACCAAAGCAACTCAAAGCGGTAACGCTGCGATTTTACAGGCAAAGGTGGAGTATCTTAAGTCTTTAATGGGTTATCCCGAAACCGGCGTACTCACTATTGTGTATGATAGCACCCAATTGGAAAAGGAATCAAAGCTGGATACTTTACAGGTGCCAGACTACAAAGCGAGAATTGAATACCGCCAACTGGAAACACAGAAGAAACTGTTGCAATACAATGTGAAGTTTTACAAATGGGGTTACCTTCCTACGGTAAGTGCCAACGGTGCCTATAATCTAAATTATCAAGATAACCGGTTTAGTAAAATGTACACAAATAATTTTCCCAATTCGTTTGCTGCCATTACCATGGGGATGCCAATTTTCCAGGGTGGAAAGCGAAAAGAAAATGTACACATCGCCACGCTAAATCTACAGCGAAATGAACTGGAGATGATTAACCTGAAGAACAAGGTGCATGCAGGATATGCCCAGGCACTGGCAAACTATAAAAGTAACCTGCAAAACTACCTGGCGTTGAAAGAAAATACTGCGCTGGCGCAGGAAGTGTACGATGTCATTCAACTACAGTATCGGTCCGGCATAAAAACATACCTTGAAGTAATTACTTCAGAAACAGATTTACGTACGGCCCAGATAAATTATTATACGGCTATTTACCAATTGTTGTCCAGTAAAATTGATGTGCAAAAGGCACTTGGGCAATTCAATTACTAATGAACATTTTCAAAGTGGATCAATTTATAATTAATAACTTCTGATATGACTTTTCATCCGTTTAAAAAATATATGGGTTTTGCCGCTATTTTATTTTTTGCATCCTGTAATAATAAAGCTCCTGTGCAACCGCCGCCACCACCGGTAAAGGTTACGCTGCACGAAGTAGCGCTTTCAGAGGCTGTTTATTACGATGAATATCCGGCATCCATTGTACCATTGAACCAGATAGAGCTAAGGCCACAGGTGAGCGGATTTATCACCGGTTTATATTTTAAAGATGGTGACCGGGTGCGGAAAGGCCAATTGCTGTATTCTATTGATGAGCAATTGTATGCTGCCAATTACCAGCAGGCAATCTCTAACTTAAACGTGCAGGAAGCCAATGTGAACAAAGCGCAAAAAGATGCTAACCGCTACCATGAACTGGATAAAAATGATGCGGTTGCAAAGCAATTGGTAGACAATGCGGATGCCGCCCTGGAAGTAGCAAAAAGGCAGGTGGAGGCATCAAGGGCCAATATAAAAGCGGTTCAAACCAGTGTGAAATATACTAAAGTGTATGCTCCTTTTGATGGGGTAATTGGTATATCTGCGGTTAAACCTGGTGCGGCTATCACCGCAGGTCAAACAATACTTAACACCGTATCATCCGATAAGGAACTGGGGGTTGATTTTAATGTAGATCAAAGTGAGATATACCGATTTACTACTATGTTAAACGAAAAGCAAAAGCCCGGCGATTCTACTTTCCGTTTGGCATTTGCTGGCGATGTGTATCCTGAACCCGGCAAACTTGCCTTGCTTGACCGGGCCGTAAATCCACAGACCGGAAGCATTAAAGCACGTCTTATTTTTTCCAATAATAATAATTTGCTGATCGCCGGAATGAACGGAACGGTAAGGATAAAGAATAATGGTGCTGCCAGAATGGTCATCATTCCATATAAGGCGATTACAGAGCAACTAGGCGAATATTTTGTGTATGTTCCCAATGATAGCAATAAGGTTTCTCAAAGAAAATTGACATTGGGTAAACAGATTGGGACCAATATAATTGTGAAACAGGGATTGGAAAGCGGCGAAAAAATAGTAGTGGAAGGCGTTCAGAATTTAAGGGAAGGTGCGATGATTAATGCCTCTGAAGAGAAAGCGGAAATGAAGCAATAGTAAATTAAATGAGCTGCCTGTTTTGGGTAGCTTATTTTATCAAATGAATTAGAAATTGTTTTTACGAAAATAAATGGCCAGATAAGACCATTGTGCTAAAACTGATTTACGATGCTGTGGATGATGTATCCGGTAATATTAAAAAGGGCTGTAATACTGCACAGGGTGAATTGTCAGTTAATATTTCCATGCGTTTTTTACGGTGCTGCAAAAACATTAAAGTAATAAAATAATGATAGCAGATACTTTTATAAAAAGACCCATTACGGCAATTGTAATTTCCGTTGTGATTGTACTGGTTGGGTTAATAGCGTTAACAGTATTGCCGGTTGCTCAGTATCCGGATATTACTCCTCCATCGGTTTCAATCAGTGGTAACTTTATTGGGGCAGATGCACAAACGGTGGAACAAACTACAACCACCGCCATTGAAACGCAGGTGAACGGCACCCCCGGAATGACCTATCTTTCCAGTAACAGCAGTGGAAGCGGTCAAAGCAACATCAGCGTAAATTTTGAAATAGGCACTGATATCAACATTGCAGCGCTTGATGTACAAAACAGGGTAAGTGTTGCGTTGCCATCTCTGCCAGATGCAGTCAGGCGTTTAGGCGTTACGGTACTTAAGCGTAATCCGAGCATTATGGTAGTGCTGGCGTTATACTCACCCAACGGCACACACGATGCAAATTTTTTAGGTAACTATGCCAATATTTATCTAAAAGATGCCCTAAAACGGGTGAAGGGAGTAGGGGACATTGTTTCAAGGGCTGATGAATTTAGTATGCGCATCTGGCTCAATCCAGAGAAGCTGGCAAATCTTGGGATGACAACCACCGACATCACCGCTGCATTAACCGAACAGAATCTGCAGGTTGCTGCTGGTACTGTAGGCTCCAACCCTCAGCCTGTAGTGCAAACTTTTGAGTACAGCGTACTTACCAACAGCCGCATCAACACAAAGGAGCAATTTGAAAAGGTGATTGTAAAAACCCAGCCTGCCACTGGTACCATCGTTTACCTGAAAGACGTGGCAAGGGTAGAGTTGGGTAAATTTGATTATGCAAGCAATGCTTATGTAGATGGGAAACCCGCTGCATTTGTATTGATATATCCTGCCCCTGGCGCCAACGCACTGGAAACCTTTGCAGGCATTAACAAGACATTGGAAGAACTGCGTAAAACGTTTCCAAAAGATATGGACTTTTCTATGCCGCTGGAAACCGTTTCTGTGGTGAAAATATCCATCAAGGAAGTTTTAATAACGCTTGCAGAAGCCTTACTGCTGGTTACTTTAGTGGTGTATCTTTTTCTGCAAAACTGGCGGGCTACTTTAATTCCAGTGCTGGCCATTCCCGTTTCATTAATCGGAACTTTCATATTTTTTATTCCCTTTGGTTTCACAATCAATACACTTACCCTATTTGCTTTTGTGTTAGCCATTGGTATTGTGGTTGATGATGCCATTGTAGTGGTAGAAGCTGTGCAGCATTATATCGACCATGGCAAACTATCACCCAAAGAGGCAACCAAGGCAGCGATGAAAGATATCTCTGGTCCTGTTGTGGCTATTGCATTGATTTTGGCGGCTGTATTTGTACCCGTTGGATTTATTCCCGGTATTGTCGGACGATTGTACCAGCAGTTTGCGATCACCATCGCAGTGTCAGTAATCATCTCTGCGTTTGTTGCGTTGTCGCTTACACCGGCTTTGTGTTCTATTATGCTAAAGCCTTCTAAAGAGGCTACCGAAAAAATGAACTGGATGGAAAAATTCTTTCATTGGTTCAATGCAGGATTTAACCGGCTGTCAGCTTCTTATAGCAGGGGAGTTGGTAAATGGATTAAAGCAACGCCGCTTGTATTGGTTATGATGATTTGTTTGTTTGTTGGATTGTTCTTTTTATTTAAGAATAAGCCGACAGGTTTTATACCGTCTGAAGATGAAGGACGATTATTTGTGACTTATGAAATGGCGGAAGCAACTTCAACTACCCGAAGTAAAATAATGCTGAAAGAAATCATGGGGCGGATACAGGCAATCCCGGGTGTAAGAATTGTTGGAGGGTTGGCCGGTCTGAATATAGTAAGCTTTTCGAATAAATCAAATGTGGGTACGATGTTTGTAAACCTGCAGCCCTGGGAAAACCGGACCACGGCTGAATTGCAGGTGAATAACATCATAAAAGAAATTCAGAAAAGAACTGCGGATATAAAAGAAGCAAGAATCAGGGCCATATCGCCGCCTGCCATTCCCGGTTTAGGCGCTACTGCCGGCTTTACATTTGAGTTACAACAAACCACCAGTACAGATAATATCCAGCAGTTTGAAAACGTAGCCCGTAATTTTTTAGCGGAAGTAAACAAACGTCCTGAAATTGGCTCGGCCTTTACATTTTTTACCACCCGCACACCGGGCTACCAGGCAGATGTTGATAAAGAGAAAGCAAAAAAATTGGGGGTATCCGTAACTGAAGTTTACAGCACCCTTTCTACCTTGCTGGGTAGTAGTTATATCAACGACTTTAATTTGTATGGTAGAAATTTCAGGGTGGTTGCGCAGGGCGATAGCAGCTTTCGTTCTTCTATTGACGAGCTGGGTAAATATTATGTTCGCAACAACCAGGGTGAAATGATTCCGTTGGGCTCATTGCTTACTATCAGGGTAATAGAAAGTCCTTCCCTGATTTCTCATTACAATATTTACCGGGCTATTGAAATCAATGGTTCTCCCAAAGCAGGTGTAAGTAGTGGGCAGGCAATACAGGCACTAAAAGAAGTGGCCGAAAAAACATTGCCTGCAGGATATGGATATGAATTTTCAGGGTTGAGTCGGGAAGAAATAAAGGCTGGTGATAGCACCGTTACTATTTTTGCCATCTCCATGTTATTTGTATTTCTTTTTCTTGCGGCATTGTACGAAAGTTGGTCGATCCCATTTTCTGTGTTGTTTGCAGTACCCATTGGTGCATTTGGTTCCATCATTACGTTGACCTTACTACCCAATCTTTCCAATAATATTTATGCTCAAATTGGTTTGATCACCCTGATAGGTTTGGCAGCCAAAAATGCCATCCTGATTGTAGAATTTGCAAAAGAAAGAGTAGATCGTGGCGTTGAAATTATACCGGCTACACTTGAAGCGGTACAACTTCGGTTGCGTCCCATTATTATGACGTCCTTTGCGTTTATTCTGGGTGTACTTCCATTGGCATTTGCTAGTGGAGCTGCTGCAGAATCCCGTAAAACCATAGGTTGGACGGTGTTTGGCGGTATGTTATCTGCAACCACGCTGGCAATATTTGTGGTGCCGGTGCTATTTGTATTGATCACTAAAATATCCTATGGTAAAAAGTTGAAACGCCTGCAGGACGAAAAGCATACAGAAGATGCAGTTGATCAATCGATCATTGATGGACATATTGGATAAGAGGCAACTTGAAGTAAGTTACTGTTCCTGAAGAGGAACATAGATTGTTAGTATATTTAACTGCGGGTTATCTTTTAAAGTCGTTTTATTCTGATGGGTTTAAGAGATAACACGCAGTTTTTCATTCTTTAACGTCCCGCCATAGGAGTTGCTTTTTATTAAACTGATGGACCGAACTATTAAAATCTCACACTGATTAAATAGTGATCTACATGCCTCCTTCAAACAACAGGGGATACTTCTTTACTACGGCTGCAGTCACCATCAATTGCCCAACATGCCGCATGGTATGCTCGGCAGCATGAAATAATAATCCGATCACAGTAGAGGGTAATCCAGCCCTGCCAATGCCACGAAAATCGGTCAGCGTTTTTTCGTCTGTATTTTTTATTTGCTCAAGTGCTTTGTCAACCTGTCGGTTAAAACGATTCACCAAATCAGCGGCTGTAATTGGTTTTAAATTTTTTCCTTCCGCTGCCAAATCTTCAAATTGGTAGGGGTTGAGCGGCTCATTGCGGGCGTAGGTAAACACCCTGTCAATTACACCGCTCAGATGTTGTAAATGAAAACCGGCTGAAGCCATATCCGCAGGGCGAACCCACAATAAAACAGAAGGAAAATATTCCATCAGTTCGTTCACCTCTTCCTTTGCTTGCAACAATGCTTGTGCTACTGGTTGCAAAAGCGGCGGCATCAGTGGTAGTGGACCTCTTTGCCAAACTTCGTGTTTTTGTGTTGCCATATTCTTTTTTATAAATGAGTAGATGTCAACGGTATTTTTGCATTATTTTTTTAACGTAAAATAAAATGTACTACCCTTGCCTTCTTCAGATTGCACCCAAATTTTGCCGCCAATTTTTTCAATTATTTTTTTAGTAACAGCCAGCCCAATTCCGGTGCCTGAAAACTCTTCTGAGTTATGTAGTCGCTGAAAGATAACGAATATTTTTTCGTAATAATCTTTACTGATACCAATACCATTGTCAGCAACAGAAAATTGCCAGTAATCGTTTAAATCAATGGCTTCAATCTTTATCCTTACAGGTGTTTCGTCTTTGCTATACTTCAACGCATTGCCAATCAGGTTTTGAAAAACCTGGCGGATCGGTGATTCTGAGGCAATGATAACAGGCAATTTATCAAACCCGATGCTGGCATTTTTCTCTTCAATCTGCTTTCGGTAAAGCGATTCTATTTCATGAATTAGTTCGTTTAAATCCAGTTCTTTTGGTTGAATATAATTTTGTCCAACCCTTGAAAATTCAAGTAAATCAAGAATGATTTGTCGCATCCGTTTAGCTCCGTCCACGGCAAAATGAATGTATTTTTTTCCGGTATCATCTAAGGAACTTTTGTATTTTTTTTCTAACAATAATAGAAAACTGGTAACCATCCGCAAAGGTTCCTGCATATCGTGTGAGGCCACAAAAGCAAACTGCTCCAGTTCTGCGTTGGAGTCTGCCAGCTCAATCGACTTAGCAAGCAGGCTCTCATTCAGTTTTATTAAATGGGATTCATTTTCTTTTTGCCGGGAGATATCCTGCATCGCCCCAATCATGCGAATGGCATTGCCTGCCTCGTCACGAATGATGTATCCTTTATCATATACAAATGCATAATTGCCATCTCTTTTCAGGAACCGATATTCCTGCTCCCAATAGTACTCATTGGGATTCATAAATACCAGTATTTGTGATGCGTTCACTTTTTCCAGATCTTCGGGATGAATCAATTTTGTCCAATGATGTTCGGGGTCATTGGCCGATTCATTTTCATAACCAAAAAGAGTTTTAAATCCATCCCCGGTTCTGTTGGTTGCGCCTGTTAAAATGTTGAGATCCCAAATAGAATCATTGGTAGCCTTACTCACCAGGTTATATCGTTCGTTGCTAAGCAGGATAGCTGCTTCGGCTTTTTTACGGTCTGAAATATCCCTTACCAAAGAAAGTAATCTGCCATCGGTTAATAACTTTAAGGTGATTTCCAGATGATTCAATGTGCCATCTTTTAGTTTTAGTACTCTTTCAACAACAACTGTTTTGCCTGCTCTTACCGCATCAAATTGCAGTGGTCTTTCCTGAATGTCATCATGCGTTAAAAAGTCGTAAATTGACATTTGCAGTAGTTCATCTTCTGTATATTGAGAAAGTCGGCAGGCACTTGCATTTACTGTTACAAATCGGCCATTGCTATCTGAGATAAATATGCCTTCAGAGGCTTCCGCAACCAACACCCTGTATTTTTCTTCGCTTTCAATTATGGCTGCTTCCACTTTTTTTCGTTCCGTGATATCCATAACTGTACCCACATATCCAATAATCTGGTTGTCCAGATTTCGTTCCGGATTAGACTGCCCTATTACCCAAACGCCCGTTCCATCCGGGCGTAACATGCGATATTCTACCATAGAAGGTTCATTTGCGACCAATGCTTTCTTCCAACCCTCCAATAATTTTTTTTTGTCATCTACATGGACTGCTTTTTGCCAACCTGTTCCCATTGCTTCTTCGGCAGAAAGCCCTGCAATCTTGCACCACCTGGAATTCACGTATGTTGTATTGCCTCTGGTATCTGTTCTAAAAATACCGGTTGGCGAAATCTCTGCAAGTGTATGGTAGCTTTGTTCGCTCTCCAAAATTCTTTCTTCTGCCTTTTTTCTCAACTCTTCTTTTTCAAAAAGCTCCAGCCCAAACGACACATCACCAGTTGCCTCTTCTAACAAGGCAATTTCTTCTGCATCAAAAAAGTTTTTTTCGCCTGCATATAAAGAAAATGCTCCTATTACCTGTCCGAATTTTTTAATCGGTAAGGCGATTAAAGAGCGGTAACCTCTGCTGATGGCATCTTCCTTCCAGGGCGCCATCAGTGGGTCGTTTTCAATATCATTACAAACCGTAAATTTACCAGTCCTTACTGCGCTGCCTGTTGGGCCTCTGCCTTCAGGAATATCCCTGGTTGATATCACTTTTATTTGATTGAGGTAGCCGCTTTCCTCTCCGGCATGCACTACCGCAGTTACAGTGTTTGTTTCAATGTCAGTAATGCCTATCCATGCCATTTTGAATTTCCCAAAATCAATGGCAATTTTACAGACTTCTTTAAAAATAGTTTCATGATCCGAAATGCGAACAATCATTTGATTTACCTGGCTGATGAGCGCATATAACCGATTGGCTTTAATTAACTTGATCTCCGCATTTTTCCTTTTCGTAACATTTCTTAAATTACTGATGATGCCACCAATTGCTTTTTCATGTAATAAGTTATTGATTACACCTTCCAGCCAGATATAATGTCCGTCTTTATGTTTTACCCGAAGTAGATGCGGAAAAGCTATTCCAGGATTATCAAGCGCAAGTGCAAACGTTTCAATCGCTTTTTTCAAATCGTCCGGATGGACATATTCGTAGGTATCAATGTTTTCAAATTCTTCGTTTGACCATCCGGTTATTCTGGCTGCTGATGCGCTTCGGAAAATGGTTTTCATGTTTTTATCCAGCATGGAAATAATACCTTCATTGTTTTCAACCAATGCACGAAAACGCTTTTCGCTTTG
>Ga0209181_10003468_pt1 | contig 24279 bp, 22 predicted proteins | sample MAT05_FD_187208 | JGI IMG/M metagenome (GOLD analysis project Ga0209181, IMG submission 187208) | Freshwater microbial communities from Lake Fryxell liftoff mats and glacier meltwater in Antarctica - MAT-05 (SPAdes) (version 2) | ecosystem: Environmental > Aquatic > Freshwater > Ice > Liftoff...
GATTGGGAAGGCCACCTCCCCGACTGGGTGGTGGCCCGGCTGGGGGTGATGGAGTTCCTGGCGAGCGGCCTCGGCGACACGGCGCTGCAGAACGACATGACGTACCTCCGCGGCATCCAGCACATCGACGCCGGCCCCCGCCAAGTGGGGAGCTTCGTGCTCTGCGACCAGCTCGTCGTCGCGTGATTCGGCCTTTTCCGTCGGAGCCCGGAGCGTGAGCGACGGGTTGGCCAAACCCGTCGCTCACGCTCCGGGCTCCGACAAACCACACACCAGGAGTGAAACGTGTCCACGCACATCAACGACATCCCGAACGCCGCCGTCATCGCGGCCGCGTTCCCGCCGGCGGCCCTGACCGAGACCGACGCCGGCCCGACGATCGACCTCGCCAACGCCGACGGGCCGTGCTTCGCCGTGCAGCTGGTCGGCAGCGTGTCGTCCGGCGACACCCTGACGGGGGCGCTGGAGGAGTCGACCGACGGCAGCACCTGGACGGCCGTGACCGGCGGCGCGTTCACCGTGGCGAGCGCGGTCGGCGTCCAGTCGCTGCGGTTCGAGCGCACCAAGCGGTACGTCCGCTGGGTCGGCACGATCGCCGGCACCGACCCGGAGATCGTCGCGGCCGTGGTCGTCGGCCAGCAGAAGAAGCTGTTCTGACCCTTCCCCGCCCGGGGACCGCCGTCCCCGGGCTTTCCCCAACCCCACCACCCCGATGCTCGACACCCTCGCCAACGTGAAGGCCGCGCTGCTGGTCACGACCGACGCCGACGACGCCACCCTGAACCGCCTCCTGGACGCGGCCGACTCGTTCATCGCGGCGCACACCGGCCGGGCGTTCGCCGGCGGCACGTTCACCGAAACCCACGCCGGCAACACCGCCCTGCTATTCCTCCGCAACTACCCCGTGAGCGCGGTGAGCAGCGTCCGCGTGGACGCCGCCCGCCAGTTCGGAACGGAGACGATCCTGGCCGCGACGACCTACGTGCTCCACGCCGACCGCGGGGTGATCGAGTCGGTCGGTGGGGTGTTCCTGCGGTCGCGCGGGCGGCGCGGCTCGGCCGGCGCCCCGGGGACGGTTCAGGTGACGTACAGCACGCCGACCAGCGCCGTGCCCGGGGCGGTGAAGGAGGCATTCAGCCAGTTGATCGGCCACTGGTATCGGCTGGCGAAGACGAACGAAGACCTCGGCGGCGTGCTGCTGACCGAGAAGACCGACGGCACCGACAGCAAGAGCTACCCGTGGGCGCTGGCCGGCGGCCTGCGGGTGCCGGCGGGCGTGCTGCAAATCCTGGCGCCGTTTCGGGTTCCGGCGGCGTAATCGGGTGATTCCTAGTCTCGGTAGCCGCGGGCTTCAGCCCGCGCCCACGTCGGCGGTGTCGCAGGGGCGTTGCCCCCTGGTACTCCGCCGTAGGTGGGCGCGGGCTGAAGCCCGCGGCTACCATCGTTCTGCGACATCATTTCCGCCAACGCCACATCCCCCACCACGTTACACCTTCCAGCAGGCCGGGCCGCGGGGTAACGTAAGATGGCCCCGACCCGCCCCCGAGACCGGCGCCGCGTGTCGCTCGAACCCGACCCTCCCGCCGACGCGGAGGAGGAAGACTGGCTCCGCGACGCCCTCGCCGGCGACCGGACCGCGTCCGCCCGGCTCGTCGGGCGGTACTGGGACCGGCTGTACCGGTGGCTCTGCCACCTGACCCGCGACCGCCACGCCGCCGAGGATTTGACGCAGGAAACGTTCCTGAAGGCACTCGCGGCGCTGCCGACGTTCCGGCCCGGCAGCAACTTCCGGGCGTGGCTGTTTCGGATCGGGCACAACAACTTCGTGAACCTCAAGCGGGCCACCCGCCGGACGCGGCACCCGCTGCCGGACGACCTGACCGCCGCCGGCACCGGGCTCGGGGAGCAAGCCGTCGAGGACCGCGAGGCGCTGGCGGTGGTGGCCGAGGCGGTCGCGGAGTTGCCGCCCGACTTCCGCTCGGCGCTGCTGCTGCGGGTGGAGGAGGGTCTGTCCTTCCGCGAGGTGGCGAAGGTGCTGGGGACGACCGAGGAGACGGCCCGGTGGCGGGTGTTCAAGGCCCGCCAGAAGCTGATGAAGGTGCTCGCCCCCGAGCTGCTCCCGCCGGGAGCCGCCGCGGGGGAGTAAAGACAGAAGAGGAGATGGCCGCAAAAAGGCACAAAAGACACAAAAAGGGAACCCGGACAAAGAAGAGAATGATTTTGGATCGGTCTTATTTTTGTGTCTTTTGTGCCTTTTTGCGGCCAATCCTCGGTTCTCTGGTGGACGCTGCCATGACGTGCCAGTCGGTTCAGGCCCGAATCCTCGCCCTGCCGGACCCCCGGCGGCTGCCGGACGCCTTCCGCGCCCACGTCGCCGCCTGCCCGGACTGCGCCGCGTACTGGAAGCAGGCCGCCCGCCTCGAAACGCTCGTCGCCGCGCTGCCGGTGCCGCCGGCCCCCGCCGACAAGAAAACCACCTTCCTCGACGACCTCGCCGCCGAGGCGCTCGTCTTCCCGAAGGTGACCGCCCCGTCGCGGCGCGCCTGGAACCTCCCCCGCCCGTCGGCGAAGGCGCTGGCCGGCCTCGCCGCGGCGCTGCTGGTCGGCGTCGGCGTCTGGAGCGCGACGAAGGGCGGTAAGCCGGTGGCAGCGCTGAAGCCGCCGGCCCCGCGGCACGCGCTGCTGGAGAAGGTGGTGCAGCGCGACCTGGCGCTGGCGAAGGCCCGCACCCCGGGCGACCGCCTCGACGCCCTCGCGGGTCTGGCCGAAGACCTGGCCGCCGAGAGCCGCGGGCTGGCGCTGGTGGCCGGCGCCGACGAGCTGCGCGAGGTCGCCGACTGGTTCCGCACGGTGGTTTCGGACGGCGTCGTCGAGCAGGCCGGCCGGGTGCCGCCGAACGCCCTGACGCCGGACCAGCGGCGGGCGCTGCTGACCCGCCTGACCGACCGCCTGGCCGAGGCCGGCCGCGCCGCCGAGCAGGCCGCCACGGACTCGCCGCCGCACGCGCAACCGGCGCTGCGGTCGATCGCCGACACGGCCCGGGACGGCCAGACCAAGCTCCGGGCGCTCGCCGCCCGGGAAGGCGCCTGACCATGACCCGCACCGCCCTCACCGCCGTCGTTCTCGCGTCGCTCGCCGCCTGGGCCGGCGCGCAGGGGTCCACGAGCGCCGCCGACAAGCTCCGCCTCCACCGGGCCAACCGCGCCCTGCTGACGGACCTGGTGGGGAGCGGCGTCCGCCTCGCCGCCGCGGACCAGCCGGTGACCCGCGCCGAGGCGTGCCAGCAGACGGCCCGCGCCGTCGGGCTGGAGGTCCGCCGGGCCGCCGAGGCGAACGACACCGACCGCGTGGCGGAACTCGGCGGTCACTTCGAGGTGCTGGTGCGCGACGGCCTCGTTCCCGCGCTGACCGACGCCGACGGGGTGGTGCCGGCCGACTCGCCGGAGGGGGTCCGGCTGCGGGCCGTGCGGACCGGCGCCGCCGCCGACCTGGACGCCACCGCCGCCGCGCTGCCGGCCGCCGACGCCGCCCTGCGGGCGAAGCTCGCCGAGCTACGGGAGCGGCTGGAGTAGGGAGCCGCGCCGATCACCGGCGAGCCGACCGCCGTGAGGCGGCGGGTGACGTTCTTCACCCGCCGCCTCACGGCGGTCGGCTCGCCGCGCGAATTCACTTTCCCCTGCCCATCCCCACCCGCTACAATCGCCCCGACCCCCGCCGCGGAGGCCGCATGCTCGCCCGGCTCTACCTGCTGCTCGGCACGAGCCTGCTCGGGCTGTACACCGCGGCGTCGTTCCTGGGGTGGGAGCTCGGGGGCTACGCCCGGGAGACGGCCCAGCAGTCCACCGCCCGCCACGCGTCCGGCGGCCACCGGTCGGTCTGGATATCGGGGTACCGCGGGGGGAAGTGATGGACTGGAACAAGCTCGCCGGCCAACTCGTCACCATGGTCGTCGCCGTCGGCGTCGGCCTGGCGTTCTTCGCCGCCGCGTTCTTCGTCATCTCCAAGGTCGTCCCGTTCTCCCTGCGGAAGGAGATCGAGGAGGACCAGAACATCGCCCTCGGCGTCATCGTCGGGGCGGTCATCCTCGGCATCGCCGTCATCATCGCCGCCGCGATCCACGGGACGTAACCGGTTCCGTTGCCGCTTGCGGCTTCGCGCCGCGACACACCGGCGCCGCGCCGCGAAGCCGCAAGCGGCAACGGAACTGCGCCCCCACCCCGAGGCCCCGATGCCGCGCCTCCTCTCCGCGCTCCTCGTCGCGCTCGCCGCCGGCCCCGCGGCCGCGGCCCCGAACGTCGTGCTCATCGTCGGCGACGACCAGGGCTGGCGCGACTACGGGTTCATGGGCCACCCGCAGATTCGCACGCCGCACCTCGACCAGCTGGCGAAGGAGAGCCTGCGGTTCGACCGCGGGTACGTGCCGACCAGCCTGTGCCGGGCGAGCCTCGCCACGATGATCACCGGCCTCTACCCGCACCAGCACCTGATCACGTCGAACGACCCGCCGCTGCCGCCGGGCCTCACCGGCGCCGCGGCGAACCGCGACGCCGGGTTCCTGGCACAGCGCGCCGAGATGGTGCGGCTGTTCGAGCGGTCGCCGACGCTGCCGCGGCTCCTCGGCCCGAGCGGGTACGCCAGCCTGCAGACGGGGAAGTGGTGGGAGGGGAACGCCTGCCGGTGCGGCGGGTTCACCGAGGGCATGACGCACGGCGACCCCGACAAGGGCGGCCGGCACGGCGACGTGGGGCTGACGATCGGCCGGCAGGGGCTCGCGCCGGTGAAGGAGTTCCTGGCCGCGGCGAAGAAGGACGGCAAGCCGTTCTTCGTGTGGTACGCCCCGATGATGCCGCACACGCCGCACAACCCGCCGGACCGCCTGCTGGCGAAGTACAAGGACAAGACGCCGTCCGTCCACGTCGCCCGCTACTGGGCGATGTGCGAGTGGTTCGACGAGACGGTCGGCGAGCTGCTGGCGGAGCTGGAGGCGACGGGCCAGGCCGCGAACACGCTGGTGGTCTACCTGCACGACAACGGCTGGCTGCAGGACCCGGACTCGGCGGCGTTCCTACCGCGGTCGAAGCGGTCGCCGTACGACGGCGGGCTGCGCACGCCGGTGCTGGTGCGGTGGCCGGGCCGGGTGGCCCCGGGGCGGAGTGACACCCCGGTGTCGTCGATCGACCTGGCCCCGACGGTGCTGGCCGCGGCGGGGGTGCGGCCGCCGGCGGGGATGCCGGGGGTGAACCTGCTGGACGCGGCGGCGCTGGCGGCGCGGCCGGCGCTGTTCGGGGCGGTGTTCGAGCACAACGCGGTGGACATTCGCCGGCCGGCGGCGAACCTGCAATACCGGTGGGTGCTGGCCGGCGGGTGGAAGCTGATCCGCCCGCGGGTCGCAGCGGTGCCGGCGGGTCGGGTGGAGTTGTTCCGGGTGGACCGCGACCCGGACGAGCGCGACGACCGCGCCGCCGCGGAGCCGGCGCGGGTGGCCGAGCTGACGAAACTGCTCGACGGCTGGTGGGCGGGCGAGTAGCCGCGCCGGTCAGCGCCCGACCGGCCGCGGCGCCGGGGCCACGGGCCGCGCCGGCGCGTCCTCCACGACCTCGGCCGACAGCACCAGATACGCCCGCACCGGAACGCGGCCGTAGCCGACGGTCGTGAACAGCCGCGACACGTAGGGAATCCGCGACAGCACCGGCACGCCGACCTCCTCGCGCACCTCCTGCATCCGCGTCGGCCCGGGGATCACCACCGAACGCCCGGCCGGCACGCGCACCGCCGCCTGGAAGGTCGCCGTGTCCACCTCCGGCGCCTCGATCGTGACCACCCCGACCCGCTGGAGGCCGTCGGCGCCGGTCGTCGTGACGGTGAGCGGCACGCCGTGAACGGTGTCGCCGACGCGGGTGTCGGTGTACTTCACCCGCGCCGCAACCGCCCCACCCGCGACCGCCCGGCCGCTCAGCTCGAAGCGACTGCCGACCTCGACCGTCTGCGTCTTCGGCACGACCACGGCCCGCCCGTCCTTCAGCGCCGCCTCGACGCCGGTGGTGAAGGTGCGCGAGTGACCGGTGAACACCTTGGCCGTCTGCCCCTCGATCACGGTCACGCGCGGCAGCTGGAGTACGGTGCCGAGGCGGTCGGCTTCCACGACGGTCATCAGCGCGCGGAGCCGGGCGTCGGTGGGCGGCGCGCCGAAGTCGGCCGGCACTTCGCCCTGCAGGCTGACGACGCGGAGTTGGAAGACGACAGCCCGGGTGGCGTCGGCCGGGATCGGGGTGAACTCCGCCCGGGCCGCGGGCGCGGCGGGCGGCGGGGTCGGCATCGGGACGGCGGCCAGGGCGGCGACGAGGACGAAGGGGTTCACGCGGCACCTCGCACGGGACGGGCCGCGGCGCGCGGCCCCGGCCGGCGGACGATAGCGAGGATGTCGGAGGGAACAAGGCGAAGGGGTCGGAGTGCTTCACAGGTTGGCTGCGGTGCGTGCGTGGTGCTGGTCTCCATCGATCGTGGTTCGCCCCCTCACCCCGCGTGCTTCGCCGCGACCCTCTCCCCCGAGGGGAGAGGGTAGGCGCACCCGGTCCTTCCCACGGGCGGGGAACCACGCGCCGACGTCGCGCGAACCACACCCCTGCGTCCGCGGGTCGATGCCCGCCCGAGATGTGGGCCGGTCGGCTCTCACCCTCTCCCCTCGGGGGAGAGGGTCGCGGCGAAGCACGCGGGGTGAGGGGGCGAACCACCTCCGGGGAAGTCCGAAGGAGAGCGACGGACCGCGGACGGCCGTCGGGACAGGAACCCGACACCTGCGGCGGCCCGAGCCGGCGTCAACCCCGGCGGGCGACCACCGTGAACAGCGTCTCCGGCCGGCCGTTCAGCGTCGCGCCCGTCGTGGTGGTCACAGTCGCGCGGGGGAACCCGAGCGTGCCGAGCATGGCGACCACCGCCGCCGGGCGGAAGCACCACCACGCCTGGTCCTGCGTCGGGTCGGCCGGCGTCGGCAGGAACAGCGCCGCCGGCGCGTCGAGGACCGCCCGCAGCGTCGCCTCGGCGGCCGCGGCGCGGGCGCGCAGCGCTTCTTCCCGCTGCCACCAGCCGCCGTCGCCGAGCAGCCGGTGGAGCACCCGCAAGAGCCGGCCGCGCTGCCCGCCCGGCTGCGTCGGTAGCGCGTCGGACCGCGACGCCGGGAACCGGTTCCAGTGAACGGGGTGTTCGGTGACGATGATCGTGTCGCGCACCAGCCGGGCAGCCGACTCGAGCGCCCGGTACGGGTCGCGGAGGTGGAGCAGGATGCTGCCGAACGTGGCGACGTCGACCGCCCCGACGCCGGCCGGCACGTCGTAGACGCTGCCGTACACCGCCCGCGCCTTCGACCCGCAGGCCCGGTGCGCCAGCCACCAGCCGTTGTTCAGCCGGCGGACGAAGCGGCGGCGCTCGGCCGCGTCGGCGGCGGCGTCCGGCCGCGGGAATGGCACCAGGTCGCCGTCGAAGTCTTCGGACAGGTCGTAACCGACGACCTCGGCCCCGCGGGCTTCCATCTCGCGGCCGAGGAAGCCGCTGGCGGTGCCGAGTTCGAGCACCCGCTTGCCGCGCAGGTCGGTGCCGCCGAGGTAGCCGTCGGCGCAGCCGCGCAGGTCCCAGGCGCCGCGGACGGTGCCGTACCCCGGCAGGTCCATGGTGTGGTAGAAGTAGCAGTCGTCGAGGCGGGTCACGAGCCGCGGCGGGGCGAACACGGACTCCTGCGCGGCGGGGGCGGCGGCCATGCGGGCACCTCGGAAGGAACAAACGGCCGGAACGCCCGGGGACGGCCGTCCCCGGGCTCCGCCCGGTCTCACGGCCGCGCCGTCGGCGTCAGCACGACCAGCAGCGCGACCGGCTTTCCGTCGGCGCCGGTCTTCTCCATGGCGAGGACGACCGTCTCGCCCGACGCAGCCAGCACCGTCATTTGCACCGTCTGGACGTGGAACGGGAACGCCGTCGCCCCGGCCCGGACCACCACCGGGGTCGGGGCGGGCGAGCACGTCCGCGGCTCGACGCGCAGCGTCACCTTCCCGTCGGGCATGATCCGCGGGGTGACGCAGACCGACACGCCGACGAGATGCGTATCGACCGTGCCGGCGGGAACCACCGCGCCGCCGGGAGCCACCGGCGTGACGACGGGGAAGTCCTGCCCGACGGCCACGTATCCGGTCTGGTTGTCGCGGACCAGGATGTCCGGCCGCGACAGCACGGAGCTCCCCGGGTAGTTGCGGAGCGCGACCGCGAACAGCTCGCGCTCCCGGGCCTTCAGCGAGAAGCACCCGCTCGCTCCCGCGCCGGCCTTGGTCAGCCCGCAGTCGGTGAGGAACGCGACCGGCACTTCCGCGATCGTCATCGAGACGTGAACCTGCGGCACGTTCCGGTCGAGTTCGCCGACCAGTGTCACCACCCGGGCGTGGGTCGCGGGGGAGCCGGTGACGACGAGCTGGTTCTCGGCCGCGCGGACATCGACGCGGACCTCGCGGCCGGTGCCGCCGAGCGCGGCGCCGACGGCCGCGGTCACGTCGCCGGCGGCGACGTTCCGCAGGTGGTACGCGGCGGTGACCACGGGCACCTCCCGCGGCGCCGGGGCGACCGGGAGCACCTCGACGAACGGCCCGACGCGATCGGCCGCCACACACGACAAGGCGACGATCCGCTCCTTCTCCACGGTCGGCGCCGGCGGCCCGACGCGGACGCGGGCGGTGAGGTCGAACCGGTCGGTCCCCTCGGCCGGGCGGGGGAGCGGCTGCCGGGCGGTCGCGGCGGCGTGCTGGCGGGCGACGGCGAGGTTCGTGCGGGCCTCGTCGGCGGGCATGACGCGGAGGAGGGCGGCGTGGGCGTCGTCCCAGCGGCCGGTGCGGGCGAGGCAGAACCCGAGGGTGGTGCCGTACTGCCGGTGGGTCGGGTCGAGGCGCACGGCCGACTCGCACCGCTCGACGGCGGCGGCCCAGTCGCCGAACCGGGCGTGGGCGAGGGCGGCTTCGTGGTGGGCGGCGGCGTCGGCCGGGTGGGCGGCGAGGTAGCGGGCGAAGGCGGCGGCCGGCCGGTCGCCGAGGAAGGCGGTGGCGCGGGCGACGCCGAACAGGGCGGCCTTGTGGCCGGGGTTCTGCTTCAGGGCGCGCTCGTAGCGGGCGCGGGCGGCTTCGAGCAGCCGGGTCTTGTCGGCCGAGTCGGGGCTGCCGAGGGCGACCTGGAGGTGGGTGTCGCCGAAGGCGGCTTCGGTGGCGGCGGAGTGGGGGGCGGGCGGGGCGGCGGGTCCGCCGGCGCCGAGGACGGCGGCGACGAAGAGTCTCTCGAACATCCGTGTGTCCTCGGCGTGGGGTGCCGGCCCCGGTCGATCGCGGAGGATAGCGAAGCGGCCGCGGCGCACAAGGCGAAGCCGGGAGCCCGGTCCGTATGACAGACGGCAGGGGTACGCGACCGCACGTCGGGGGGACGCCATGACGCCGGACGACGAGGACGACGGGTTCGACCCGACCGACGCCGACCCGGAACGATGGGAGGCGCGGGCGCAAGAGGCGGCGATCGTCCGTCAGTCCGCGGAGATCGACCAGCTCAAGGCCCGCATGGCCGAGACGGAGGCCGACGCCGCCGCGGCGTGGCGGGCCATCGACGAGCTGCGGGCCGAGGTCGCGGCGCTGCACGCCCGGATGGACGCCGCGGACGCCCGGCTGCGGCGCGCCCGCCGGTGGTACGCGGCGCTCACGGCGCTGACGTGGGCCGTGGCCGGCGCCACCCTCGCCGTCACCCTGTTCTGACTAGGTGTGGACCGCGACACCACGACGAGGAGTGGCCCGGCGGGCGCCGGGCCGGTTCCGAGTCACCGTCGCGGCGTCACGGCACGGTCGCGTCCGGCGGCAGCCGCAGGTCGGTGCCGGCCGCGACCAGCTCCGGCGACGCCACGCCCGGATTCAGGTCGTAAATCTCGCGCCACCGCGCCTGCGAGCCGAGCGTCCGCTGGGCCACCGTGCCCAGCGACATCCCGCCGGCCGGCACCACGTACCGCTTGCCGCCGGGCCGGAACGTCGGCGTCGGGTCGGTCGCGGCCGCCGTGGTCCCGCCGACCAGCTGCCCGTGCCGCTGCCGTAACACGTGAACCGGTGGTACGTCGACCGCGCGGCCGGCGGTCAGCGGCCGGCTCTGGTTGTACGCCGCGAGCGCCCCCCCGTACCGGGCGTCGTTGTAGAACGACTTGCTGATCGATTCGTACGTGTCGCCCGCCCTCGGCTCGTGCATGTCCACGTCGAACGACGTCTGCGGCGCCCGCACCCCGGCCGCGGGCGTCACCGTCGGCACCAGCGCCGGCGGCGTCGGGGTGAAGGCGGGCGGCGTCGGCACCAATGCCGGCGGCGTGGGCGGGAGGGCCGGCGCGGGGCTGAAACCGGGCGGCGTCGGCAAGGCAGCGGGCAGGTCGGGCACCACGGCCGGCGGCCGTGGGGTGACCGGCGGTCCGAAGACCGTGGCGGGGGGGACGGGCGCGACCGCGGGCGCCGTCGGCACCTGCGGCGGCGCGGTCGGCAGCGTCGGGACCACAGCCGGTGCGGTGGGCGGCACGACCGACGGGGCCGAGGGGAGCAGCGGCGCCGCGGGCAGGGCCGACGGCGCGACCGACGGTAGCGGCGGGAGATCGACCTTCGCCGGTGCGGCCGGCAGGCCGGGGGGCTGCGGCAGCGCGGCTGGCGCCTGGGGCGCGGCCGGGGGGGGGACGGTCTTCCCGTCGATCCCGCTGATGGGGACGACCACGAGCGGCAGCGGCGGGAGCGTCGCGGGTGGAACGGCCGGCACGACCGGCGGCGCCGGATAGCCCGAGGGGGGGTTCCTGTAATCGGCGGGCGTCAGGGGCGGTACGGCCGGCAGCGGCGGCACGACCGGGGCCACGTCGGGCAACACCCGCGGCGCGAAGGAGGGGGGACTCGGGCCGAACTCCGGGGTGACCACGGGTGCCGGGAGCGTCGCCGGAAGCGGCATCGCGGTCGGCGCCGTCGATGGAACGATCGGGGCCGGCCCGGCCGGGAGCTGCGAGTTGAACGGGAGCATGGAGACCCCCGGCGACGACGGCCCGACGCCCGGCGGGCCGAACGGCACGGCCGGCGGGTCGGCCTTCGGCGGCGCCTTCGCAGTCTCGGGGGGCGGCTGCTTCTCGGCCGCCTTCTCGGGCGCGGCGGGGGTACTGTACTTCACCACCGCGACGCCGGCGCCCAGGCTCAGCGCCGCGACGCAGGCGCCGACCGCCTGCTTGCGCGAGAACGACGTGAGCGCGCCGAGGAGGCCGAACGGCTTCGCGGCCGCGGCGTCGGGTTTCGGGGCCGCCGGCTTCGGGGCGGCGGGCAGGTCAACCGCGATCGGGTCCATCCGTGGCCCCTCGTTCAGGTGAGAGTGAACTTTCGGAAGGCGTAGCGGCGGGCGAAGCCCGGGGACGGCCGTCCCCGGGCTTTCAACCCGGCTCCCGCACCGCGACCCGCAGCTTGGCGCTGCGCGACCGCGGGTTGCGGGCCTGTTCCTCGGCGTCCGCCTCCACCGGCTTCCGCGTCACGACGCTCCACACGCCGGGCACGCGGAACGCCTGCTTCACCCGCCGGTCCTCCAGCGAGTGGAAGCTGATGACCCCCGCCCGGCCGCCCGGCCGCACCAGCGTCGGCAGCGCCGCGAGGAGCCGGTCCAGCGCCCCGAGCTCGTCGTTCACCGCGAGCCGCAGCGCCTGGAACACCCGCGTCGCGGGGTCGATCCCGCCGCTCCGCGGCACGCACCGGCGCACCACGTCGGCCAGGTCGGCGGTGGTGGCGAACGGCCGCGTGGTCCGCCGTTCGACGACCTTCCGCGCCACCCGCCGGCTGTGCCGCTCCTCGCCGAGCTCGAAGAACAGGTCGGCGAGGCCGGCCTCGGACAGCGTGTTCACCAGGTCCGCGGCGGGCCGCCCGGTGGTCGGGTCGAGCCGCATGTCGAGCGGGCCGTCGGTTCGGAAGCTCAGGCCGCGGTTCGCCTCGTCCATCTGGTCGGAGGCGAACCCCAAATCCGCGAGGACGCCATCGACTTCGGTCAGGCCGCGGTTCGCCAGCACGGCCGGGAGCTGGTCGAAGTTCGCGTGCACCAGTTCGACCGGCAGCCCGGCGAGCCGGACGGCGGCGCGGGCGAGCATGGTCGGGTCCTGATCCAGCGCGATCACCCGGCCGGTCGGGCCGACGCGGTCGGCAATCAATTTCGCGTGGCCGCCGCCGCCGGCGGTGCAATCGACCCACGTCTGTCCGGGCCGCGGGTCGAGGAGGCGGACGACCGCGTCCGGGAGGACGGGGACGTGCCGGGCGGCCGGGTCGGGTGGGGACATAGGCGGTTCCGGGAAGCGGGTCAAGCCGAACCGGGGGGCGGCGCGGACGCCCACCCGGGGCGTTGCCCCGGGCTATCCTATCCCACCCCTTCGGGGTGAAGGCAGGGCTCCTCTTCAGGCCGAAGGCCTGGGACAGCATAGCCCGGGGCAACGCCCCGGGGCGGCTCCGTAGACTTGCCATGTGACGCTCCACTGTTCCCACTGCGGCGGGCCGGTCGGCGGGTCGGGCCTCGCCGGGCGGCCGTGGCCCGGCCGCGCGCCCGCCGCGTACTGCTGCTACGGCTGCCTCAGCCTCGGCGAATCCGACCGCGGCCCCGCCGCGCCGCGCGACTGGCGCCTCGGCACGCGCCTCGCCGCGGCCCTGCTCGTCGCCGGGCAGTCGATGACCTTCGGGCTGGCGCTCAACCTCCACGACGACGTTCCCGCCGACGTCCGCCGCGTCGTGCAGGCGCTGATGCTCGCCGCCACCGCGGTCGTGTTCGCGCTGCTGGGCGGGCCGCTCGTCCGCGCCGCGTGGGCGGAACTGCGGCGCGGCCGCGTCACGCTCGAGGCGCTGTTCGTCGTCACGGCTGTCGGTGCGACGGCGGCGTCGGTGCAGGCGTTCGTGACGGGCCGCGGGGCGGTGTACTTCGAGGTCGTGTCGATCCTGCTGGCGGTGTACACGCTCGGGAAGGTCGTGGGCGCCCGCGCCCGCGCCGCGGCGCTCGCCGGGGCGCACGCCTGGGCCGGGCAGCTGGCGACGGCGCGCGTCGTTCACGCCGGGCGGGTGCGCGTGGTGCCGGTGACGGACGTGCGTCCCGGCGACGTGGTGGAGGTGAACCCCGGCGAGACGGTGCCGGTGGACGGCGTCATCCGCGCGGGCGTCGGCTTCGTGTCGGAGGCGCCGGTGAGCGGCGAGCCGTTCGCGGTGGTGCGGCGGCCCGGCGACCGCGTGCTCGCCGGCGTGGCGGCGCACGACGCGACGTTCCGCGTGGAGGCGACCGCGGCCGGGACGGAGCGACAGGTCGATCGGCTGATCGCGGCGGTCGAGGCGGCGCGGGAGGTCCCCCTGTCGGTGCAGCACCGGGCGGACCGGATCAGCCGGGTGTTCGTGCCGCTGGTCGTGGTCGTCGCGGCGCTGACGTTCGGGTACTGGGCGTTCCTGACGCCGGCGGGGTGGGAGGCGGCGCTGTTCCACGCCATGTCGGTGCTGCTGGTGGCGTGCCCGTGCGTGCTCGGGCTGGCGACGCCGGTCGTGGTGTGGTCGGTGCTCGGTCGGCTGGCCGAGCGCGGGCTCGTGGTGCGCTCCGGCGACGCGGTCGAGCGGCTGGCCGCGGTCGACGTCGTGCTGCTCGACAAGACGGGGACGCTGACCGACGACCGGTTCGCGCTGGTGGACGTGGAGACGGCGTGCGAGGGGGATGAACGCGCGGAGTTGCTCGGCTGGGTGGCGCTGGTGGAGGAGCGGAGCCGGCACCCGGTGGCGGCGCCGTTCGCGCGGCTGCCGAAGCCGACGGGGGCGACGGTGGAGCGGCTGACGGCGGTGCCGGGGTGCGGCGTCGAGGCGGACGTGGTGGCGGGCGGCGAGCGGCACGCGCTGCGGGTCGGGCGGCCGGCGTGGGTGGCGGGCTCGGAGGTGAACGGGCTTCATCCGACGTGGTTAACCCCCTCACCCCGCGTGCTTCGCCGCGACCCTCTCCCCCGAGGGGAGAGGGTGGGCGTTGCCGGCGCACCTCACGGGCGGGTAACGCGGCGCGAACCACGACCCGAGACGGTCGGCGGCTTCTCACCCTCTCCCCTCGGGGGAGAGGGTCGCGGCGAAGCACGCGGGGTGAGAGGGCGAACCACGCACGATGATGACCAGTTCCACGCCGGCACCGCGCACCGCGTCGCGGTCTCCGTGAACGGCGAGCTCGCCGCGGTCGCCGTGGTCGCGGAGCGGCTGCGCGACTCCGCCGCCGACGCGCTCGCCGCCTTCGACCGCCTCGGGCTTCCCGTCGAAGTCCTCACCGGCGACACGGCCGCCCGCGCCGCCGCCCTCGGGCTCCCCGCGGCGCACGGCGGCCTCCTCCCCGCCGACAAGCTGGCGCGCGTCGAAGCGCTGACCGCCGCCGGGCGAAGGCCGCTGATGATCGGCGACGGCCTCAACGACGCCGCCGCGCTGGCCGCGGCGCACGCCGGGGTGGCGCTGGCGTCCGGGACCGACCTGGCCGTCGCGGCCGCGGACGCCACCCTCTACCACGGCGACCTGCGCGTCCTGCCGTGGGCCGTGGAGCTGTGCCGCACCGCCGCCCGCGCCGTGCGGCTCGGGCTCGCCGCGGCGGTGGCGTACAACGCGGTCGGCGTGGCGCTCGCCGCCGCGGGGCTCCTTCACCCCGTCGCGGCCGTGCTGCTGATGGTGCTGTCGAGCGTCACGTTCGTGGCGCTCGCGTCTCGCGTCGGCGTGCGGCCGGATTGTGCGCGCGGGGAGTGCAACGCCGCAAGCGGCGGGGGGCGGGGGGCGGTTCACGGCGCCGGTGTCGCGCTGCAGGGGTTGTTTGTCGCGCTGCTGCTCGGGATGAACCCCACGGCCGCGGCGCTGACGGTCGGGGCGGCGGTGCTGCTCGGCGGCATGCTCGCGGCGTGGTGGGTGCGGCGGCCGGCGCTGGCGCACGGCGCCGACATGGCGTTCGGCATGGTCACCGTCGGCAACCTCGGCATGCTCGCGGGGTGGTTCGCCGACGCCGGGTTCGCGCCGCTGCGGTGTGCGGACTGCTGCACGGGCGCGGAACCGGGGATGTGGGTGGGGATGCTGCTGGCGGCGAACGCGGCAATGCGGTGGCTCGGCCGACGGCCGCTGCCTCGCGGCGATCACGCGGCGGCGATGTTCAGCGGCGGGAACGTCGGGATGCTGCTCGGCATGGTCGCGGGCGGGCGGCTCGCGGCGGGCGCCGGTATGACGGCGGTGGAAGCGGCCGCGGCGCTGGCGTTCGCGGGGATGACGGTCGGCATGGTCGGCGGGATGCTTGTGGGGACGTGGCTCGCGGAACGGCTGATCGGGGTGATGCGGCGGCGACTCGTGGCGAGCCGAGCCCCGTAAGGGGCCGGGTGAGTCACGCACCTCGCGTCACCTGAGACGGGATTCGCTGTGCGTGACTCACCCGGCCCCTTACGGGGCTCGGCTCGCCGACTCGCCTACGCCGGCACCAGGTACGTCCCGGCGAGCCGGTCCGGCGGCGGCCGCGACGGGTTCGCCAGCGCCACCGCCACGTACACCGGCAGCAGCGCCGCCGCCACCAGCCACAGCGCCACCGCCACCCCCGACCGCGCCGGGTGGTGCACCTGCACCCACGCCGACGCCGCCAACAGCCCCGCCACCGGCAGCCACACCAGCAGCGCCCGCCAGGCGCACCGCCGCCGCGACGCCCGCCGGCCGTCGGCCCGCACCACCGCGATGCCGGTCAACAGCATCGACGCCCCGCCGCGCAGCACCCCGGCCGTCAGCACCCACACCAGCGGCACCGCGGCCAGCACCAGCCACACCAGCCAGGCCTCGGCGCCCCACGGCGAGGCCGCGTCGCCGCGCCCGGCCTTGTCCGGCGCCCCCGCCCACACCAGGATGTCGCGCATCGCCCCCGCCTCCTGCTCCGGCCGCCGCCACACCTCGTCGAGCACCGGCTCGAGCCGCGCCAGCGCCTTCCGCTGCACCCCCAGCAGTTCCGCCCGGCGGGCCTCGGCCTCCTCCCGCTTCCGGTCGCGCAGCTGCTCCAGCCGCCGCCCCGCCCGCGGCTCGGCCAGCGCCCGCCCGGCCCCGTCGAGCCGCGCCAGCTGCTCCGCCTGCGCCGGCTCGCGCAGCGCGAGCAGCGTCCGGTCGGCCAGGTCGGCGTGCAGCCCGGCCATCCCCGTCACGATCACCCCGACCACCGCCGCCGCCGCGAACATCAGCGCCAGCCCGCCGGCCAGCACCGCCGCCTGCAGCGTCAGCTGTGCCGCCCGCATCGTCGGCGTCACCTCCGGCGGGTGGGCGTGCGTCGCGGCCAGGTCGGCGTGAACGTCGTCGAGCGACCGGTACCCGCGCGGGTCGAACAGGCGGTCGAGCACCGGCACCGCGTGCGGCGGAACGGGGGCGCGAACGCCGCCCGACCCGCCGTCGCGCGGCCGGCCTTCGAGCGTCAACCCGGCCACGGCGCGGAGCAGCGGGAACGGGGCGGCGGCGGCCGCAGTCGTGACCGGGCCGCCGGGGAAGTCGAGCAGCTGAACCCGCCCGTTCGGTTCGACCCACACCTGATCGAGCGCGATCCGCGGCGGCGAGGTGCCGTCGGCGGCCGCGGCGCGGAACTCGTCCACGAGCTGTTCCAGGAGGAACCGCGCGTCGGCCCACGGGAGCGGCCGGCGCGGGTGGATGGTGTCGGCCAGCGGCGCCCCGACCGGCGCCGCGAACGCGGTCCACGCGCCGTCGGCGCCGGCCCACGCCACGCGCCCGCCGCCGAGGCGCCGCAGCCGCGTCGGGCGGGCCGGGTCGGTGCCCGGGTTCGGCGTCAGCCAGATGAGGACGCGGCGGCCGAGCGCCCGGTCTTCGGCGGCCCACACCTCGCCGCCGCCGCCGTCGGCCCACAGCCGGCCGCGGACGGCGTACCCGCCGAGCGTGGCGGGCAGCGGCTGCGACGGGTCGGGCGGCACGAGCGCGTCGAGCGGGTTCGGCCGGGCCGACACCAGCTTCGGCCGCCGCCTCGGGAACGGCTTCTGGGTGACGTGGCAGCCGCTGACCAAATCGTGCAGCCCTCGGTAGCCGCCGGGCGAGCGGCGCAGCTGCACGAGGACCAGCGCCAGCCCGGCGGCGAACACGCCGACGCCGACCCACCCGCCGAGCGCCTGCGCCGCGGCCGCGGGGGCGTACATCAGGGCCAGCACCATGGCCCCGAACGTGCCGGCGCGGAGCCACGCCCGGCCGAGCCCCGGCGGCCCGGTGGCGCCGACGCGGCTGACGCGCAGCCCGAGCAGCGCCTTCCCGAGGGTGCGGCCGAACAGGCCTTCGAGGGTGGCGAAGTACGCCAGCGTCACCGCGTCCTCGACCGGGTCGATCGGCAGGCCGGCGATCGCCACGTGCCCCCAGCCGAGGAGCTTCCGCAGGATCTCGACCGGCAGCGTCACGAGGAGCGCGAGCAGGATGAAGTCGAGGAGGTACGCGCCGATCATCGCCCGCGGCCGGGCCGGCGTCTGCCGCGCGGGTACGAGGTCGATCAGGGCCTCGCGCAGCTCGTCGAGCGAGCCCCAGCGGCGGCCCGGGTCGCGCTCCAGCCCCGTCATCACCACGCGGTCGAGCGCCGGGCTCACGGCGGGGCAGCGGTCGCGCACGGGCGTGGCGGGTTCGGTCACGGCCTTGGCCAGCGCCGCGGTGATGCTCTCGTGGTGGTACGGCGCCTCGCCGCACAGCAGGTAGTACAGCGTGGCGCACACCGAGTACACGTCCGAGCCGTAGTCGAGCGGGTCGCCGCGGAGCTGCTCGGGCGACGCGAACAGCACGGTGCCGAGGAACGCGCCGCTCTGCGTGAGCTGGCGGTCGGCCGAGCCCACCAGCGACTTGGACAGGCCGAAGTCGCCGACCTTCACGCGGCCGTCGGCCGTGAGGAAGCAGTTCGACGGTTTGACGTCCCGGTGCAGGACGCCGAGGCGGTGCGCTTCGGCGAGGCCGTCGGCCACGTCGAGGATGTGGGCGACGGCGTCGTTCGGGGGAATCGGGCCGCGCTCGTCGACCTCGTCCTTGAGGGTGCGGCCGGGCATCAGCTCCATGACGATGTACGGCCGGCCGGCGTCGGTGTCGGCGGCGAGGACGAACACGCAGCGCGGGTGGCCGATCTGGCTGGCGAGGCGGCCTTCCTGGCGGAAGCGCTCGACCGAGCTGGGGTTCGTAGCGAGCCGGCCCGACAGGAGCTTGACGGCGACGCGGGTGCCGGTGTCGGGCGCCTCGGCCTCGTAGACGGTCCCCATGCCGCCGGCGCCGAGGAAGCGGACGAGCTGGTAGCCGCCGACCACGGCTGGCGGCGGCTCGGGGGCGGGCTCGCCGGTGTCGGTGAACGGGACGAACGACCCGGTGACCATGCCGGCGGGGACGGGGGTGTTGGGGTCGGCGGACGCGGTGCTGAGGCGCTGCCCGCAGTACATGCAGAACGCGGGCGGGCCGCCGGGGTCGGCGGTGGACAGGGTGCGCCGGCAGCGGGGGCAGGTGAGTGTCACCGCCGTGGGGCCTCCGTCCGGTGGGCGAAGGGGGGTTCGCCGCCGGGCGTGGGAGATTATCGGGACGGCGGGCCGAAACACAAGCAGGGTTGCGCAACCGCCGCGCAACGGGGCGATCGAACGGCCGTGCGGGCGGGCGACGACGTTTGACGCCGGTCCGGTGGCCGGGTAGGCTCGGCGGGCGTGGCGGTGTCGTGGCGTGGGTCCATTCCGGGAGGGTGCGATGGAGTACCTCAGCTTAATGTTCAGCACGCCGGGCCGCGGGTGGGTCGAGGGGGCGCTGCTCCTCGGGCTGTTCTGGGCCGCCCTCGGCCACCCCGACCGGATTCGCCGGCCGCTGGAGTTGCGGCTGTCCGCCCTCCTGATGGGGGTGGGGATGGCCGCCTCGCCGATCCTCCAGCTCGTCTTCCTCGCCAACCGCCCGGCCTCGTCCAACCGTCAGATCGGCAGCGACGGTACGGAGTGGTTCCTGTACGCCTCGGCAGCGCCGCCGATCCTGTTGATGCTGGCCATCGTGCTCGCGGTCGATTCGGTCATGCCCCGCGGCGGGCGCGACCGCGGCGCGGCGGGTTGATCCCGTGTCCAAGCCGTTCGACACCATCCTGAAGACGCTGATCGTCGGCCACCTCGGCGAGTGGACGGCGTACCTCGCCGCCCGCGCCGGGCTGCCGGTCGGCCCGGCCGAGCCGATCGACACCGACCTGTCGTCCACCCTCCAGGCCGACCGGCTGTTCCGCGTCCGCGCCGAGCCGCCGTTCGTCCTCCACCTCGAACTCGAATCGACCGGCCGCCTCGGCATCCCGGCCGAGCTGCTGCGGTACAACGTCGCCGCGCTCGGGGCGGTCGGCCTGCCGGTTCATTCGGTCCTGGTGCTGCTGCGGCCGAAGGCCACCGCCACCGACCTGACGGGGATGTTGGACGTGCCCGGGGCCGACGGCCGGCCGTACCTGACGTTCCGCTACACCGTCGTCCGGGTGTGGCAGGAGTCGGTGGCGTCGTTCCTGGCCGCCGGCCCTGGCCTGGCGCCGCTGGCGGTGCTGACCAACGAAGCCGCCGGGAACCTGGACGGCGCGCTGGAGCGGTTCCGCGACCGGATGGTCGAGCCGGACGTGCCGCCGCACCTGGCGAAGGCGCTGTTCGGGGCCAGTTTCATCCTGTCCGGGTTGCGGTATGATGGGAAGCAGGTCGAGGCCATCTACGAGAGGCTGAGCATGACGCTGGAAGACTCGACGACGTACCAACTGATCCTGAAGCGCGGCGAGGCCCGCGGCGAGGCCCGCGGCGAGGCCCGCGGCGAGGCCGAGGGCCGCGTCGCCGAGGCCCGCGGGATCGTCGCGCGGCTCGGGACCAAGAAGTTCGGCACGCCGCCCCCACCCGCCCTCGACGCCGTCGCCGACCGCGGCCGCCTCGAACGGATCGCCGATCGCATCTTCGACGCCGCCGGGTGGGACGACCTCCTCGCCACCGCGTAACCCCCACCCACCGGCCCGCCATGCCCGACTTCCCGTGCCGCCGGTCCGCCCGGCCGCTCTCCCGCCGCGACCTCCTCGTCCGCTCCGCCAACGGGTTCGGCGCCGCCGCCCTCGCCACCCTGTTCGCCGACGACGAGGCCCGCGCGCAACCCGCCCCGGCCGACCCGTTCGCGCCGAAGAAGCCGCACTTCGACCCGAAAGCCACCAGCGTCATCTTCCTCTTCATGGACGGCGGGCCGTCCCAGGTCGATACGTTCGACCCCAAGCCGGCGCTCGAGAAGTACCACGGCCGGCCGTTCCCGGCGCGCGTCGAGCCGACGCAGTTCAACAACGTCGGCAACACCCTGATGAGCCCGTGGCGGTTCCAGCGCTACGGCCAGTCCGGCCTCCCGGTCAGCGACCTGTTCCCGCACGTCGGGGCGTGCGCCGACGACCTCGCCGTGGTCCGCTCGGTGACGGCGAACTTCTCCGAGCACACGAACGCCAACTACTTCATGCACAGCGGCACCGGCCAGCAGGGGCGGCCGAGCGTCGGCAGTTGGGTCACTTATGGCCTCGGCAGCGAGTGCCGCGACCTGCCGGGGTTCGTCGTCCTCGGCAGCGGCATGATCCCGCCCGGCGGCGTCGACTGCTTCGGCAGCGGCTTCCTCCCGGCCTCCTACCAGGGCTCCCTGTTCCGCCACGGGTCGCAGCCGGTGGCCGACCTCACGCCCCCCGGTGGCGCCAGCCCGCGCAGCCGGGCCGCCCAGCGCGACCTCATCCGCACCCTCGACGCCCGCAGCCGCGAGCGGTTCGGCGCCGCCGACGCGGTGGAAGCGGCCATCGCCAACTACGAGCTGGCGTTCCGCATGCAGACGGCCGTGCCCGAGCTCGCCGACCTGTCGCGGGAGACCGACGAGACGAAGAAGCTGTACGGCCTCGACGACCCGAAGACCGAGGTGTTCGGCCGGCAGTGCCTCCTCGCCCGGCGGCTGGTCGAGCGCGGCGTGCGGTTCACGGAGCTGCTGTGCCAGACCCTCGGCTTCGACCGCTGGGACCAGCACGGCAGCCTGAAGGCCGGGCACGAGGCGAACGCGAAGGCGGTGGACAAGCCGATCGCCGGCCTGCTGACGGACCTGAAGCGGCGTGGGCTGCTCGACCGGACGCTGGTGCTGTGGGGCGGCGAGTTCGGCCGCACACCGGTGGCGCAGGGCTCGGACGGCCGCGACCACAACCCGTACGGGTTCACGATGTGGCTGGCCGGCGGCGGGTCGAAGGGCGGCACGGCGTACGGCGCGACGGACGAGTTCGGCTACCACGCGGTGCAGGACAAGGTGCAGGTCCACGACATCCACGCGACGATGCTGCACTTGTTGGGCTTCGACCACACGAAGCTGACGCACCGCTTCGGCGGCCGCGACATGCGGCTGACGGACGTGCACGGCGAGGTGATTCGGGGCGTTCTGAAGTGAGGCAGGCACGGGCGAGCCGAGCTCCGTAAGGAGCCGGGTGACGTTCCCATCACCCGGCTCCTTACGGAGCTCGGCTCGCCGGGTTGTCGTGTTAGAAGCCGGGTCCGCCCGGTCCGCCACCACCGCCGCCGCCCATCATGCGGTCGCGTCCGAGGAGCGCCTTTTCGTCGCCGGACTTGGCGGGGCGCTTCTTGTACGGGGCCGACGGCGGGTTGTTAAACCGGGCCTCGTCGGCCGGGAGGACGACTTCCTCCTTCGGCATGTACATGAGCCCGTGTTTGTCGTGGTGGCAGCCGGTGGCGACCGCGACGACCGCGGCCGCGAGCCCGAACGCCGCCAGCAGCTTGCCCCGCATGTGCTTCCCCGGCGTCGTTGCCGCGTGTGGTGTCCGGGGCCGTATACCACCGCGGCCGACGGGTGCAAGCCGAACCCCGGCGGACGCTCCAAGCTCGGGCCGAGTGCGTTGTGTCTGGCCGTCCCCCCGGGGGGTTCCCCAGACGCATTGAGTCGGCCAGACAAATGATGGCCAGACCGATCCGCGGAGTCAGAAGTCGCCGGAAACCTCGCCGGCGGCGCGAGAACCTGACACGAATTTCGCCGCCTGCGGACTGCTTGCGCGGATTTCGCTTGACACCAAACGGGCTAGCCCTGATCATCCCGTCGGATATCAAACGCAGACCTGACCATATTGGTCAGCGCCGGCCTCGTACCGGGGTCTGCTTGTGCGAATGCAAACGCGGTTCTTCGGCCGGCAAGGCGTGGGCCTGGTTCTACTCCTCGGCCTCGGCTGTTCCGTGCAACAGCCATCGCCCGCGCCCGTCGAGCCGACCGACGAACTGCGCCCGGCCCGCACCCCCACGACGTTCACTCACGACTTCGGGGTCATCGCCCCGGAGCAACTGGTTTCACACGCCTTCCCGATCACCAACACCTCGGCCGAGACGTGGACGTTCGCCCGGTTCCAGTCGACGTGCGGCTGCACCGTTGGCGGCATTTCGACGGAGACTGTAATCGCCGGCGACACGGCGCTCGTCACCGTCCGCTACCGCGCTCCCGCGGCCGTCGGCGACGATCGGCGGGCGGTCGAGCTGTACTTCCACGAGGCGTCGGCTCCCGCATTCCGGCTGGAGGTCGCGGCCAAGGCTCGCCGCCCGCTGACCGTGCTCCCGACCGCGCTGCTGTTCCCACACGCCCCCGGCGACCGCGCCGTCACCACCAAACTGGTCGTCGCCAACTACTCGTCGGCGGACGTGCCGCCGCCCCGGTTCGTGAGTCCAGCTCCCTGGGTGAAGTTGGGTGATGCCCGGCCCGAGCCGCCGCCGGCGGACGACCCGGCCGTGCGGCAGCAGTGGTCGATCCCCGTCATCCTCGCGTCTGACGCCGCCACGCCCGGCGACCACGAAACCGTCATTACGCCCGCACCAGACGTGCCCCACCGGGAGGGCATCGCGGTGCCGGTCCGCATGACCGTGCTGCCCCCGCTGGAAACGAGCCCGTCGCAATTGTTCTTCGGGGCCGTCTCACCCGGCCGGCCCGCCACCGTCACCGTGACGGTCCGAGTTCCCCGCGGCGCGGCGGCGGACGACATCGCCTGCGAACACGACCTCGGCCCCCAATTCGATCTGCGACGGACGCTGGCCTCGGATTCGACGGTGCGGTACGCCGTGACGCTGACGCCGGCGTCCGGCGCGACCGGCGAAGTCCGCGGGTTCGTGACCGTGCGGTGCGGACCCACCGGCCGGCCGGCCCGCCTCCCGGTCCTGGCCCGGGTGACCGCCGATGTCCCGTAACCCGACCATCCTCGCGGCCTTCGCCCTGGTTCTGGCCGGCGGGTCGGCGTGCCGCGCACAGGACGCTGCGACCGTGGTCGGGGAGGCCGTGTGCGGCCCGCGGTGTGTCGAGTTCGTGTTGGCGTGGTACGGCCGGCCCGTTGAGGCGTCGGACCTCGTGTGGGAACTCCAGGGCGGGCAGCCCGACCGGATGGTCAGTGCGGCAGCGCTCGACGAAGCTCTCCGCCGCCGCGGGGTCCACACCCGCGTCGTCCGGGTGGACGGGTGGGACGCACCGACGTGGCCGCACCCGGCCGTGCTTCATCTGCGCCAGCCGAACGGGGCCGGGCACTTCGTGGTGTGGGTGCCGCCGAAGGACGGGCGGGCGGCGGCCCTGTGGGACGGCCGCGAGGGCTTCACCGCCGGGCTGACCAGTACGCAGGTGACGGGGCTGAGCGGCGTGGTCGTGCTGACCTCGCCGGACCCGATACCGGAGACACCGACCATCGAGGTCGGGACCGAGACCCCGCGCTGGCCGCTGTGGCTAGCCGGGGGGCTGGTGCTGGGGCTCGCTGCCGTGTTGATCGCCCGGCGCGTGTCGGGCGGGCGGCGTGTCCGTGACGTGTCGAACCGAGGAGGTGGCCCGTGAAGTCGAAATCGCTGTCGTGTCGCCTGGGGCAGGCCGTCGTCCTGGCCGGTGCCCTCGTCTGTCTCGCCGCCTCGAACGGGCGCGCGGCCCCGGGGTGGTCCTGACCCCGGCCGAGGCGGCCGCGGTCGTCGGCGGCCTCCCCGACTGCTACGGGCCGACCACCGCCGCCTGCGACACGCCGGTCAAGAAGTGCGGCGAGATCGAATGCACGATCATCAAGACGGAGATGACGGACGCCGGCCCGCAGCACACCTACGAGTGCCCGACGACCGCCGAGCAGCAGGAGCAGACCCAGGGGGCGTACAACACGGTGTTCCAGAGCGCGGGCGGGACGAAGGACGGCAAGAAGGACGAGGCCAAGATCAACTGCCTGAAGGTGTACGCGTGTTCCGCAGCTGGGGGCTTTGCAACGCAA
>Ga0209181_10003470_pt1 | contig 24277 bp, 32 predicted proteins | sample MAT05_FD_187208 | JGI IMG/M metagenome (GOLD analysis project Ga0209181, IMG submission 187208) | Freshwater microbial communities from Lake Fryxell liftoff mats and glacier meltwater in Antarctica - MAT-05 (SPAdes) (version 2) | ecosystem: Environmental > Aquatic > Freshwater > Ice > Liftoff...
CCTCGCGATCTCCCTCGGCCCAAGCTCCCGGGCGCCTATGCGCCGTCAGGTTCAGCTCTCACCGACGCTCACCGCGTCCACGCCGAGAAAGACAGGGGATGAGCGCCGATGTTCCAGAAAAATGAGCACCCCCGCACGGGGTCGAAACCTCGATCGGGCGATCATCGCGCTACCGTGCCTCCCATGGCCCTCGACCCCTCACGCATCCCTGCTGACATCGATCGCCTCGCCCCTGCCCTCCGCGAGGTCTCCGCCCGGATCCACCAGAACCCCGAGCTCCGCTACGAAGAGCACCAGGCCGTCGCCTGGATCGCCGCCGCGGTGGAGCTCCACGGCGTCCCCGTCGAGCGCAACCTCGGGGGCCTGCCGACGGCCTTTCGCGCGCGGATTGGCAGCGGCGCGGGGCCGCGGATCGCCATCCTCGCGGAGTACGATGCGCTCCCGGAGATCGGCCATGCCTGCGGCCACAACCTCATCGCGGCGGGCGCGCTCGGCGCGTTCCTCGGGCTGGCGCAGCAGCGAGATGCGCTCGTTGGGACGGTCGATCTCGTGGGCACGCCGGCCGAAGAGGGCGGCGGCGGCAAGATTCGCTTGCTCGACGCCGGCGCCTTTGAGGGCGTCGATGCGGCGATGATGTTTCACCCGCTCGATCGCGATCTGCTCGCGCACTTTGCCCTCGCCATGGTGCGGGTCGAGCTGCGCTTCGAGGGCACGCCGTCGCACGCGGCGCTGGCGCCTTGGGACGGGACGAGCGCGCTCACGGCCTGCTTGCAGACGTTTCATCTCATCGACTCGCAGCGCGTCCATTTTCGTGACGGCGTGCGCGTCCATGGCTTCGTGATCAACGGCGGGCAGGCGGTGAACATCATCCCCGAGCTCGCCGTCGCCGAGCTCTCGGTGCGCGCGCTCGACACCGTAGAGCTGGCGCGGGTGCTGGCGATCGTCGAGCGCTGCGCCCGCGGTGCGGCGATGGCGGCGGGCGTGAAGGTCATCATCACGCCGGGCGAGAGCTACAAAGATCTGATCAACAACCTGACGATGGCGCGGCGCTTCGGCGCGCACCTGGAGACGCTGGGGCGCCATCCGGCCGAGGTCGATCCGGGGTTCGGATCGGGATCGACCGACATGGGCGACGTGTCCCACGCGGTGCCTTCAATCCACCCGTGGATCGCCATCTGCAACAAAGGTGAGACGGCGTGTCACCAGCACGCGTTCCAGATCTGTGCGGGGAGCGAGCGCGGCGCCGAAGGGATGCTCGTGGCGGCAAAGGCGATGGCGTTGACGACGGCCGAGCTGCTGGCCAATGCCGATCTGCGCGCCGAGGTGCGGCGAGAGTTCGAAGCGCGGCGCCGCAGGTAGATCCGCGCTTAGCTGCCGCCTTCGCGTTTGTCTCGTTCCGCGCTGTCGCGGCTTTCGCCGCCTTCGATCTCGCGCAAGAGCCGTACGAGGGGGCCAATCACCGGCTTGAGGGCAGTCATGACCGGGGCCTCGCGGGCGGCGGTGGTGAGGGTCGAGAGGGCGGTCATCAGCCCGCGCGCGTGCTCGGTCGCGACGGCGACGGCGCGGGCCACCTCGGGGTCGACGCCGGTGGCGCGGCGGAGGCGGGCGCCGAGGTCTTCGATGGATTTCGTCGCCAGTTGCGCCGCGGCCTGGAGCTGCGCGGCCTCCTGGCCCACGTCGCTCACCTCGGTGCGGGCGCGTTCGAGTTGGCGGCGGACCTCGATCGACTCGCCGCCGATCTCCTCGACCACGCGGGTGAGCTGCGCGGAGGCGTCGGCGCCGCGGCGGATGTTGGCGCGGATCTCCTCGGACAAGAGCAGGAGGGCGCGGCCCTGCGGCTCGGGCAGGCGCGCGCCCTCGAGGCCGGAGTTGAGCGCGATGACGCCGAGGCGTTCGAAGGACTCCGAGACGCGGGCAGCGCTGGCCGTGAGGCCCTCGGCGCGGGCCGCGACGAGGTTGGCGCGCTCCCCGGCCGCGTCGATCGAGGCGCGCTGGCGGGCCACGGCGGCGGCGAGGCGCTCGGCGCGCGCGCTCGACTCGGCGATCGATTTCACCGCCTGCTCCTCGGCGTTCCAGAGCGCGGCGTCGTCGAGGCCAAGCCCGCCGCGCGCCGGGCGGACGGAGTCGCCGTCCGCGCCGACGGCGCTGGCCGTTCGGCGGAGCACATCCATCCAGCGTCGACGTCGAGGTGCGCTCATGATCGATCTCCATTGTTGCCGTTCGAGCGGGGAGGAACCGGGGTGCTCGGCCGCGCGCCGCCGCGCACCGACGGCGGGGCGCTGGGGCGCGACGAGACAGCGCGGTCGGCCCAGATCGCCGTCTCCGCGCTGGCATAGAGGGCGCGCACGTCGAGCGTAGGAACGGGCTCGCCGTGCCAGAGAACGCCGCCTCCGCCGTCGATCGGATCAAAGATGCCAGTGGCCACGACGGTGGCGCCGGTGAGCGCGACGCGCACGCTCCCGAGGACGCAGAGCACCGCGCGATCGGAGCCGGGGACCGGCCAGTCCGCGTTGGAAAGGAAGGGCGCCTTCGCGCTCGCGGCGTCGCGCTTGCCGAGCTCGAGCACGGTGATCACCTCGCCGTCGGCGAGCGCGAGGCCGCGCGCCGGCGGCTTGGCGCCGGGGACGTCGATCACGCAGGTGAGCGGGGTCAAGCGCGTGGCCACGCTCGCGGAGATGAAGACCAGCACCGAGGTGTCGTCGTCGTCGCGGTACGAGAGGAGCACGCCGCCACCCTCGGGCGGCGCCGCGGTGGTCGCGTCGACGCGGGGCAAGCTCATGCGCCGCGCGGCCGGAGCACGCGCGATTGCAGGAACTGGTACAGGCACTTGATCGCGTCGAAGGAGCTCACGGCGCTCTCTTTGATGATCTCGTTCACGGTGCGCGTGCCGTCGACGGCGCCGAGCACCAGCTTGTCGATCCGCGTCAGCTTCTGCGGGTTCACCGATTCGAGCGCGAACTGATCGAGGACGATCACTTGATCGAAGTTGATCGTCCCCTCCATCAGCCGCCACTCGTCGACGCGGCGGTAGCCTTCGAGCACCAGGCCGGAGATGCCGAGCCCGAGCTTGGCGGCGTCGGCCTCGGGGCGGAACGGCTCGCGCGTGAAGGAGAACCGGCCGTACGGCCAGCGGAGGATCTCGTAGATCAGCTCGCTCGATTGCTTGGCCAGGGCCTCGTTCAAATCTTCGCGGCTCACCTGGCCGGAGTCGACGAGCACGTCGCCGAGCAGGGGGCCGCTCGAGCCCTTGGTGAGGATGACTTGATCGAGCTGCGCGCGCGTGACGAGGCCCTTCTCCACGAAGTAGCGGCCGAGGCGATACTCCTCCGCGGCGCCGCGCGACTGCACGAAATCCACCAGGCCCTGGCGGAGGGAGATCGTCACGGCGGAGCGCGCGTTGCTGACGCGGAACACGCCGGTCTGCCGCTGCATTTGCAGGACCTGGAGGATCTCGGCGAGCGGGATCGCCGCGATGTCGCCGCCCATGATCTCCTTCGCGGCGCCCTCGCCGCCCTCGAGATCGCGCAGCGTCGTCGCGAGCGCGTCGATCACGTCGTCGGTGATGACGCGGGCCACGGCGCCGAGGATCGCCGCCTCGACCTCGCGCTCCAGCGGCGAGAGCGCGAGCACCGCGGGGGCGACGGCGTGGGCGATCTGCTGGGCCACGTCGATCGCCACGCGCATGCGCTGCTGACGCGGGCCCACGCTCGGCCGGATGCTCTCGGCGATCGTGTCCTCGTCGGGCATCTTCGCGCCCTCGGGGACGGGGCGGGCGCGGCCCTCCGCCGTCTTCGCGAGGGCGCCCTCGATCACCGCGACGAGGGCGCGGGCGTCGAAGGGCTTGGTGATCGCGTCGACGGCGCCCGTCTGCTGGACGAACTGGCCGCGGATCTTGTCGCCCTTGGCGCTCATCAGCACCACGGGCAGGGCGCGATGCGCGGGGTTCGAGCGGAGCTCGCGGCAGAACTGGTAGCCGTTCATCCGCGGCATCACGAAGTCGAGCAGGACGAGGTCGAACTTCAGCCCTTTCTTGATCATCTCGATGCCCGCGAGGCCGTCGCGCGCGACCGATGGCTCGTAGCCATGGCGCGCGAGAATCGCGCTGACCACCTTGAGGATAGTCGGGCTGTCGTCGACGACGAGGACGCGTGCCGGGGAAACCATTTCCGTGCGGAGGGAGGCTACCCTACGGGAAGGCTCAGTGTCCCTGCCTCAATCGCCACCCGGGCTGCGATCCTCCGATCGGTGGACCGGGCGGCGCCTTCCGGCGGCCGGAGATCAGCCGCCCGCGTCGGTGTCGCCGCGAAGGTCCGCGCACCGGGTCCGCTTTTTGTAGACCTCGAGGGCCTGCTTGCAGGGGCCGACGGTGCTCTCGGTGTAGTCGAGCGGCGCATCGCAAGCCTGGTCGCTGACGAAGATGTCGCCGCTGGGGGCGACCCAGCAGCGCGCGCCGGAGCAGACGCCCGGATCGGCTCCGTCGACCACGTCGACCACCCCCACGCTCTCCAGGCAATTTTGCGCGACGTTGTACGGGAACGCGATGAAGGTGTGGACCAAGCCGTCATCACAGGCGCCGCCGAGGAAAGCGCCGGTGAGCAGCGCGACCGCGGCGGTGACGACGACGCGCCGCTTCACGACGCGGGGGTCGCCGTCGTCTTGACGTGGAGCTCGGCGAGCTGCGGCGGATCGACGACCACCGGGGCGCCCGTGAGCTGATCGGTGCCCTGGTTCGTCTTGGGGAAAGGGATGACGTCGCGCAGCGTCGGCGCGCCCGTCAGCAGCATGACCAGCCGGTCCATCCCGACAGCGATGCCCCCGTGCGGCGGTGCGCCGGAGCGGAGCGCGTCGAGGAGGAAGCCGAACTTCTCGTGGGCGTCTTTCGCGTCGATGCCGAGCGTCTTGAAGACCCGGCTCTGCACCTCGGGATCGTGGAGACGGATCGAGCCGCCGCCGATCTCGAAGCCGTTGAGCACGAGGTCGTAGCGGTAGCAGTTGACGCGGGCCGGATCGGTCTCGAGCAGCTCGACGTGCTCGTCCACGGGGCGCGTGAAGGCGTGGTGCGCGGCCGACCACGTCTTCGACTCTTCGTCGTACTCGAAGAGCGGCGGGTTCACGACCCAGAGCAGGTTCCACTTTCCGCCGTGGCCGAACTCCGGGATGAGCCCGATCTTCTTGGCGACGTCGACGCGGAGCTTGGCCATCACCGTGTGGACCACGGAGGTGCGGCCGAACTGGAAGCAGAGCATGTCGCCCGGCTTGGCGCCGAGCTTGGCGTTGATCGCCAGGCGGGCCTCGGGCGTGATCGACTTCGAGAGCGGCGACTGCGTCCAGCTCCCATCCTCGGCGACCTTGGCGCGGGCGAGGCCCTTGAAGCCCTTGATCTCCTTGAGGCCCTTCTCGAGCTCCTCCGCCTGCGGGCGCGAGAGGTTGGCGCTCGCCGGGATCACCAGGCCCTTGAGGATCTCGGCCGGCACCTCGCGGCGCAGCGTGCCGCTCGTGTACTTGTCAGCGAGCTCGGCCCAGAAGGGCACCCCGCCGCCCTTGTGCTCGATGATCAGATCGGTGAGATCGGTGTGCTCGATCCCGAAGCGCATGTCGGGCTTGTCGTTGCCGTACTTCTCCATCGACTCTGCGAAGGGGAGCTGCGGGAAGCGGCCGGACGGGAAGAGCTCGTGGAGATCGATCCCGAGCGCGGTCTTGAAGACCGAGAAGATCAACCCCTCCATCAGCCGGAAGACGTCGTCCTGGTTCACGAACGACATCTCGACGTCGATCTGCGTGAACTCGGGCTGGCGATCGACGCGGAGATCTTCGTCGCGGAAGCACTTCACGATCTGGAAGTAGCGGTCGAAGCCGGCGACCATGAAGAGCTGCTTGTAGAGCTGCGGGCTCTCGGCGAGCGCGTAGAACTTCCCGGGCGAGAGGCGCGAAGGGACGAGGAAATTCCGCGCGCCGCCGGGCGTGTACTTCACCAGGAAGGGCGTCTCGAGCTCGAGGCAGCCGGCGTCGGAGAGGTAGTTGCGCGTGGCGCGGTTGATCTCGTGGCGCATGCGGAGCGAGCGCTGGAGCGGGGCGCGGCGCAGATCGAGGTAGCGGTAGGTGAGGCGGAGCTCTTCGCGCGTGTCGATCTCGTCGGCGATCTCGAAGGGCGGCGTCTCGGCCTTGTTGAAGATCGTCGCCTCGCGCACGAGGATCTCGATCGCGCCGGTGGCGAGCTTCGGGTTCTCCGCGCTGACGAGCTTGCCTTCCTTCTTGCTGAACTGCTCACCGCGCGAGCGCACGGTGCCGCGCACGCCGATCACCCACTCGGGGCGCATCGCCTCGGCGAGCACGTGGGCGTCCTTCTCGTCGGGATCGAAGACGATCTGGGTGATGCCCTCGCGGTCGCGCAGATCGATGAAGATCAGGCCGCCGTGATCGCGTCGGTTGGCGACCCAGCCGAACAGCACGACCTCCTTGCCGATGTCCGAGGCGCGCAGCTCACCGCAGCGGTGGGAGCGCTTCAGATCGTCGATGAAACGGGACACAGGAGACCTCCGGGGAATGGGAGCCGGACCATAACCCAGGTCGTCGTGTGTTGCCCTAGAAGACTTCGGTCAAGACCTTGTGCTTTGGCGTGGTGGTATCGGCGGTCGCGGTCGGCGCGGGGGCCGGCGGCGGCGCCGCAGGTGCAGCCGTCGGCCGCGCGGCGATCGGCGGCGCGAGCGAGCCGCGTCCGCGCTTCGGATCGCTCGCCAGGGGCGCGCCCGCAGCGCTGGTGAACGTCGGCGTGGGCGTCCCCGTCGGGGCGCTGGGGAGAGAGGTCGAAGGCGTCGCGGGCGCGCGATCGAGGGGCGGCGCGGCGCTCGGTTCGATCGGGATCGGCAGGGTGACGTGCGCTTCTCGATCGTCCGCATGAAGCGCGCTCGGCGCGGCCTTTGGGTGCGGCGTCAGCAGCGCCTCCGAGGGCGCCGGCCGCAACGCAAACATCGCCGCGGTGAGCCCCATGAAGCCGGCGAGGCGCCGCGCCAGGCGAGGGAGCCTGCGCACGGGGTGCACGAGGATCGCCGCGCGGAACGACTGCGCCATGTCCTCCACGCGCGCGAAGCGCTGCTCTTTGCGCTTCGCCAGCGCGCGGACGAACCACGCGTCGAGCTCGCTCGGCAGCGCGCCGCGCACGTTGGACGGCGGGTCGAAGCGACCGACCGACATGTTGACGATGAGCTCGGCCACCGAGCGCCCTGGGAACGGGAGCCGTCCCGTGAGGCACTCGTAGATGATCACGCCGAGCGCCCACATGTCGCTGCGCGCATCGACCCCGCCGCCGCCCATCTGCTCCGGGCTCATGTACGCCGGGGAGCCGAGCATCCAGCCATCCGAGGTGTCCTCGGGACGATCGACGGCGAGGTCCGACTTCAAGGCCTTGGCGATCCCGAAGTCCGCGACCTTGACGTAGAGCGAGCCGTCGGGCTGGTCGAGGAGGAGCAGGTTGGAGGGCTTGAGATCACGATGCACGATGCCGGAGCCGTGCGCGACGGAGAGCGCTCCGCAGACTTGATCGAGCAGCGTCGCCGCGTCGTCGAGCGAGAGCGGCCCCGATCGATTGAGCTCGGCGCGAAGGGTTCGCCCGCGGACGTGCTCCATCACCAGGTACGGCCCCGCTGCATCGCGGCCAGCGTCGTGGACGGCGACGACATGCGACGTCTTCAGTCCGAGATGGGCGGACACCTGCGCCTCGAAGCGAAACCGTTCGAGCGCGATCTTCGCAGCGTTTCCGCCCGCGCCAGTCGAGAGGAACTTCACCGCGACCTCGGTGTTGAGCGTGAGGTGGTGCGCGGCCCACACCTCCCCCATTCCGCCGCGGCCGAGCTGACGAAGGAGGCGATAACGGGACGCGATGATCGCGCCGCTGCGGTAAGGCGACGTCGATTCCATGAAGGTCTCCCGCGCCAGGCCGCGCTGGTCGTTCGTGGCCACGCTCTCGCTCACCAGCGTCGGCGGGAAAGGATTGCACGAAGAGAGCAGCGAGCCGCGCGGACGAGAGGCCGATCGCTCGCTCGGACGCTCTCCGTGAACGCCGGCCATCCGCGCGATCGAGCCGGCAGTTTGGCTGGTTTTGTTCAAGGATCCGACCGCCTCCTCTTCGCTGCCGTCCGCCGGGGGTACAGCCGCGGCCCCGGACATCGCCGGTCGAGCAACGGCGACGGTTTTTGCGTCCCTGGGCAGCGGCGAGGTCCGTAGCATGGCGTCCTCCGAACGTTCCGAGCCCCCGCGTTGAGCAACGACTGGACCAGGATCGACCGTAGCGGTTGTGATCACGCGACATCCGCGGTGGAGGTGCGCAAGAACGCGCAACGTCGCACCCTGATCGGGCGCTGGAGGAGGCTCGATTCAGGCGAGCCCCTCGCCACGATCCCGCGTCTTCCCAGCGGGGCGCGCCCCTGCCATCATCCGGCGCCCCATGGAGAGTGCCCTTCCCGGATTCACCGCGTCCCCGTTCACGCACGAGGAGACGACCCGAACGATCTTTCGCCGTGGGGAGGGCCCCGGGGTGGTGATCATGACGGAGATCCCCGGCATCACCCCGGCCGTGAAGGGCTTCGCCGAGCGGGTTGTCGCCGAGGGGTTCACCGTGTTCCTCCCGCACCTCTTTGGCCCGCCGGGTAAATCGTTGACGATGGGATACGCGGTCGCCCAGATCGCGCGCGTGTGCATCAGCCAGGAGTTCACCGTGCTCGCCGCGCGCGGCTCGAGCCCGATCACCACGTACCTGCGCGCCCTCTGCCGCAGCGTTCATGCGGAGCTCGGCGGCAAGGGCGTGGGCGCGATCGGCATGTGCATGACGGGCAACTTCGCCCTCTCGTTGATGGTCGATCCGGTGGTGATGGCGCCGGTGCTGAGCCAGCCGTCGCTCCCGTTCCCGATCGGCATGGAGCGCCGCGCGGGGCTGCACCTCTCGGACGCCGATCTCGCGGTGGTCAAGCAGCGCACGGCGGCCGGCGTCACGGTGCTGGGCCTGCGCTTCACCCACGATCCGACGTGCCCAGGCGAGCGCTTCGCCCACCTGCGGGACGAGCTGGGCGCGGGCTTCGAGGGGATCGAGATCGACTCTTCGCCCGGCAATCCCCACGGGATCAAGAGCAAGGCCCACTCGGTCGTGACGACCGATCTCGTCGACGAAGCCGGCCACCCGACGCACACCGCGCTCTTGCGCGTGCTCGCCTTCTTTCGCGAGCGCCTGCAATAAGTTCTGCAAAGGCCGCAATGCCCGGCCGCTCGCGTGCTTAGAATCGGCGCGTGTTTTCACGCATTAGAGAGAGCTTTGCGCACACTCCGCGCACCCTGCGGCTCGTCTGGCGCTCGTCCCCTCGGGGCAGCCTGGCGCTCGGGCTGCTCACCCTCGTCGCCTCGCTCGTCCCGCTGCTCGTCGCCTACGCGGGCAAGCGGATCATGGACGCCGTGGTCGCTGGATCGCACGAGGCGACGCTCCACTGGGTCTTGATCGAGCTCGCCGCGGTCGCCGCGCAGTCGCTCGGGCAGCGCGGCCTTGGTCTGGTCCGTTCGCTCCTCGGCGCGCGGCTGAGCATCGACATCAACACCATGATCCTCGAGAAGGCGCAGACGCTGGAGCTGCGCCACTTCGAAGACGCCGAGTTCTACGACAAGCTCACCAAGGCGCGGCGCGAAGCCTCCTCGCGGCCGCTCTCGGTCGTGACCGAGACGTTCCAGCTCCTGCAGAACACGATCACGCTCGTCGGCTACATCGTCCTCCTCGTGCAGTGGAGCGGCCTCGCCGTGCTCGGCCTGATCGCCGCGGCGGTCCCGGCCACGATCGCCGAGGTGCGCTTTTCTTCGGCGGCGTTCCGCATGCGCAACTGGCGATCGCCGGAAGCGCGCCGACTCAACTACCTCGAGTACGTGCTCGCCAACGACGAGCACGCCAAGGAGGTGAAGCTCTTCGGCATCGGCGCGGTGCTGCTCGAGCGCTTCCGCACGCTCGGCCAGACCTTCTACGAAGACGACAAAAAGCTCGCGATCCGCCGCGCCGGTTGGGCCTGGGCGCTCTCGCTCCTCGGCACCGGAGCCTTTTACGGATCGTACGCGCTGATGGCGCTCGCCGCCGCCGCGGGCCGGCTCACGCTCGGCAACATGGTGCTCTTCGTGATGGCCTTCCGGCAGGGCCAGCAAGCGTTCCAGTCCATCCTCACGGCGATCGGCGGGATGTACGAAGACAACCTCTACATGTCGAACCTCTTCGCGTACCTCGAGATCCCGATCGACGCGCCGCTGGCGCTCCTCGCGGCGGGCGAGAGCACCGACGAAGGCATCGTGTTCGACGACGTCGGCTTCCAGTACCCCGGCCAGAAAGGCTGGGCCCTGCGCCACGTCAGCCTGCGCATCGCCAAGAACGAGAGCCTCGCGCTCGTCGGCCACAACGGCGCCGGCAAGACGACGTTCATCAAGCTCCTTTCGCGCCTCTACGAGCCGAGCGAAGGCCGCATCCTCCTCGACGGCCGTGACCTCCGCTCGTGGGATCGCGACGCCCTACGGAGGCGCATCGGCGTGGTCTTCCAGGACTTCAACCAGTACCAGTTCAAGGTCCGCGAGAACGTCGGCCTCGGCAGCGTCGATCATCGCGACGACGAGGCGCGCATCGTCCGCGCGGTGGAGCTCGGCGGCGCGACCGAGGTGGTCAAAGGCCTCTCCGGCGGCCTCGAAACGCAGCTCGGCCGCTGGTTCAAGGATGGCACCGAGCTCTCGGGCGGCCAGTGGCAGAAGGTCGCCCTCGCCCGCGCGTTCATGCGCGAAGAGGCCGACATCCTCGTCCTCGACGAGCCCACCGCGGCGCTCGACGCCGAGGCCGAGCACGCCGTCTTCGAACGCTTCCGCAAGCTCGCCCAGCAGCGGACGACGATCTTGATCTCCCACCGCTTCCCCACGGTGCGGATGGCCGATCGGATCATCGTGCTCGAAGGCGGCGAAGTGCAGGAAGAGGGCACGCACGACGGCCTCGTCGCCGCCGGCGGCCGCTACGCCCACCTCTTCGCGCTGCAAGCGCAGGGCTATTTGTAGGAGCCTGCTCGGCGGGACAAAATGCGAAACGCCCCGCCGCAGCTTGCGCTGCGAGCGGGGCGCCTTCGCGCGTTGCTCTTCCGATCAGGTCGCGGCCGGCTCGGGCTCCGCGGCCTTCTCGGGCTCCGCAGAAGCCGTCGCCGTCAGCTCCGAGGGGCCCGCCGTAGCGGCCTCGGGAGCATCGGTCGGCGCGACCTTGTCCACCGGCGGCGCAGCGTCGATGAACTCGATGATCGTCATGTGCGCGCCGTCGCCGCGGCGCGGCCCGAGCTTCGTCGTGCGGGTGTAGCCGCCCGGACGACCCTCGAAGCGCTTGCCGAGATCGATGATCAGCTTCTCGATGATGTCGATTTTGGTGCCGTCCGTCTTCACGCCCCAGCGCGGGAGGTACGAGGCCACCGTGCGCGTGACGTGGAGCCGCGAGGCCTTCTCGGCCGCGGTGAGATCAGCCTGCTTGGTATAGGCGACCTTGCCGAGGCGCGTGGCCTTGGTGATGAGCTTCTCGGCGACGCGCCGAAGCTCCTTCGCCTTGGCCTCCGTCGTCTCGATCCGCTCGTGCGTGATGAGGTTCGCGGCCAGGTTCCGCAGCATTGCCCTGCGGCTCGAGGTGTCACGACCGAACTGCCTGCCAGACTTCTTGTGACGCATGATCTACTCCTCGAGTCCTTTAAGCCTGAGCCTGCTGCGCCTTCCAGCGCTCGAGCAGAGACGGCCAGTTATCGATCTTCATCCCCAGAGAAAGCCCCATGTTGGCGAGGATCTCTTTGATCTCTTTGAGGGACTTGCGACCGAAGTTCTTCGTCTTGAGCATGTCCTGCTCGGTGCGCTGGACGAGCTCGCCGATCAGGGTGATGTTCGCGTTCTGGAGGCAATTGGCCGAGCGGACCGAGAGCTCCAGCTCTTCCACCGAGCGGAAGAGGTTCTCGTTCAGCGGCTCGTCGTCGCCGACCACAGCCTGGTAGCTCGTCTCCTCGGACTCCTCGAAGTTGACCCAGATGGAGAGCTGCTCCTTCAGGATCTTCGCCGCGAAGGCCACCGCGTCCGCGGGGCTCACCGAGCCGTTGGTCCAGACCTCGAGCGTGAGCTTGTCGTAGTCCGTGACCTGCCCGACGCGCGCGTTCTGCACGGTGTAGTTCACCTTGCGGATCGGGGAGAAGAGCGCATCGATCGGGATCGTTCCGATCGGCATCGTGGGCGTCTTGTTGCGCTCGGCGGGGACGTAGCCGCGGCCCACGTTGACCGTGAGCTCCATCGAGAGCGGGCCCTTCTTGTCGAGGACCGCGATCAAGTGATCGGGGTTCAGGACCTGAAGCCCGTCGGTGAGGAGGATGTCACGAGCGTAGACCGGGCCGGGACCTTCACGATCGATACGCACCGAGTACGTCTTCGGCTGAGCCGCCTTGAACACCACCTCTTTGAGGTTGAGGATGATGTCGCTCACGTCCTCGACCACGTCGGGAACGGAGGTGAACTCGTGCAGCGCGCCCTCGATGCGGATCGCCGTGATCGCGGCGCCCTGGAGCGAGGAGAGGAGCACCCGACGGAGCGAGTTGCCCATCGTGATGCCGAAGCCGCGCTCGAGCGGCTCGCAGGTGAACTTGGCGTAAAAGCTCGTCGACGAATCGGCGTCGATCGAGATCCCCTTCGGGCGGATGAGGTCGCGCCAGTTCCTGGCGATCATGATCAAGTTGGGGCTGGTCATCGTCATCGGATGTGTCCTTCCTCGTGGCTACGTTCGCGCGAAAGTCTCGCGCCGGGGGCCGCACTCGACCCAACCAGCACCGCCTTCTGCCCGCGCTGCGTCGTATCTTCTGGTGCAAAAGGCGGGCACGAGGCCCGCCCTTTCCAGTTCTCTTTACCGAGCCGGTGAACCCGGCTGGTCGGGGAATGAAGCCGCGTTCGGTTCCCTTGAAACAACCAAGCCGGCAAAGCCGGCCAGGGGATGGGGCCGCGATCGGCCCCATCGAGATTCAGCGAGAATAGTACTCGACGACGAGCTGCTCGCGAATCTCCGGCTCGTTCAGGTCCTCGCGGACCGGAGAGCCCTTGATGTTGCCGGCGAAGTTCGCGCGGTCGGCCTCGAGCCAGGAGGCCTGGGGACGCTTGTCGGCGCCCGCGATCGCGGCGGCGACGAACTTGAACTTCTTCGCGCCCTCCGTCAGCGTGATGTTGTCGCCGACGCGAACAACGTAGCTGGGGATGTCGAGGCGCTTGCCGTTGATCAGCACGTGGCCGTGGCCGACGAGCTGACGAGCTTCGGAGCGCGACGCGGCGAAGCCGAGCCGGTGAACGGCGTTGTCGAGGCGACGCTCGAGGAGCGCGAGCATCTCTTCGCCCGTGCGACCCTTGCGGCGGCTGGCTTCCTGGAAGTAGCCGCTGAACTGGCGCTCGAGCACGCCGTAGACGCGCCGAACCTTTTGCTTTTCGCGAAGACGGACGGCGTACTCGCTGAGCTTGATGCGGCCCTGGCCGTGCTGACCCGGCGGGTAAGGGCGGCGCGTGTACGCGCACTTCTCGGAATAGCAGCGCTCCCCTTTCAGGTAGAGCTTCATCCCCTCACGGCGGCAGAGCTTGCAGACAGGACCAACGTAGCGAGCCATGTGATACTCCTCAGACCCTGCGCCGCTTCGGCGGCCGACAACCGTTGTGGGGGATGGGCGTGACGTCGCGGATCAGCGTCACTTTGAAGCCCGCCGTCTGGAGAGCCCGAAGTGCGCTTTCACGCCCTGCGCCCGGCCCCTTCACGAAAACGGCGACGGAGCGCATACCGTGCTCCTGAGCCCGCCGAGCCGCCTCTTCCGCCGCGAGCTGAGCCGCGAACGGGGTCGACTTGCGCGAACCCTTGAAGCCGCGCGCTCCGGCACTCGACCACGCCACAGCGTTGCCGTTGATGTCGGTGATCGTCACGACCGTGTTGTTGAACGTCGACTGGATGTGTGCAATCCCAGCCGAAACGTTCTTACGGACCTTTTTCTTCTGCTGCTTGGCCTTGCCGGCCGTCTTCGGTGCCGCCATGAGGAGCCTCCGTTATGCCTTGGGAGCCGAAGCGGCCGGGCGCCGCTGCAGCATGCCCTTGCGCGGACCCTTGCGGGTACGAGCGTTGGTGTGCGTCCTCTGCCCGTTGACCGGAAGGCCGCGGCGGTGCCGGAGCCCACGGTAGCAGCCGAGGTCCATGAGACGCTTGATGTTGAGCTGCACCTCACGGCGCAGGTCGCCCTCGACCTTGTAATCTGCGTCGAGGATGTCGCGGATGAGCTTCACTTCGCCATCCGAAAGCTCTTCCACGCGCTTGTTCTCAGGGATCTTCGCCTTCTTGCAAATCTGCTTCGCGAGCGTAGGCCCGAGCCCGTAGATGTACGGGAGCGCGAAGAGGATGTGCTTACGGCGGGGCAGGTCGACACCGGCAATACGTGCCATCGAAAAAGCTCCGAAGGCGCCGTCGCGGCGCCCGTTGAGGTATTCCTGGGAACGACGTCTCCCAGCTTGCGGTTACTTCTCAGTTACCCTGACGCTGCTTGTGGCGGGGATTCTCGCAGATGATGCGGACAACGCCCCGGCGGCGAACGACTTTGCACTTGTCGCAGATCTTCTTGACGCTCGGTCGGACCTTCATGGCTGCTTCTCTCTGCTGTTACTTGTGCCGGTACGTGATACGGCCACGGCTCGGATCGTAAGGGGAGACCTCTACGGTCACGCGGTCGCCCGGCAGGATCTTGATGTAATACTGACGCATTCGTCCGCTGATGGTGGCCAGTACGTCGAGACCGTTGTCCGCCTTGACCCGGAACATCGCGTTGGGCAATGCTTCTTGCACGACACCGTCGAACTCGAGCTTGTCGCCCTTCGGTTCTTTCGGTCCCGAGCTGCTGTTTCTGGATCGCCTCATGCTGTTCCTGGTTCCGACCTACCCAGGGCGGTAAGCACCCGGGCGGTGACCTCGTCCGGCTTGCCGACCCCGTCGACCCGCCGGAGGAGCCCCTTCCCGTCATAGTAGGGGAGGAGCGCCGCGGTCATCGTCTCGTATGCATCGAGGCGTTTTCCCACAGCTTCCGGACGATCGTCCGCCCGGTGCTCGAGCTCGGCACCTGGGGGCGGCGGATTATAGACGAGGTGATAAATCTGTCCAGTCACTTTGTCGGTTCGCCGGTGGACAAGGCGCTCCTCCAGGAGCGACCGGGCGACGTCCAGCTGGACGACCCGTTCGAGAGCTCGGCCACGCTGTGAAAGCAATGTCCCGAGCGCCTCCGCCTGCGGCACGGTGCGGGGGAATCCATCGAGGAGGAATCCAGGCTTGCAGTCCTCAGCGTCGATGCGATCGTCGATCAGCTTGATCATCGCCTCATCGGGGACGAGGCCGCCCTTGTCCATGATCTCGAGGTAGTGCTTATCGAGCGTGCCGGCAGCCTTGGCCGCGCGCAGCATGTCGCCCGTTGAGATCTGCGGGATCCCGAAGCGCTGGCAGAGTATCTTCGCCTGCGTACCTTTCCCCGAGCCCGGAGGCCCCACCAGCACGAGCAGCATCGCCGTTCTCCTTCTCTCAGGCTTCCGGCAGGCGGCGAGCGCGAATGCGTCCAGCGCCCGGACCCGTGAGGCCTTCGTAGCTGCGGGTGATGAGGTGCGCCTCGATCTGGCTGACCGTATCGAGGGCGACGCCGACGACGATCATGAGCGAGGTGCCGCCAAAGCGTGCTGAGGACATCCCCATCGAGTCAGCGACGATGATCGGGATCACGCAGACCGCCGCCACGTACATCGCACCGCCGAAGGTGATCCGCTGCACGACACGGTAGATGTAGTCCGCCGTCTGCTTGCCAGGGCGAATGCCGGGGATGTTCGCCTGCTGCTTCTTGAGGTTCTCGGCCACATCGACAGGCTGGAACGTGATGTTCGTATAGAAGTAGCAGAAGAAGAAAATCAGCAGAGTATAGCCGGTCGAGAAGAGCCAGCCGCCGCGGTCGAGGAAGTTGCTGATGAGCTGTCCACCGGGGATGTTGAGGCTGGCCAGCGTCGAGGGGAACGAGAGCAGCGAGGAGGCAAAGATCGGCGGGATGGTCCCCGCGGTGTTGACCTTCAGCGGCAAGTGCGCTTCCTGCCCGCCGTACACCCTGCGGCCGACCTGGCGGCGCGAGTAGACGATCGGGATCTGCCGGCGACCATTCTCGAAGAAGGCGATCACGGCGATTGCGGCGACGACGAAGGCGAGGAGCGCCGCCATGTTCAGCGGCTGGATGTCGCCCTGGTGCGCGGCGAAGTACCCGCCGATGAAGCCCGGAATGCCGGTGATGATGCTGGCGAAGATCAGCAGCGAGATACCGTTGGAGACGCCGCGCTCGGTGATCTGCTCACCGATCCACATCAGGAAGGCCGTGCCGGTCGTCAGCGTCAGCACCGTCATCAGCTGGAAGCCGAGCCCGGGGTGAATAACGATGCCGCCCGACTCGCCCGCCGAGATGCCTTCAGCCAGCTTCGCGATACCGAATGATTGGAAAATGCTGAGGGCGATCGTGCCGTACCGTGTGTACTGGTCGAGCCGCCGCCGTCCCTGCTCGCCCTCTTTCCTCAGCTCGTCGATCGGCTTGTAAACCATGCCGCCGAGCTGGAGGATGATCGACGCCGAGATGTACGGCATGATGCCGAGGGCGAAGACCGAGAGCTGGGCGAGCGCCCCGCCGGAGAACATGTTGAAGAACCCCAGGAGGCCGCCGGATTGCTTGGCGACATACTGGTGCATGGCGTTGCGATCGACGCCTGGAATACTGACGAACACCCCGATCCGATAGACCGCAAGCATCCCGAGGGTGAAGATCACACGGCGCCGGAGCTCCGGGACCTTGTGAAAGTTACTGATTCCCGCGAGAGTCGCTGCCATGGGCTTTTCCGGTGAGGGATCGGGGGTCGCCGTCCGCGATCACGCCTTCGTGGAGGCGGTCTCCGCGGATTTAGCCCGCGGAGCCGGGGACGCAAGCACGACCGCCTTGCCGCCGGCTTTCTCGATCTTCTCGACCGCACCCTTGGAGAAGCGGTGCGCGTGGACGGTGAGCTTCTTGGTGAGCTCGCCCTCGCCGAGGATCTTGAGCGCGTCGAACTGGCCGCGGATGAGACGCTTCGACTTGAGCTCAGCGCCGTTGACCTCGGTCCCGTCGGCGAACACTTCGAGCTCGCCAATGTTCACGGTCACGATGGTGTCCGCGAGCGGGTTCCTGAAGCCACGCTTCGGGAGGCGACGCTGCATCGGCGTCTGCCCACCCTGAAAGTGCTTCTTGTTGATGTTGCCCTTGGACCGGGCCTTCTGGCCCTTCTGCCCGCGGCCCGCCGTCTTGCCGAGGCCCGAGCCCACGCCGCGGCCCACGCGGAGCTTCTTCGTCTTGGCGCCTTCGGGAGCCTGGAGCTTGGAGAGGATATCCATGAGTCGTTGCTTCCGGAACGAGAGGGAAACCATGGGCGCCGCACGACGCCGCGGGGGGAGCACAAGCTGCCCCATCGAAGAAAAAAGGGCCGAGTCGTCTCCTGCGAAGGAGCGACGTCGGCCCTGTGAGGCTCAGGACTTGGTCTTGCCGCCGTCGACTTCTTCGACAGCGACGAGGTGCAGCACCTTCTTGACCATCCCGCGGAACGAGGGCGTGTTGGCCACGACCACCTGCGATCCGAGGCCGCGAAGCCCGAGACCCTTGATTACCTTGCGGAAGTGCTCGACCTGCCCGATGGTGCTGGCTGTCTGGCGAACGTGGAGGTGCGTCTTCACGGCGTACCTCCTTCAGCCGCCGGAGCCGCCACCGGAGCAACAGCCGCCGCAGCCGCAGCCGGACGAGCTGCGTTGGGCGCGGGCGCGATGCTGACGCGCTTGCGGGTCGTCTCGGGACCACCGCCGCGGCGCTGGTAACCGAGATCGTCAACCTGCATTCCGCGCTTGTTCGCGATGCTCTCCGGGCTCTTGAGGTTCTTGAGCGCCGCCACCGTCGCGTGAACGACGTTGTGCGAGTTGCTCGTCCCGAGCGACTTCGAGAGAACGTCGTGGATACCGGCCGACTCGACGACAGCGCGAACCGCGCCGCCGGCGATGACGCCCGTTCCAGGGCTCGCCGGCTTGAGCAGGACCTTGCCCGCGCCGACGTGACCGAACGACTCGTGCGGAATGGTCACCCCGTCGAGCGGGATGAAGAACATGTTCTTCCGCGCCTGGTCGTTCCCCTTGCGAATCGCCTCGGGGACCTCGTTGGCCTTACCGAGACCGACGCCGACGTGACCAGCCTCGTCTCCGACCACCACGAGCGCCGAGAAGCTGAAGCGCCTGCCGCCCTTCACCACCTTCGCCACGCGGTTGATGTGGATGACGCGCTCCTTGAGCTTTTCCTCGTCCACCTGATCGAACGCCATATCAAACCTTCTTCAGTTCCGGCACCGGGAGACCGGGAGCCTAGGAATCGGGACCGGCTCGCCGGCCCGGGGGATGGAGCCGCGTCCGGCCCCATCGGGACTCAAAACTCGAGGCCAGCCTCGCGTGCGGCCTGGGCGAGAGCGCTGACGCGCCCGTGATACATGTAGCCGTTGCGATCGAAGACGACCTGGGAGATCTCCTTCGACTTGCAGATCTTGGCGATCAGCGCTCCGACCTTCTTCGCTGCTTCGACCTTGTTGTCTTCTTCGAGGGTGCCCTTGAGGTCCTTCGAGAGGGTCGAGGCGTGGGCGAGCGTCGCGCCGGTGGCGTCGTCGATCACCTGAGCGTAGATGTGCTTGGCGCTGCGGAAGACGCTGAGGCGCGGGCGCGCCTGCGTCCCGTTCACCTTCTTGCGGATGCGGAGCTTGCGGCGCTCCCTGCCGACGATCTTCATGCCCATGGTCGTCTCGTCCTCACGGACGGGCGGTCATTACAACCGCCCGCTCGTATTACTTCTTGCCGCCCTTGCCCGCCTTGCCCGCCTTCTCACGCACGCGCTCGCCGCGGTAGCGGACGCCCTTGCCGCCGTAAGGCTCCGGGGGACGGAAACCGCGAATCTTCGCGGCCGCCTGCCCGATGGCCTCTTTGTCGGCGCCAGTGAGGACGAGGACAGTCCCCTTCGAGTCACCCGGGATCGTCGCCTTGATCCCGTCCGGGAGCGCATAGGCGATCGGGTGGGAGAACCCGAGGGCGAAGTGCAGCGTCGTGCCCTTGAGCTCGACGCGATAACCAGTGCCCTTGAGCTCGAGGGTCTTCTCGTAGCCGTCGGCCACGCCCTTGACCATGCTCGCGACGAGCGCGCGCATCAGGCCTTGAAGGCGGGACCCATCGCGCCCGGGGGCCGTCGAGCTCACAACGAGCTTGCCGGCCTCGAGCTGGATGGTGACACGGTCGACGATCGTCCGCGTCAGCTGCCCTTTCGGGCCTTTGACGTCGACTGCCTTGGCGTTGACGTTGGCTGTCACGCCCTTCGGCAGATCGATCGGGCGCTTGCCGACGCGAGACGTCTTCGAGGCGTTCGCCGCGGGAGCGGCGGTGGTTTCAGTAGCGTTCATCACCACACCTCGCAGATCAGCTCGCCGCCGACCTTCTGACGGCGGGCCTCGCGGTCGCTCATCAGCCCGCGCGAGGTGCTCAGGATCGAGATCCCGAGGCCGGAGAAGACACGCGGGATGCGGTCGTGACGAACATAGACGCGACGCCCAGGCCGCGAGATGCGGCGAACGCCCTCGACAGCGCTCTGGCGGTCACGTCCGTACTTGAGAACGATGGTGAGCTTCTGCGGTCCGTCGCCTTCGCTTTCGCTGGGGCGGCAGTCGGCGATGAAGCCTTCGCTCTTGAGGATCGCAGCCACGGCCGCCTTGAGGCGGCTCGCGGGCATCTCCGTGCGGTCATGCCGCGCGAGAGACGCATTGCGGATCCGCGTCAGCATATCGGCGATCGGATCGGTCATCATGGTTTCACCAACTCGCCTTGATCACGCCCGGGAGCTCTCCACGGAGCGCAAACATACGGAGGCAGATTCGGCACAGCTCGAAGTCTCGGTAGTATCCGCGAGAGCGACCGCACACCTTGCAGCGATTACGGTGTCGCGTAGAAAACTTCTGCGGGCGGTTCAGCTTCGCAAACTCTTTTGCACGGGCCATCGGAATCCTCGACTAGTGCCTGAACGGCATGCCCAGCTCGGTGAGGAGGGCACGCCCTTCCTCGTCGGTGCGCGCGGTCGTCACAAAGGAGATATTCATCCCCTTCACGGCGTCGATCTTGTCGTAATCGATCTCAGGGAAGATGATTTGCTCCTTGAGACCCATCGTGAAGTTCCCCTTGCCGTCGAACCCCTTCGGGCTTACGCCCTTGAAGTCGCGGACGCGGGGGAGGGAGAAGGCGATCAGACGATCGACGAACTCCCACATCTTCTCGGCGCGAAGCGTGACCATCACGCCGATGGGCAGGTTCTCGCGGAGCTTGAACGTCGCAATCGACTTCCGAGCGCGGGTGACGACAGGCTTCTGGCCCGAGAGGGCCCGCATGTCTTCCACCGCGGAGTCGATGAGCTTCGGGTTCCCGACCGCCGCGCCGAGACCCATGTTGATGACCACCTTTTCGAGGCGGGGCACCATCATCGGGTTCTTGTACGCGAACTTCTTGGTCAGGGCCGCCGTCACGTTCGTCCGGTAGTGCGTCCGAAGACGGGGGACGTAGTTGGGGTCGCGCGCCTCGGCTTCGCCGGCGTCGACAAGGACTTCAGCAGTCTTGCCTTTCGCACGCGACTCCTTCTTGACTGCTGCGCCGCCGCTCTTGGCAGGACCGCCGCTCTTCGCGGAAGCTCCACCCTTGTCTTTGGCGCCCTTGTCTTTGGCGCCCTTGTCTTTCTTATCGTCCGCCATGGCTCAGCTCGCGGTGATCGCCGCGCCGCTCTTGGCGACGCGCGTCTTCGTGATCTTCCCGCCTTCACCAGTTTCGAGCTTTGCCTTGACCCGCGTGGGCTTTCCCGTCGTCGGATCGATCGGCATCACGTTCGAAGCGTGGATCGGTGCGTCCTTCTTGATCTGCCCGCCCTGCTGGTTGCGGGGAGTGGGCTTCTGGTTACGGGTCACCGTGTTGATCCCCTCGACGACCACGCGGTTCGTGTCGGCGATGATCCTGGTGACCTTCCCCTGCTTGCCCTTGTCCTTGCCGCTGATGACCTGGACGAGATCGCCCACCTTCAGCCGGTTCATCAAAGCACCTCCGGAGCGAGCGAGATGATCTTCATGAACTTCTTGGCGCGGAGCTCGCGAGCGACCGGCCCGAAGATGCGGGTGCCGATCGGCTCCTTATCCTTGTTGATAAGGACCGCGCTGTTCCCGTCGAACTTGATGTAGCTGCCGTCGGAGCGCTGGTACTCGCGGGTGGTACGGACGACGACCGCGCGAGCGGTGTCACCCTTCTTCACCTTGGTACCGGGCGAGCACTCCGAGATCGAGACGACGATGATATCGCCGAGCGCAGCGTAACGACGGCGCGAGCCGCCGATCACCTTGATGCACTTGACCAGGCGGGCGCCGGAGTTATCGGCGACCTCGAGGGTGGTAGAGACCTGAATCATGGCTACTCCTCCACCGCGCGAGAGATGAGCTTGGTCACGAGCCAGCGCTTTTCACGCGAGATCGGGCGGTGCTCCTGGATCTCGACGCGGTCGCCGATCTTGTATTGATTCGTCTCGTCATGCGCCTTGTAGCGCTCCCGAGCCCGAACGTACTTCTTGTAGACCGGGTCGGGCGAGTTGCGGATGACCTCGACCGTGACGGTCTTGTTCATCTTGTTGCTCGTCACCTTACCGACCAGCTTGCGACGGAAGCCGTGGGCCGTGTTGGCCGTCTCGACCTCCGCTTGCGGAGCGACCGCCTGGGGGGCGGGCTTCGGTTCGGCCTTCGCGACGGGGGCGGGGGCGGGGGCGGCAGCCGCCTTCGCTTCCGCAGCCTTTGCCGCCGCCTTCGGGGCGGTCGCCTTCGCGACCATCGGCTCTTTTTTCTTCGAGGCCATGATTACGCCTTCTCCTCAATCGCGGCTTCGATGGCAGCATCGGCACGCTGGGTGAGGATGGTCTTGACCCGCGCGAGATCCTGCCGCGTCTTGCGGATGGTCGCGGTGTCGTTGAGTCGGTTCGTGAAGTTCTTGAACCGAGCCTGGAACACGTCGTTGGCGAGCGACTTCTCGAGCTCCGTCAGGTGCTCGGTGGTGCGCTCTCGCAGATCCTTCGCCTTCATCGCATTAACCTCAGACCACGCCGCGAACGAGGAACTTGGTGTGCATCGGAAGCTTGTGGCCGGCGAGCCGGAAGGCCTCGCGCGCCACGTCTTCCGCGACGCCGCTGATCTCGTACATCACGCGGCCGGGCTTCACCTGGGCGGCCCACTCTTCCGGGGCACCCTTGCCCCCACCCATGCGGACTTCGAGGGGCTTCTTGGTGACCGGACGATCCGGGAAGACACGGATCCAGAGCTTGCCGGCGCGCTTCACGTGCCGTTGAATGGCCATACGGGCGGCCTCGATCTGGCGCGAGGTGAGGCGCGCAGGCTCGAGACACTGGAGCCCGAAGTCGCCGAAGGAGACGTCACTTCCGGCGGTAGCGATACCGCGGTTGTTGCCCTTCTGCGCCTTACGGAACTTTGTTCGCTTGGGTGACAGCATTGCCTTCTGCCTCGCCTACTGGATCCGCCGCGCCTTGCGCTGCAGAACCTCGCCCTTGAACATCCAGACCTTGACGCCGATGATCCCCACCTTCGTCTTGGCCTCGGCCATGCCGAACTCGATGTCGGCGCGCAGCGTGTGGAGAGGAACGCGACCTTCACGGTACGTCTCCACGCGGCTCATCTCGCTGCCACCAAGGCGGCCGGCGCAACGGACACGAATGCCCTTCGAGCCGAACTTCATCGCCGTGGCGACGGCCTTCTTCATGGCGCGACGGAAGGCGATCCGGCGCTCGAGCTGCGTCGCGATGTTCTCGGCGACGAGCTGGGCGTTGGTCTCCGCCTTGCGGACTTCCTGGACGTCGATGAAGACCTCGTTGTCCGTGTAGTGCGACACGCCCTTGAAGACCGTTTCGCCCTTGGCGGCGGTCCCGACGTTGCCGGACTTCAGGATCTCGATGCCTTTGCCGCCCTTGCCGATGACCATGCCAGGGCGCGCCGTGTAGACGATCACCTTTGCACGGTTGGCGGCGCGCTCAATCTCGACACTCGCGATGTTCGCGTTGTAGAGGTACGCCTTGATGGCCCGCTTGATGCGGATGTCTTGGTGCAGCCACTTCTGGTAGGCCGCGCCGTCTTCGTACCACTTGCTGCTCCACGTCTTGATGACGCCAAGGCGGAAGCCATACGGGTGGGTCTTTTGTCCCATGGCGGAATCCTCTACTTACGCTCGTCGAGTTCGATCACGATGTGGGAGACGCCCTTGGTGACCCGGGTCGCCCGGCCCATGGCGCGCGGGCGCCAGCGGCGATTGAACTTGTTGGGCGCCTTGTCGACGGCCGCCTTGCTGATGAAGAGGGCGTCGATGTCCGCTCCGTCCTGGCGAGCGTTGGCGACAGCGCTCTCGATGACCTTTTTCAGAACGGGGGCGCCGCTCTTGGTCGTGAACTGGAGCAGCTGGATCGCCTCGGCTGCGTCGCGACCGCGCACGAGATCGGCGATCATACGCGCCTTTCGCGGGGCGATTCGCGAGAACATCGCGCTTGCTTTGCTTCTCATTCGAGACACCTCTCGGAGCGCGACCTTCGGGAGTGAACGGCGCGCGAACCTTCTCTGCATGAACTTCGACCGGATCCTGCGGGGGCAGGCCATCCGGTCCCGCCGTCGTTCGCCTCGGATTCGCCGCCCGGCAACTTGAATCGACACGAGGTCGATTTTTGCTGCTGGGACCACCCCGCGTCACCGGGGGGTGTCCCACGGCGGCCGAGGTGGCGAGCGGCGATCGGGGCACCGTTACGGCGTCGCGATCGTCCGGGAAGGTCTTGCGACCTGGCCCGGATCAAGCGGAGCGCGCTTTCTACTTGTGGGTCTCCGGCTGTGCAAGAGAGATCGTCACCCCATACGAGAATTCCTGGGGGAAGAACCTGGATCGCATCAGGCGTACAGCGATCGTTGCACGGACGTACAGCAGAATTTCCACTTTTGGTGGTAATGAAGACCCCGGCGCTCGCTCCTTCAGCAAGTGGGCGGAGCGGCGTCCAGCGGCTCCGCATTGTACAGTCCGCCGCTCATTCTTTCCGTCGAAGGTGGTGATCCATGCTTGCTCGCAAAAATTACA
>Ga0209181_10003471_pt1 | contig 24269 bp, 20 predicted proteins | sample MAT05_FD_187208 | JGI IMG/M metagenome (GOLD analysis project Ga0209181, IMG submission 187208) | Freshwater microbial communities from Lake Fryxell liftoff mats and glacier meltwater in Antarctica - MAT-05 (SPAdes) (version 2) | ecosystem: Environmental > Aquatic > Freshwater > Ice > Liftoff...
TGGCGAAGAGTTCCCTGGCCGACTTCGACGCCTTGCTCTTGCCCATCAGCGGCGGCACGAAGGCGACAACGCCGATGAACACCAGCGACAGCAGGCCGGCCATGGTCCACAACGCGACCTGGAAGCCCAGCGTCTGCAGCAGCAAGCCGCCGAGGAAGAAGCCCACGCCTTTCATGGCGTTCTTGCTGCCGGTGAAGAAGGCCACCCATTTGAAGAGCTGGCCAGACGCGCTGCCGGCGGTGAGCTTGATGGCCGACTTGGCTGAGGTTTTCGTCAGATCCTTGGCGACACCGCAGACACCCTGCGCCAGCACCACCCAGGCCACCGACATTGCCACGGTCCAGTTTGGCGACAGCATCGACAGCAGCAGCAAGCCGGTGATCTGCGTGGCCAGCCCCACCGTCAGCATGCGCGCGATGCCGTAGCGCGTGGCGAGCCAGCCGCCGATCAGGTTGGCGACCACGCCCATGGCCTCGTAGAGCAGGAACAGAAATGCCAGCGTGAACGGCGAGTAGCCGAGCCGGTAGAAGTGCAGCAGCACGAGCATGCGCAGCGCGCCGTCACTGAGCGTGAAGCCCCAGTAGGCGGCGGTGACGATGGCGTAGTTTCTGGTGGACGGAGCCCCTCGCCCGACGGGTACATCGGACGATTCCCCGGGGGGATTCGGGCCTTGCCTGGGGCGGCCCGGCGCGGCGGCCCGGTGGTGCTCGGCGTCCATCGAGGTCAGACGCCCTGCGCCTGCATGTGGCAAGCCAGGTCGATCATGCGGCAGGCGTAACCCATCTCGTTGTCGTACCAGGCGTAGACCTTCAGCATCGTGCCGTCGGTAACCAGGGTGGACAGCGCGTCGACGATGGCGCTGCGGGTGTCGCCGGCGTAGTCGGCGCTGACCAGCGGGCGCTCCTCGTAGCCCAGGATGCCTGCGAGCGGGCCCTTGGCGGCAGCGGCAAACAGTTGGTTGACCTCTTCGGCCGTGGTCTCGCGCTGCAACTCGAAGACGCAGTCGGTGAGCGAGGCGTTCAGCACCGGCGCGCGCACGGCGTGACCGTTCAGCTTGCCCTTCAGCTCGGGGTAGATCAGCGCGATGGCGGTGGCGCTGCCGGTCGTCGTCGGCGCCAGGCTGAGCATCGCGCTGCGCGCACGCCGCAGGTCCTTGTGCGGCGCATCGACCATCAGGTTGGTGTTGGTCGGGGCGTGGATCGTGGTGATCTGGCCATGGCGTATGCCGAGCGCCTCGTGCACGACCTTGACGACTGGTGCCAGGCAGTTCGTGGTGCAGGACGCGGCCGTGACGATGCGGTGTCTGCCCGGGTCGTAGAGGTCATGGTTGATGCCGACGACGATGTTCAGAATCGAGTTTGGGTCATCAGCGACCTTGACCGGCGCAGCCACGATCACACGCTTGGCACCGCGGTCCAGGTGGCCCTGCAAAGTATCGGGTGTCAGAAACTTGCCGGTGCATTCCAGAACGAGATCCACGCCGAGGTCGCCCCAGGGGATCTCGGCTGCGGTGGCGTGCGACGAAAAAGAAAGCGCCTTGTCCGCGATGCGGATGCGCCCGTCTTCGGTTGCCGCGATGCCGGTCTTCCAGCGGCCCTGCACGCTGTCGAATTCCAGCAGGTGCGCCGTGGCTGCGGCGCCGCCCTTGAGTTCGTTCAGATGCACGACCTCGAGCCGGTTGCCGGCGCGCGGGTCGTCGGCCCCGCGTTCGGCCGCGCCCATCGCGGCGCGCAGCGCCAGGCGGCCGATGCGGCCCATGCCATTGATGCCAACTCTCATGGTGTTGTCAGGTCCTCTGTAGGGGCGCCAGCGCCGATGGTCTGATATTTCTATGACTATCGAAGCATAGGCCGAACGAGTGACGGTTCCGTGACACCGATGTCCCCGTGTGGCAACGCCCGGATCCCTGGCCGGCCCTCACCAGGCATCCACGAACCCGCGCCGCGGCGGCAGCGGCCCGCCGGCTGCGGTCAGCACGCGCTTCAGCCAGGGCCGGGTGTCGGCGGGGTCGATGACGTCGTCGATCTCCAGGTGGCTGGCCATGTTCAGCGCCTGCCCGCGCTCGACCGCCGCCGCCAGCAGGGTCTGGAACAGGGCCTCGCGCTCGGCGCCGGTCACGGCGTCCAGTTCCTTGCGGAAACCCAGCCGCACCGAGCCTTCCAGACCCATCGCGCCGAATTCGCCGCTCGGCCATGCGCAGGTGGCCACCGGGGCGTGGAAGTGGCCCGCCGTCAGCGCCATCGCGCCGAGCCCGTAGCCGCGCCGCAGCACCACGCTGACCACCGGCACACGCAAGGCGGCGGCATTCACGAAGAGGCGGGCGGCGTGGCGCACCATCGCGGTCTTCTCGGAGTCGGGGCCGACCATGAAGCCGGGCGTGTCGACGAAGGTGATCAGCGGCAGGCCGAAGGCGTCTGCCAGTTGCATGAAACGCGCGAGCTTGTCGCAGGCCGGGGCGTCGAGCGCTCCGCCCAGATGGCGCGGGTGGCTGGCGGCCACTGCCACGGCGCGGCCGTCCAGACGAGCCAGCGCGGTGACGATGCCGAGGCCGAATTCGCGCCGCAACTCCAGCACGCTGCCGGCGTCGAACACCGTCGTCAGGATGCGCCGCACGTCGTAGAGCGCGTTGCGGTTTTCTGGCAGGGCGTGGCGCAGGCTGACGGCGTCCCCGCCCGCTTCGCCGCCCGGCGGCAGCGCGCCCTGGAAGTAGCCGAGCAACTGGCGGGCGGCGGCCACGGCGGCGCTGTCGTCGGCCACGCGCAGGTCGATGACGCCGTTGGCGCTCATCACGTCCACCGGGCCGACGGCGTCGGCATCCACACGGCCGAGGCCGCCGCCTTCGATCATCGCCGGCCCGCCCATGCCGATGCTGCTGCCCTCGGCGGCGATGATCAGGTCGCAGCAGCCGAGCAGCGCCGCGTTGCCGGCAAAACAGCGCCCGCCGACGATGCCCAGGCGCGGCACCTGGCCCGACAGGCGGGCGAAACGCGAAAAGGTGCCGCAGTCCAGGCCCGCCACGCCCAGCCAGTCGACGTCGCCCGGACGGCCGCCGCCGCCTTCGGCGAACAGCAGCACGGGCAGCTTCAGCCGCTCCGCCAGATCGAGCAGGCGGTCGCTCTTGCGGTGGTTGAAGACGCCCTGCGTGCCGGCCAGCACGGTGTAGTCGTAGGCCATCACCGCGACCTGCGCGCGTTCCGCACCGAACATGGCCGCGCCGACGCTGGCGGTGCCCGTGATCAGGCCGTCGGCGGGCGTCTGGCGCTGCAGGTCGTCCAGGCTGCGGCGGCTGCGCTGCGCGGCCACGGCGAAGACACCGTATTCGGTGAAGCTGCCCGGGTCGAGCAATTCGGCCAGGTTCTCACGCACGCTGCGGCGGCCGCCGGCATGGCGGCGTGCCATCGCCTCGGGGCGGGCGGCGTCCAGCGTGAGGGCACGGCGGTCGATCACGGCCTGCAGGGCGACGCGGGGCTGTGCCGGGTCGATGGCGGCGGCCGTGCCGGCTTGCAGCGCGGCTGCGGCGTCCGCGCCGGCGTCCGTGCCGGCACCCGTGCCGGCACCCGTGCCGGCGCCCGTGCCGGGCTCGAACTCGATCAGCGTCGCGCCTTCGCCCACCACGTCGCCGACTGCGGCGGCCAGGCTCTTCACCACGCCGGCGACCGGTGCGGCCAGCGGCACTTCCATCTTCATCGACTCGAGCAGCAGCAGGGTCTGGCCGGCGGCCACCGCCTGGCCGGCCGTCACCTCGATGGCGATCACGGAGCCATGCACCGGGCTGCCCAGCCGCAGCCAGGCTGCCGCATTCGTGGAATTCATCTCGGTCCTTTCAGAACGCGTTGACCGGCGGCAAACGATGTTTGAGCGGGCAGGCCGTCATTCTGGGCGACACTGTCGTCCAGAACGTGCATGACATGCTTCGCCGCGGTAACGCGCTGTTTGTCTGTCCATCGCCCCGTGCCTGAACATCCATCCATGTCGTCAAACTCACCGCCGGTACCCGCTTCGCCTGACCGCCCAGCGGCTGCCGGTGCCGCGTTCGAGCTGCTCGCATTCAGTCCGGCGGCCACGTTGCTGCTCGACGAGCATGGCGGCGTGCTGTGGGGCAACGGCGCACTGTCCGCGTTGCTGGGCCACGACCTCGCGCAGCGGCACGGCCAAAGGGTCGATGTCGCGCTTGGGCTGGCGCCGCCGGCCGCCCTGGCCTTGCTGGAAGCCCTGGCCCAACCCGAGGCCACGCTCGACCTGGCTCTTGCGCCCGGCTGCCGGCCGGCATGGTTGCGTTGCGCACAGCGCCGGCTGCCCGACCGGCGCCACCTGCTGGTGCTGAGCTCGCTCGACGAGCTGAACGAAGCAAGGGCCGAAGCCGGCCGCCTGGCTGAACGGCTGGACGTGGCGCAGGACTTCGGCCGCCTGGGCGTATGGGAGCGCGACGTTCGCACCTTGCAGGGCCACTGGGACCGCCACGTCTACCGCTTCTGGGGTCTGGACCCCGCACTCGATGTGCCCGACTTTGCGGAAGCAACGATGGCGATTGTGGAGTCCGACCGCAGCGCGTTGAGACAGGCCTTTGCGGCTTCGCTGCGTGGCGCCGGGAACTACTCGCAGCGATTCCGTGTGCGTGCACTCGATGGTTCGATCCGTCAGCTGCATTCCCAGTGGACCGTGAAGAACGGCGCCGATGGCCAGCCCGAGCGGGCGCTGGGCATCATGGTCGATGACACGCAGGTCTGGGCGCTGGCACAGTCCCGCGACGATCTGCAGTCGCAGCTCGCCCTGGCGGTGGAACTGTCCGGCCTGACGGTGTGGCGGCACGACCTGAGCACCGGGCGGGTGCACTACAACGCCCATGGCTACCGGACGCTCGGCCTCGATCCACAGCCCGACGGCCAGCCGATCGAGGAGTCGCGGAAGCTGATCCATCCCGACGACCTGCCGCGGGTGCTGGCCTCGGCCGAGGCTTCGCTGCAGGTCGCCGGTGCCAGCGAGATGGAGGCGCGTTACCGGCACGCCGACGGCAGCTGGCGCGACGTGCTGACGCGACGCGTACTGCAGCGCGACAGCCTCGGCCGGCCGCTGGCGTTTCTCGGCGTTGCGCTCGACATCACCGACCGTGTGCGTGAAGGCAGGCGCAACGCCGAACTGGCGCGCCGCTTCGAGCTGGCGGCGCGCACCGCGGGCATCGGCTACTGGAGTCTGGAAGGCCATGCCGAGCGCGCCACCTGGAGCGACCAGCTGCGCGCCATGCACGGTCTGGCCCGCGACGCGCCAGTGCCCGGTCTGCCCGACTGGCTGCGCCACCATATCCACCCCGACGACCGTGCCGAAGTGCGGCGCCGGTTTGCCGACTGGGTGAAGAGCGGGCGCACCAGCCTGGAGGCGACTTTCCGCATTCTGCGCAGCGACGGCGCGGTGCGCGAGGTCATCGCGCATTCACGCGTCGAGCGCGACGGCCGCCACCCGCTGCTGTTCGGCGTGGTCGTCGACGTCACCGATCGCCGCAGTGCCGCGCAGGCATTGCGCCAGGCCGCCGAGCGTGCGGCGCTGGCCGCGCGCGGTGCCGGCCTGGGCACATGGGAGGTCGACGTCGAGAGCGGTCGCGCCTACTGGGACGTGCAGATGTGGCGCTTGCGCGGCCTGGAGCCGCAGGACGAACCACCCACGTCAGAGGGCCGGCTGGCGTTGGTGCACGACGAAGACCGCGACGAGGTGCGGCGGCTGGTTGAGGAGGCCGAGCGCGGCGAGCAGACAGCGCACTTCGAGTTCCGCATCCATCTGCCCGATGGCGGTGTGCGCTGGCTCGCCACCCGTTCGGCGCCGGTGCGCGATGAAGCCGGGCACACGGTGCGCCGCATCGGCGTCAATTGGGACGTCACCGACCGCCGCACCGCCGACGCCGTGCGCCTGGAACGTGAGGTCGCGCTGCGCGAGAGCCAGGCCAAGTCGAAGTTCCTGGCCCGCATGAGTCACGAACTGCGCACGCCGCTGAACGCGGTGCTCGGCTACGCCCAACTGATGCTGCACGACGAGGATGCCGCCCGCACGGCGGGTGCCGCGGCCGCCACCCGGCGCCAGCGCCTGGGGGTGATCCGCTCGGCGGGCAGCCACCTGCTGTCGCTGATCGACGACGTGCTCGACCTCAGCAGCCTGGAGGGCGGCGAGATGCGCATCGCGCTGGCGCCAGTGGCGCTGGCGCCGCTGGTCGATGAACTGCTGCCGCTGCTGGAGCCGCTGCGCTGCGCCCACGGCGTCACGGTGGTGACCGGTGTGCTCGACGCCGTGGTGCTGGCCGACGCCACGCGCATGCGCCAGGTGTTGCTGAACCTGCTGAGCAATGCGCTCAAGTACAACCGCGACGGCGGCCAGGTCACCATCGACGCGCTGGCGCAGGATGGCGAGGTCGTGCTGCGTGTGGCCGACACCGGGCGCGGCATGAACGAGGAACAGCAGCGCCACCTGTTCGAGCCCTTCAACCGCCTGGGACTCGAGCGCGAGGGCATCCAGGGCACGGGCATCGGGCTCATGATCGTCAAGTCGCTGGTCGAGCGCATGGGCGGGAGCCTGCGCGTGGTCAGCACGGTCGGCGTGGGCACGCTGTTCGAACTGCGGCTGGCCGATGGCCGCAGCACGCCCGCGACCCGCGCCGACGCGGCCGAGCCAGCCGAGCCAGCCGAGCCAGCCATCTGGCCCGCGGCCGCAGCGCCACCTGCGGCGCGCCGCGGCTGCCTGCTCTACATCGAGGACAACCCGGTCAACGCGTTGATCATGGTGGAACTGGTGGCGCTGCGGCCCGGCCTGCAGCTGCACGTCGCCGTCGACGGCGCCAGCGGCCTGGCGCGTGCCACCGAACTGCGGCCCGACCTGATCCTGCTCGACATGCACCTGCCCGACTTCGACGGCCATGAGGTGCTGAGGCGGCTGCGGGCCGACCCGCGAACCGCCGCCATCCAGTGCATTGCGGTATCGGCCAACGCGATGCCCGAAGACATTGCCCGCGCCCTGCAGGCCGGCGTCTCCGACTACTGGACCAAGCCGCTCGACCTGCGCGCCTTCATGACGACCATCGACCGCTTGTTCGGCGCGGCGAGCTGACGCGGTTTCAGGCCGGCGCGTGCTCGGCGCTGTCGACCAGCCCGCGCTTGGCCAGCAGCGGGCCGACCGTGGCGGCGCGGCCGCGGAAGGCAACGTAGGCCGCACCCGGCTCCAGGCTGTTGCCGCTGCCATAGATGTAGCGCTGCAGGCGCTGCGCGACGGCGGGGTCGAAGGGGCTGCCGGCCTCCAGGAAGGCGTCGTAACCGTCGGCGTCGAGCACCTCGGCCCACAGGTAGACGTAGTAGCCCGCAGCGTAGCTGGAGCCTGCGAAGAGGTGCTGGAAATGCACCAGCCGGTGATTCATGCCGACGCCGGCCGGCAGGCCGCGCGCTTTCAGCAGGTCGGCCTCGAAGGCGCAGAGGTCGGCCGGCGGTTCGGCGTCGGTCAGCGAATGCACGGCCATGTCGACGATGGCGCTGGCGGTGTAACGCACCGTCTCGTAACCCTGGTTGAAGCGGCGCGCCGCGTGCAGGCGGGCGATCAGCGCGTCGGGTATCGGCTCGCCGGTCTGCCAGTGGCGGGCGTGGCGCTTCAGCACCTCGGTCTCGCCGATCCAGTGCTCGAAGATCTGCGAGGGCAGTTCGACGAAGTCGCGCAGCACCTGCGTGCCGGACAGCCGCTCGTAGGTCACGTTCGACAGCAGGCCGTGCAGGCCGTGGCCGAACTCGTGGAAGAGGGTGCGCGCGTCGTCCAGCGAGAGCAGACTGGGCGCGCCGGGCGCGCCGCGCGCGAAGTTGTTGTTGTTCAGGATCACCGGCAGTTCGCCGCCGCTGGCGGTTTCCGGCGCGTTGCGGTGCTGCTCGCGCAGCGAGCTCATCCAGGCGCCGCTGCGCTTGCCGGCGCGGGCGAAGTTGTCCTGCAGGAAGAGGCCGATGACCTGCTCCTCGGCATTCGTCACCTCGTAGGCGCGCACATCGGCGTGATAGAGCGGCAGGTCGTCACGCGGCGTGAAGCGCAGGCCGAACAGGCGCTGTGCGCAGTCGAAGGCCGCTTCGACCACGTTCTCCAGGCGAAAGTAGGGCTTGACCTCGGCGTCGTCGAGCGCGTAGCGCGCCACGCGGACCTTTTCGGCCCAGTGGCGCCAGTCCCAGGCCTCGATCTCATGGGCCACGCCGGCGTCGCGCATGGCGCCGCGCAAGGCGTCCTTCTCACGTTCCACCGCCAGCAGGGCGCGCGGCCAGACTTCGCCGAGCAGTGTCTGCACGGCATCGCGCGTTCCGGCCATGGTGTCGGTGAGCGCGTGGTCGGCAAAGCTGGCGTGGCCGTGCAGCCGGGCCTGCTGCTGGCGCAGGCGCAGGATGCGCCGCGCCACCTCGCGGTTGTCGTGCTCGCCGGCATGTTCGCCGCGGCCGACCCAGGCGCGCCAGGCGGTCTCACGCAGGTCTCGCCGCTGCGAGAAGGTGAGAAAGGGCACGATCAGCGAGCGCGACAAGGTGATCGCCCAGCCGCTGCCCAGCCCGCGCTCGCTGGCGGCCTGGCGGGCTGCGGCCCGCACGAAGTCGGGCAGGCCGGCGAGATCAGCTTCGTCGTTCAGCAGCAGCTGGTAAGAAGATTCGTCATGCAGCACGTTCTGCGCGAATTGCGTGGTCAGCGCCGCCAGCTCTTCCATCACCTGCGCGTAGCGCTGCTGGGCGGCCGGGGCCAGCCGGGCGCCGGCGCGCACGAAGTCGAGATGAACCCGCTCCAGCAGGCGTTGCTGCTCGGGTGTCAGCCCGAGTTCGCCACGGCGTGCGTGCAATGCATCGACTCTGGCGAACAGACCGGCGTTCATGTAGACGGCGCTGAAATGCGCCGACAACGGCGCTGCCAGCGCCAGCTGCACAGCCTGCAGTTCAGGGTTCGTCGCCGACGCCGTCAGGTTGTAGAAGACGGAGGCCACACGGCCGAGCTGGCGGCCGATGCGGTCGAATGCGGCCAGCGTGTTGTCGAAGCTGGGCGCTTCCGTCTGGTCGACGATGGTTTGAAGTTCAGAAATATGTTCGGCCCTGGCCGCCGCAAAGGCGGGCTCGAAGTGAGCGGGTGCGATGTCGGCGAACGGCGGCAGGCCGTGCGGCGCCGTCCAGGGTTGCAGCAGCGGGTTCGAGGTGTTCATCGATCTGTCCTTCGGGCTCACTGGCCGCGCTTGATGGCGTCTTCGTCGGTCTCGCGGTAGCGGCGGTTGCCGCAATCGTTGGCCCAGGCCTGGCGGTCATCGTCGATCGTCTGGCTCTGCGCCGTGAGCTTGCCGTTGCGCTGGTTCCACTCGGCTGATTTGCCGTCGACGACGGCGGCGCGCGTGTTGAAGCGGGCGATGGTCTGTTCCGTCGACGAGGTCAGGGCCAGCCGCTCGGCTTCCAGTTCCTGCTGCGTCTTGCGCAGCGCGACCTGTTCACGTTCCAGGGCCGAACGGGTGCGCTCGGCCGTCATGTCGGTTCGGTTGGCCTCGGTGAATGCGGTGTTGCGGGCCTGCCAGTCCTCGGACTTCAGCTTGAAGGCATCCAGGCGCGGCCGCAGCGCATTCAGCGCCTCGGTCTTCTGGTTGACCGCGTCGCGCTCTTCCTTCAAGCCGGCGCTGTCCTTGCCGAGTTGGTCCCGTTCGGCTTCCAGTGCGCTGTGCTCGCGTTCGATGTCCGTGCGGCGTGTGGCAAGCGCGTCGCGCTGCTTCATGCAGGCACGCAGTTCGTCACGCGTCAGCAGCTTGCCGCTGGCGTTGCTGCCGCTGCCGAGCGAAAGTGTCTTGCCGTCGGCCGGTTTGGCCGCCGGCGTCTGCGCTCCGGCGCTGCCGACCAGCAAAGCCAGAAAAAGGGCGGCCGCGCCGCGATGGGTGTTGAAAGAACGCATCGGTATTCCTCATCTGCCGGATCGTCCGGCAAAACCGGAATGATGCCACCGGCAAACGCTGTTCGATGGCGGACGCTGCTCGTCCTTACTGTGGTCTGTATGAAGCCGCGGGGTACGGATCTGAAATGAAGATCCTGAGTGGCTGGGCGGCCTGCGGGTGGGTACGGGCTTGCTGGCGAGGGCACTGGAAGGACTGGTCGGTATGGAACTGGCGCGTCCTTCGATGGTGGTCGGCTACTCGGGCGCCAGTGCCGTCTGGGCGTCGAAGAGCGCCAGCGAAGGTGACGGCCGCATGAGCTTCACCGCCGTCGAACCGGGCCGCAAGGTGGCTTTCGACCTTTACTTCCCTGAGTCCGGCAGCACAGCGCGCGGCGATATCAACTTCGTGCCAGAGGGCGTGGGCACCAAGGTCACCTGGACGATGAACGGAAAAGTGAAACTCTGGCGGGTCCGGTGACATGAAACGCCGCCAGGCCCGGCGGAGACTCAGAAGAACGCCTGAAGCCCCGTCTGCGCGCGGCCGAGGATCAGCGCATGCACGTCGTGCGTGCCTTCGTAGGTGTTCACCGTCTCGAGGTTGATCATGTGGCGTATGACGTGGTATTCATCGTGAATGCCGTTGCCGCCGTGCATGTCGCGCGACATGCGCGCAATGTCCAGCGCCTTGCCGCAGCTGTTGCGTTTGATCAGGCTGATCATCTCCGGCGCAGCGCGATCCTCGTCCATCAGCCGGCCCACGCGCAGCGCGGCCTGCAGGCCGAGTGCGATCTCGGTCTGCATGTCGGCCAGCTTCTTCTGTATCAGCTGGTTCTGCGCCAGCGGGCGGCCGAACTGCACGCGGTCCATCGTGTACTGGCGCGCCGCCATCCAGCAGAACTCGGCCGCGCCGAGTGCGCCCCAGGCAATGCCGTAACGCGCCTTGTTCAGGCAGCCGAAGGGGCCCTTGAGGCCGCTGACGTTGGGCAGCACGTTGGCCTCGGGGACGAAGACGTTGTCCATCACGATCTCGCCCGTGATCGAAGCGCGCAGGCTCATCTTGCCTTCGATCTTCGGCGCGCTCAGCCCCGCCATGCCGCGCTCCAGGATGAAGCCGTGGATGCTTTCCTGGCCCCCGGTCGTCCATGAGTCCTTCCCGTCCGGCTCTTCCTTCTTCGCCCAGACCACGAAGACATCGGCGATCGGTGAATTGGTGATCCACATCTTGCTGCCGCGCATAAGGTAGCCGGCGACGCCGTCGCGGGTGGCGGGTCTGGCGCGCGTCAGCATGCTGGCGGGGTCGCTGCCGTGGTTGGGTTCGGTGAGGCCGAAACATCCCACCCATTCGCCGGTGGCCAGGCGGGGCAGGAACTTCTGCCGCTGCGCCTCGCTGCCGTAGGCGTGGATCGGGTGCATCACCAGCGAGCTCTGCACGCTCATCGCGCTGCGGTAGCCTGAGTCGACACGCTCGACCTCGCGCGCCACCAGGCCGTAGCAGACCTGGTTGAGGCCGGCACAGCCATAACCTTCGATGGTGGCGCCGAGCAGGCCCAGCGCGCCCATCTCGCTCATGATCTCGCGGTCGAAGTGCTCGTGGCGCGCGGCCATCAACACACGCGTCTGCAGGCGCTCCTGGCTGTAGGCGTGGGCGGCGTCGCGCACCGCGCGTTCGTCGTCGCTGAGCTGGCTCTCCAGGTCGAAAGGGTCATCCCATCTGAATTTCGCAGCCATGTCGGTGTCTCCGGATAATGAACGACAGTGTAAGTTTTCGGCGATCCGCGCGACTGCCACGCTGGCGACAAGGAGAACATCGATGAACATGCAGGCCATCACGCTGGGCGGCGGCTGCTTCTGGTGCACCGAGGCGGTGTTCGAACTGGTCGACGGTGTCAGCGCCGTCGAGTCGGGCTACTGCAACGGGCATGTGCTGAACCCGAGCTACGCGCAGGTCTGCGAAGGCAACACCGGGCATGTGGAAGTGGTGCGCGTCAGCTTCGACGCCGATCGCATCAGCCTGCGCGAGGTGCTGGAAATCTTCTTCACCATCCACGACCCGACCACGCTGAACCGCCAGGGCAACGACGCCGGCACGCAGTACCGTTCCGGCATCTATCTGCATGACGCGGCGCAGGAGGCAGTGGCGAGCGAGGTGCTGGCCGAGGCCAACCTGGCGAACAAGGGGCGCGTGGTGACCGAGCTGAAGATGCTCGACAACTATTCGCGCGCCGAGGACTATCACCAGCACTACTTCGCCAACCACCCGGGTCAGGGTTACTGCGCGGTGGTGGTGGCGCCCAAGGTGGAAAAGTTCCGCCGCACCTTCAAGGCGCGGGTGCGCAGCGCCTAGAGCCCGCTGAAGCAGCTCGGCGGGTTGCTGCCATCGAGAAACAGGCTGTCGAGCGCACGGCGCAATTGCTGCCGCTGATGGCGGTGGAAGGCGTCGGTGCCGGCCAGGCTGTCGAATACCGGGGCGCGCAGCAGCCAGAGGTCACCGGGTTCTTCGGAGCCGCGCACTTGCTGGCGCAACCAGGCTCCGTTTGGGCCGGGCAGCGTGGCCACGGCTTCCAGGAAATGGCCCTTCAGGCTGACGAAGGCCTGGCGGGCGGCCATGCGTGCCATACGGTCTTGCGGCAAGCCGGCGCCGGTCAGCGACGGCGACTGGATGAAGTGGCGGGGCGCGGTGCTCTGCATCAGGGGCTCAGCGATGCGAAGCCCGAGCGCGGTGCGCGCGTCGGGAAGTGGCAGTTGAGCCTCGCCAATCGCTGTTCGGCTTCGAACTGGCTGTGCTGCAGCGCGACCTGTCGAAACAGCTCGGTGCGCAGGTGCCACAGTTCGCGCAGCGAGCGCGCGGCGTCGACGCGAACGCGCAACGCGTTCGTGGTTTCCAGGTGAATGTCGTCGAGGCACGAAAGGAAATCGCCGCGCACGCCGGGCAGGCGGTTCAGCGGCGGCGCGCTGTCGCCAGAGGCCGGCGCCAGCAGCCAGAACAGGACGCGCTGCCAGGGCGAGGCAGGTGCGTTGCGCAGGGAAGGCGGATACACCTCGATACGCAGGCTGCTCGGGGCCGACAGTGTGGAGCGTTGGCTCCAGCGAGTGAACAGGCGGTGGGCATTCATGGATGTGATATCGGACACAAAGGTTCCGACATGAGACATTGTTGAAGCCCCGCCGGTGTGGCAGTGCGCCGAACAACCGGCCGTTCGAGGGCCAGTTCGGCGTTGTCTGCGCGCCACGCCCGAAAGGGTGGCCGCAGGTGCTCAAGTCAGGCCGGGCCGGTGGCGGCCGGTACCGATGCGCGACTGGTCAGACCGCGCCGTAACGTGACTTGCGCAGAGCGGTGAAGGTCCACCAGGGCCGCGGTTCGCCGCCGCGCATGAATTCAACGGCGGCGATGAAGGTGTCGAGCACGCAGGGGTCCTGCCGCTTGCCGGTGTGGATGCACAGCGCGCGGTACAGCCCCATGGCGTCGGCGCTGGCCAGTTCCTGCGGCAGGCGCACGCCGATCAGGCGCAGGTCGCCCGCCAGCGAGGGACCGATGTTCGGCAACTGTTCCAGCTGCTCGCATTCTTCGGCATGGCGGGCTTTGAGTGGTTTCAGCGCGCGCGGCGGGCGCAGGGGTGAGGCGGAATGGGTGTGCGGTGCGGCCATGGTCACATCAGCATGGTGTTGCGGATCAGGCCGACGGCGACGCCTTCGAGCTCGAAGTCTTCACCGGGCCCGACGACGATGGTCTCGAAGTCGGGGTTCTCGGGCAGCAGTTCCACGCCGTTGCTGGTGCGGCGAAGGCGCTTCACGGTGACTTCGTCGCCGAGGCGGGCGACGACGATCTGGCCGTTCCTGGCCTCCTTCGTCTGCTGCACGGCGAGCAGGTCGCCGTCGAGGATGCCGGCGTCGCGCATGCTCATGCCGCGCACCTGCAGGAGGTAGTCAGGACGGCGCGGGAACATGCTGGATTCGACGACGTAGGTCTGGTGGTGATGCTCGACCGCCAGCATCGGACTGCCGGCCGCCACGCGGCCCACCAGCGGCAGCGTGAGCTGCGACAGGCTGGGCGGCGGCACGCTGAACCGCTGACCATGCTGGCTGAGCCGGGCTTCGTTGAGGGCGCGCAGTGTGGCAGACTTCAGACGGATTCCCCGCGAAGTGCCGCCCACCAGTTCGATGACGCCCTTGCGCGCCAGCGCCTGCAGGTGTTCTTCGGCGGCGTTGGCCGATTTGAAGCCGAGTTCGGCGGCGATTTCCGCACGAGTGGGCGGCGCTCCGGTGCGCTCCATGGCGCTTTGCACCAGATCGAGCACCTGTTGCTGGCGGGGGGTCAGTTTGGGGCTTTCGTCCATGCTGCAGTCTGCTCCTTGGGCTGATGCCCGCAGGTGGCGACACGAGCGGGTGGCTGGCGATTCATCCAGTAGCTGTATTTTCATCCAGATGCCGGAAAAATGCAAAAGAGCGAAGCCCGCGTGATCATCCTGGCCACCGGCGGCACCATCGCCGGCATTGCGGCGCGCGCCGACGACAACGTGGCCTACCGCTCCGCGCAGCTCGGCGCTGCCGATCTGGTGGCCGCCGTGCCGCCGCTGGCGGCCGTGGCGCTTGAAACCGAGCAGCTGGCGCAGCTCGACAGCAAGGACATGGACTTCGCCACCTGGCAGCGGCTGGCGCAGCGCGCCGCCTTTCATCTGGCACGCCCGGAGGTGGCCGGCGTCGTGGTCACCCACGGCACCGACACGCTGGAAGAAACCGCCTGGTTCCTGCACCGTGTGCTCGCACCCGCCAAGCCGCTGGTGCTGACAGCCGCCATGCGACCGGCCAGTTCGCTGCAGGCCGACGGGCCGCAGAACCTGCTGGACGCCGTGACGGTGGCGCGCACGCCCGGCGTGATGGGCGTGCTGGCCGTGCTGGCGGGGAAGGTGCATGGGGCGGCGGACGTTCGCAAGCTGCGGCCTTACCGCATCGACGCATTCAGCTCCGGCGACGCCGGCCCGCTGGCGTTGATCGAAGAAGGCCATCTGCGCTGCTTTCGCCCCTGGCCGGCGGGCGAGGCGCTGGGGCTGGCGACCATCGCCGCCGACCCCGACACCTGGCCCTGGATCGAGTTGCTGACCAGCCACGCCGGGGCGCGCCGCGATGCCGTCGATGCCTTGCTGGGCGCCGGCGTGCAGGGGCTGGTGCTGGCCGCCACCGGCAACGGCACCGTGCATCACACGCTGCGGGCGGCGCTGGACGAAGCCATGGCCGTCGGCTTGCCGGTGTGGTTCACGACACGCTGCGCCGGCGGCGCGCTGGTCGGTGCGCTGGTCGGTGCACCCACAGGTCAGCAAGCGAGCCTGGTCGGGGCGATGTCACCCTGGCAGGCCCGCATCGAGATGCTGCTGCAACTGCTCAAGGCACGCGGCGAAGGCGAGCCGCCGCGCCCACGCTGAACAAGCCGGCGAGCAGCAGCGCCCAGGTGCCCGGCTCGGGAATCGGCGGCGTGTAGTTGCCCAGTTCGTCGGCGCTCACCGTGTAGGCGTGCAGGACTCCGGGCAGCAGCAGGTAGCTGCCGTCGATGGGCACGCTGGAGGCGGCGCCCGTGCAGCCGATCAGGGTGCCCAGCGGGCACTGGATCGACGTGGCGTACGGGTCGGCGTCGCTGAACCGCAGGTAGACGTCGAGCTGTGCGCCGCTGCTGTTCTGCGTCACGCTGTAGTCGTTGTCGGTGCCGGCCAGCATCAGGTAACTGCCGTTGGCCAGCCTCGGGCCGATCGCCAGGCCTTCCCATTTTTCGGGCGACTTGCCGCCGAGTGCGGCCAGCGTGTCGGCGTCGAGGTCGAGCACCCGGGCCGACTTCGTCACCTTGCTGTACACCGCGCCGGCGGCGTCGAGATCGATGGCGCTGACGTCGGTGGCGCCGGTCAGGTCGATGCGGTAGACCTCCTTGTCGGCCGTGGCGAGGGTGGCGCCGATGCCTATGCCGCGGTTGTTGCGTTCGAGCACGTAGAACTCGTGGTCGTTGATCGCCACCAGCGCCGAGATGCCCTGGCCTTCGCCGCTGCGCTTCATGCCGTAGGCGTACTGCGCCACGGCAGTGCCGGTGGCCGTGTCGAACTTGACGATGCGGTTCACCGCGCCGCTGCTGCCGCCTTCGTCGAGCATCGCGCTCTGCAGCATCGCGAAGGCGTACTTGCCGTCCGGGCTGATGGCCAGGCCCTCGAAGCCGCGGTTGGTGCGCTTGCCGGCGTTGTTGCCGCTGTCGCCGGCGAAGTTCGGCGTGCCGGTACCGGCGTTGCGCGGCACCACGTTGGCCGGTGTGACGAAGGTGCGCAGCAGTTCGCCCGCGCGGCTGAACTCGCGCACCGCCGGGCCGTACTCGTCAGACACCAGGAAGGTGCCGGTGCGCGGGTTGATCACCACGCCTTCGGGGTCGAAGGCCAGGCCGAGCGTGTTCGTCGGGTTGGGCGCCAGTCCGTTCAGGCCCTGCCCATTGCTCTTGAAGACGACGGTCTCGACGATCTTGAAGTTGCTGATGGCGCCGGTTTGGGTGTTGACGTCCAGCGTGAAGCGCTGCATGCGAGTGTCGTAGCTGATCGTGCCGCCGCCTGGCCCGCGGTCCGACAGGCCCCACCATTCATTGCGGTGGGTGTCGTAATGGATGTCGGAGAAGAAACCGACGCGGCCGTTGTTGACGCTGCTGCCGCCAGACAGATCGAGCATCGCGCCGTCGAGCGCCAGGCCGTTGACGAAGCTGGGAGTGGCTTGGGCGTTGGTGGCCGCCAGCAGGGCGGCGGCGGCCAGGGCGTGCAGGGTGAGTTTCATGTCGGGCGTCTTCCGGATATGTGACTGAACATGCCCGAGGCTAGGGTCGCCCTGTGACAAAGGCGTGACGGACACCCTGGACAGGTGTCCGCGTGCGCCGCTGTCATGCCCTTGTCAAATTCGCCTCACACCACGCTGAGCGCGACGTCGATGTTGCCGCGCGTCGCGTTCGAATACGGGCAGACCTCGTGCGCGGTGGCCACCAGGGCTTCGGCCGCAGCCTTCTCCATGCCGGGCACGGTGACGGCCATCGTGACCGCGATGCCGAAGGCACCGGCCTTGCCGGTCATCGGCCCGATCGACACACTGGCGGCGATCGACACATCGGCCGGCAGGGCGATCTTCTGCTTGGCCGCGACGGCCTTCATCGCGCCGATGAAACAGGCCGAATAGCCGGCTGCGAACAGCTGCTCGGGGTTGGTGCCGGGGCCGCTGTCGCCGCCCAGTTCCTTCGGCGTGGACAGTTGCAGGCTGACGCGTTCGTCGGACGATTTCGTGCTGCCGGTGCGGCCGCCGGTGGAGGTGGCGTGGGCGGTGTAGATTGCCTTGTCGATGGCCATGGTCTTCTTCCTTCGGTGGGGTGGTGCGCCGCTTCAGAGTCTCGGGCGGCGCGGGGGGATGGAACCTGTGATCTTTGCCGCAACTGTCGCAGGCGCGTGGCGAGGTTATGCCAGTTCAGTCCTGCCATGGATGTCATGCGCCGGGAAGGGCGGCCGCGCCGGGCGGCACGACGGCCACCCGCGCCGTCCTCAAGCCCCTGCGTTGAGCGTTTCCAGCTCGCCCTGCAGCATCAGCCAGCGCTCTTCCAGGGTGGCGGTTTCGGCCGCCACGTGGCTGAGCCGGCGGCCGAGTTCGCCGAAATCGTCACCCGCCTTGGAGGGCGCCGACATCAGTGCTTCGACCTGCGCCTTTTCAGCCGCCAGCCCCGCCAGCCGGGCGTCGATGCGCAGCACCTCGTTGCGCAGTGGGCGCGTGGTGTCGGCCAGCTTCGCGCGGGCCTGCTTGCCCAGGTTGCGGTCGGCCCGGTTGGCGGGCGGGGGCGGGGCCTGTGGTGTGGCCGGTCTCGCAGCCGGCGCCGCGTCCTTGCCGCGTGCGACCGGCGCCGGTGCCTCCACCGGCGCGGTGGGCGCGTCGGCCAGCGCAGGCTTCGGCGGCTCGGGCGGCGGCATGCCGCGCGCACTGGCGCGCGACACTTCCAGCAACCACTTCTGGTAGTCGTCGAGGTCGCCGTCGAAAGGCATTACGCCGCCGCGCGTGACCAGCCAGAACTCGTCGCACACCTCGCGCAACAAGGCGCGGTCGTGGCTGACCAGCATCACCGTGCCTTCGAACTCGTTGAGCGCCATCGACAGCGCTTCGCGCGTGGTCAGGTCGAGGTGGTTGGTGGGCTCGTCCATCAGCAGCAGATTGGGGCGCTGCCAGACCAGCATCGCCAGCACCAGCCGCGCTTTTTCGCCACCCGACAGCGAACCCACGGCCTGGTTCACCATTTCGCCGGTGAACTTGAAGCGGCCGAGGAAGTCGCGCAGTTCCTGCTCGCGCGCCGCCGGGCCGACATCACGCGCCAGCCGCACCATGTGCATCAACGGGCCGTCGTCGAGTTGCAGCACGTCGACTTCCTGCTGCGCGAAGTAGCCGACCACCAGCCCCTTGCCTTCGGTCATCGTGCCGGCGATCGGCTGCAACTGGTGCGCGATGGTCTTCACCAGCGTCGACTTGCCCTGGCCGTTGGCGCCCAGGATGCCGATGCGCTGGCCGGCCAGCACCGAGCGGTTGATGTCGCGCACGATGGTGATCGGCTCGCCGCCGGGCTCGCCCGCCGGGTAGCCGCATTGCAGGCCGTCGAAGGCGAGCATCGGGTTGGGCAGGCTCTGCGGCTCGCGGAACTCGAACACGAAGTCGCTGGCGGTGAGCACCGGCGCCAGCTTCTCCATGCGCGTGAGTGCCTTCACCCGGCTCTGCGCCTGCTTGGCCTTGCTGGCCTTGGCCTTGAAGCGGTCGATGAACTTCTGCAGATGCTGGATGCGGTCCTGCTGCTTGGAAAACGCCGCCTGCGCCTGCACGATGCGCTCGGAACGCATGGCCTCGAAAGCCGTGTAGTTGCCCGTGTAGCGTGTCAGCGTCTGCTCGTCCAGGTGCACGATGACGCGGCAGATCGCGTCGAGGAATTCGCGGTCGTGGCTGATGATGACCATCAGCCCGTCGAAGCGTTTGAGCCATGCTTCCAGCCAGACCAGCGCGTCCAGGTCCAGGTGGTTGGTGGGCTCGTCGAGCAGCAGCAGGTCGGCCGGGCACATCAGCGCGCGCGCCAGCTGCAGGCGCATGCGCCAGCCGCCCGAGAAGCTGTTCACCGGGGTGTCGAGCTGTTCATTCTTGAAGCCCAGGCCGAGCAGCAGAGACTGCGCGCGGGCACGGGAGTCGAAGGCGCCGGCTTCGTCCAGCGCCATGTGGGCGTCGGCCATCGCGTGGCCATCGCCCGAGGCTTCGGCCACCCGCAGCGCGGCCTCTGCCTTCTGCAGCGGCACGTCGCCCTGCAACACGTAGGCGGTGGCACCGTCCTCGGTTTCGGGCATGTCCTGGGCCACTTCGCCGACGCGCCAGCGCGGTGGAATCTCCACGTCGCCGGCGTCGGCATGCAGCTTGTCGGTGATCAGCGCGAACAGGCTGGACTTGCCGGCGCCATTGCGCCCGATCAGGCCCACTTTCTCCGTCGGTTGCAGGGTGACGGAGGCGTCTTTCAGCACGACCTTGGTGCCGCGGCGCAGCGTGATGTTTCTCAGCGTGATCATGGAAGGTTCAGAAGGTCGGAACGGGTGATGAGCAGCACTTGTTCATCGCCGGCGCTGGTGGGCAGCCAGACGGCGGGGCAGCGGGGAAAGGCGGCGTCGAAGAACGGCTTTTCATTGCCGATCTCCAGCACCAGCACGGCGTTCTCGCTCATGTGGGCGGGCGCGGCGCGCAACAGGCGGCGGATGAAGTCCAGGCCGTCGACGCCGCCGGCCAGCGCCAGCGCGGGTTCGGCGCGGTACTCGGCGGGCAGGGCGGCCATCGAGGCCTGGTTGACGTAGGGCGGGTTGCACAGGATCAGGTCGTAGGCGCCGGCCGCCGCCTTCAGCGCATCGCCCCGGCGCAGTGTGATGCGGCCGCCAAGGCCATGCCGTTCGACATTGATGGCGGCCACCGCAAGGGCGTCGGCCGACACATCGGTGGCGTCCACCGTCACCTCGGGCCAGGCCAACGCGGCCAGCACGGCCAGGCTGCCGTTGCCGGTGCACAGGTCGAGCACACGGCGGGTGCGCGGCGCCAGCCAGGAGTCGAGCGTGCCGTCGGCCAGCGGCTCGGCGATCAGCGAACGCGGCACGATCACACGTTCATCGACCGTGAAGGGCACGCCCTGCAGCCAGGCTTCGCCGGTCAGGTAGGCGGCCGGCTTGCGCGTGGTGATGCGCTGTGTGATCAGTGCCTCCACGGCCGTCTGTTCGTCCGTGTCCACGCCTTCGTCCGCCACGCCGTCCAGGTCGTCGAGCGGCAGGCCGAGCTGCCAGAGCACCAGCCAGACGGCTTCGTCGAAGGCGTTCTCGGTGCCATGCCCGAAACAGACGCCCGCCTCGTCGAGGCGGGCGCGCATGCGCTCGATCAGTTGGTTGACCGTCATGTCAGGAAGCGCTCGAGCGTGCCTCGGTAGATGTTCTTCAGCCGCTCGATGCTTGCCACCTCGACGTGTTCGTCGATCTTGTGGATGCTGGCGTTCAGCGGCCCGAATTCGATGACCTGCGGGCAGATCTTCGAGATGAAACGGCCGTCCGAGGTGCCGCCGCTGGTCGACAGCTCGGGGACCAGTCCGCATTCCGCCTCGATGGCACCCGCCAGCGCCTCGCTCAGGCTGCCGGGTGGCGTGAGGAACGGCTCGCCGCCCAGCGTCCAGGTGAGGCTGTGCGGCACGGCATGCGCTTCCAGCACCGCGTGGACGCGCGCCTTCAGCGCGTCGGGCGTGGACTCGGTGCTGAAGCGGAAGTTGAAGTCGACGATCAGTTCGCCCGGGATCACGTTGCCCGCGCCGGTGCCGGCGTGCAGGTTGCTGACCTGCCAGCTGGTGGGCGGGAAAAAGTCGTTGCCCTCGTCCCAGCGTGTGGCCACCAGTTCGGCCAGCGCCGGCGCCAGCAGGTGGATCGGGTTCTTCGCCAGCTGCGGGTAGGCGATGTGCCCTTGCACGCCGTGCACCACCAGCTTGCCCGACAGCGTGCCCCGGCGGCCGTTCTTGATGACGTCGCCGAGCCGCTCCACGGAGGTGGGTTCCCCGACGATGCAGGCGTCGAGCCGCTCGCCACGCTCGCGCAGCATCTCGACGAGCCGCACCGTGCCGTCGACCGAGGGCCCTTCTTCGTCGCTCGTCAGCAGGAAGGCGATGCCGCCAGCATGTTGCGGCCGGGCGGCGACGAACTCTTCCACCGCCACCACCATCGCGGCGATCGAGGTCTTCATGTCGGCGGCGCCTCGGCCGTAGAGTTGGCCTCCACGGTGGCTGGGCACGAAGGGGTCGCTGGCCCAGCGCTCCAGCGGGCCGCTGGGCACGACGTCGGTGTGGCCGGCAAAGGCAAGCATGGGCCCGGGAAGGCCACCGCGCCGCACCGCCCACAGGTTGGTGACCGAGAAGTCTTCGGGCCCGCGCACCAGCGTTTCGCACTCGAAACCCAGCAAGGCCAGGCGGGTGCCGAGCAGGGCCTGGCAGCCGGCATCTTCGGGGGTCACCGAGCGGCGGGCGATCAGCGTTTCGGTCAGGCGCAGCGCATCGCTCACTGGACGACCCTCCGCGCTGCGCGCGCCGGGATGAGCGCTTGGCAACGGCCCGGCGGTCTCATGGCTTGCCGCCCCAGGGCGTGCCCAGCGGCGGCCGTGCTTCTTCCGGGCGCACGTCGAGGGTGATTTCGGTGAAGCTGGCGATGTCGGACTCCTCGGCCTTCGCTGCGCTGGAGCGTGCCGGCGGCGCCAGGTCGTTCTGCAGCCGCCACAGCAGGTTGGTGGGCGAATCGGCGTTGGCCAGGCCTTCGTCACGTGATATCACGCCTTCGGTGATCAGCCGGGCCAGGTCTTTCTCGAAGGTCTGCGAGCCTTCGGCCATCGATTTCTCGACCGCTTCCTTGACGCCGGCAAGGTCGCCCTTTTCGATCAGCTCCGACACCAGCTTGGTGTTCAGCAGCACCTCGACGGCCGGCACGCGGCCGCCGCCATTGGCGCGCAGCAGGCGTTGCGAGATGACGGCGCGCAGGCCCGAGGCCAGATCCGACAGCAGCGTGGGCCGCGCCTCGGGCGCATAGAACGAGAGGATGCGGCCGAGCGCGTGGTAGCTGTTGTTGGCGTGCAGGGTGGCGAGCACGAGGTGGCCCGACAGTGAGTAGGAGATCGCCGAGGTCATGGTCTCGCGGTCGCGGATCTCACCGATCATGATGCAGTCGGGCGCTTGCCGCAGCGCGTTGCGCAAGGCGGTCTGCAGCGACTGCGTGTCGCGCCCGACCTCACGCTGATTGACGATGGCCTTCTTGTTGGAGAAGAGGAATTCGATCGGGTCTTCGATGGTCAGGATGTGGCCCGGCACCTGCTGGTTGCGCCATTCGATCATCGAGGCCAGCGTGGTGCTCTTGCCGGTGCCGGTGGCGCCCACCATCAGCACGAGGCCGCGTTTTTCCAGCACCAGCTGCGACAGCAGCGGCGGCACGCCCAGGGTTTCGAGCGGCGGGATGTCGAAGGGGATGCAGCGGAATACGGCCGCGATCGAGCCGCGCTGCTTGAAGGCCGACAGGCGAAAGCTGCCCACCTTCGGGATGCCGATCGCCACGTTCAGCTCGCCGGTGTCGTCGAGCTCTTCCATCTGCTGCGGCGTCAGCAGTTCGGCCAGCAACTGGCGGGTCTGGGTCGGCGTCAGCAACTGGTCCGAGAGCTGCAGGATCTGGCCGTGGATCTTGATCAGGATCGGCGTATTGGCCGACATGTAGACGTCCGACGCCGTCTTCTCCGACATCAGCCGGAGCACACGTTCCATGTTGCCGCTCATTGCGTGCTGCCCTTCAGGCCCTGAGCAACTCGTTGATGCTCGTCTTCGACCGCGTCTGCGCATCGACCTTCTTGACGATCACCGCGCAATACAGGCTGTACTTGCCGTCGGCCGAGGGCAGGTTGCCGCTGACCACCACCGAGCCCGCCGGAATGCGGCCGTAGCTGACCTCGCCGGTGGCGCGGTCGTAGATCTTCGTGCTCTGGCCGATGTAGACGCCCATGCTGATGACCGAGTTCTCCTCGACGATGACGCCTTCCACGACCTCGCTGCGCGCACCGATGAAGCAGTTGTCCTCGATGATCGTCGGCCCGGCCTGCAGCGGTTCGAGCACGCCGCCGATGCCCACCCCGCCCGACAGGTGCACGTTCTTGCCGATCTGCGCGCAGCTGCCCACGGTGGCCCAGGTGTCGACCATCGTGCCTTCATCGACATACGCTCCGATGTTCACGTAGCTCGGCATCAGCACCACGTTCTTCCCGATGAAGCTGCCGCGCCGCGCCACGGCCGGCGGCACCACGCGCACGCCGGTCTCGCGCATCGCGGCTTCGTCGAGGTGGGAGAACTTGGTCTGCACCTTGTCGAAGAAGCCGAGGTCGCCGGCGCGCATGATCTTGTTTTCGTTCAGGCGAAAGCTCAGCAGCACGGCCTTCTTGACCCACTGGTTGACCGTCCACTGGCCCACGCTCTGACGTTCGGCCACGCGGATGCGGCCCTTGTTCAGGTCTCTCATCACGTGTTCGACGGCCTCGCGCACCTCGGGCGAATTGATGGCGTTGATGCTGGCGCGGCCTTCCCAGGCGAGGTCGATGATCTGTTGCAGCTGGTCGGTCATGGGTGGGCTCAGGTTCGTGATTTCAAAGGGCGTGGTCGCGCCGGGCTTTCCGTGCAGGAGACGATGCGCTGCGCGGCTTCGACGCAATCTTCCAGGGGCGCCACCAGCGCAAGGCGGATGCGGCCGGCTCCGGGGTTGTACCCATGGGCCTGGCGCGCCAGCAGGCTGCCGGGCAGAACCTGCACATTGTATTGAGCGAGCAGCTCGCGGGCGCAGGCGATGTCGTCGCCGCCCGGCACTTGTGCCCAGAGGTAGAAGCCGGCGTCGGGCAACGCGACGTCCAGCACGCCTTGCAGCAGCGGCGTGACCTGTTCGAACTTGTCGCGATAGAGCGCCCGGTTGGCCAGCACGTGGGCCTCGTCGTTCCAGGCCGCGATGCTGGCCGCCTGCACCACCGGGCTCATCGCGCTGCCGTGATAGGTACGGTACAGCAGGAAGGCTTTCAGCAGGGCTGCGTCACCGGCAACGAAGCCCGAGCGCAGGCCCGGCACGTTGCTGCGCTTGGACAGGCTGGTGAAAGCCACCAGGTTGCGGAAGTCGGGGCGGCCCAGCGCGGCGGCGGCCTGCAGGCCGCCGAGCGGCGCCTCGCCCTGGAACCAGATCTCCGAATAACATTCGTCGCTGGCGATGACGAAGCCGTGGCGGTCGCTCAACTCGAAGAGCCGCGCCCATTCCGACAAAGGCATCACCGCGCCGGTCGGGTTGCCCGGC
>Ga0209181_10003473_pt1 | contig 24264 bp, 19 predicted proteins | sample MAT05_FD_187208 | JGI IMG/M metagenome (GOLD analysis project Ga0209181, IMG submission 187208) | Freshwater microbial communities from Lake Fryxell liftoff mats and glacier meltwater in Antarctica - MAT-05 (SPAdes) (version 2) | ecosystem: Environmental > Aquatic > Freshwater > Ice > Liftoff...
AAGTAACAGGTATAGTCTTTTTGTATTCATATTCATTTTATTAATTCAACGGGCTGTCTCAAATTGTAGACCTGAGTTGCCTTTGATGCAAATACTTCATTGGTGTGGGTACCAAAAATAAAGAGCTATTTTATCAATAGCCCTTTTGTAATTATGTTTAACAAATGTTTGTGCCAGTATCAAAAGAAGCAAAGATATAATTGAAACTTCTGCAACTACCCGCTAATAATTATACTTTGAATCTGAATCGCCTCTCTTCAAAAACTCTTCTTCGAAAGGCAGGGTGTCCATGATTACAAAGTACGCTTTACTTCCACTTCTTCAAATGCTTCCACGATATCTCCCACCTGGATATTTGCATAATTTTTAATGGTCAATCCGCACTCCATATTATTGGTTACTTCCTTCACATCATCTTTGTAACGTTTCAAACTTCCAAGTTCTCCTGTAAAGATTACGATACCATCTCTAACCAAACGAATGCGGTTATTTCTGGCAATTTTACCTTCTATTACAATACAACCTGCGACTGTAGCTTTATCAAATTTGTACATTTCCTTGATCTCCACATTCGCCAGTATTTTTTCTTCAATACCTGGCTCCATCATGCCTTCCATTGCACTGCGTATCTCTTCGATGGCATTGTAAATGATAGAGTATAATTTGATCTGGATTGATTCTGCTTCAGCCAAACGAGCTGCCTGAATGGACGGTCGTACGTTGAAACCAATGATGATGGCATCCGATGCGTTTGCAAGCGTAACATCACTTTCGGTAATGGCACCCACTGCTTTATGGATCACTTTCACTACAATTTCTTCTGTACTCAATTTCTGTAATGAATCACTTAATGCTTCTACCGATCCATCCACATCTCCCTTAATAATTACATTCAGTTCTTTAAAGTTACCCAAAGCCAAACGACGTCCGATTTCATCAAGTGTGATATGTTTTTTAGCCCTCATACCCTGCTCCCTCAAAATCTGGCCACGTTGGTAGGCTTTCTCTCTTGCTTCACTTTCATCGGCATACACTTTAAACGTTTCACCCGCCTGCGGTGCACCATTTAACCCCAATATCAAAACCGGTGTAGAAGGAGGTGCTATTTCGCTGCGTTGGTTACGCTCATTGTACATAGCTTTTACTTTGCCAAAATTTTGGCCTGATACAATCATATCTCCCAATTTCAACGTTCCGTTCTGCACCAGGATGGTGGCTACATAACCACGCCCTTTATCCAGCGAAGCTTCAATTACGGTACCGTTTGCTACCTTATCAGGGTTTGCTTTCAATTCCAGTATATCCGCTTCCAGCAAAATCTTTTCCATCAACAGATCAATGTTCAGTCCCTGCTTTGCACTGATCTCCTGACTTTGGTATTTACCACCCCAGCTTTCTACCAAAATATTCATAGAAGCCAATTGTTCCTTAATTTTTTCGGGATTGGCTCCATCCCGATCAATTTTATTAATTGCAAATATCATTGGCACATTCGCTGCCTGGGCATGCGAAATGGCTTCCTTGGTTTGTGGCATCACCGCATCATCTGCGGCTACCACAATCACGGCTATATCTGTAACCTTGGCACCACGTGCCCTCATCGCTGTAAACGCTTCGTGACCTGGTGTATCCAGGAATGTAATTGCCCTGCCATCCTTCAACTTCACTTCATAAGCACCAATATGCTGGGTAATTCCGCCGGCTTCACCTGCAATTACATTTGTTTTACGGATGTAATCCAACAAAGATGTTTTACCATGATCTACGTGGCCCATGATAGTAACGATCGGAGCTCTTGGCTTTTGATCGTCTATATGATCTTCGTTGTCATCTTCTTCCAGTTCGGCAGCATCTTCTACCCCAATAAATTCCACTTCAAAATTAAACTCGCTTGCTACCAATTCAATTACATCGGCCTCCAAACGTTGGTTAATAGAAACCATTATTCCCAGGTTCATACACTTACTGATAACATCTGCAAAACTTACTTCCATCAAACCTGCCAATTCGCTCACCGAGATATACTCAGTTACCTGTAGTTTATTTCCTTCATCGCCATCGGCACCTCGTTGTTCTGCCAATTCATCCCGCTTGGCTTTCCTGTATTTAGCTTTTAAGCTTTTACCACGTCCACCGCCGCCAGATAATTTAGCCTGTGTTTCCTTTATTTTATCCTGAATTTCTTTTGCATCTATCTCCCTGTCTTCCCTGCGTGGAGGTGGTGCTGCATTCCGATTATTGTTAAACCTGCCACCACCCTGCCCTGCCGGTGGCCTGTTACCACCCGGACCGCCTGGTCCAACATTCGGACGGTTTGGTCCGCCACCCATTGGAGGTCGTTGCTGACCACCACCCATAGGCGGTCGTTGCTGACCACCCTGGCCCTGGTAACCACCACCTTGTCCTTGTGGACCACGGTTCGGCTGCCCCTGCTGCCCTGGTTGTCCTTGTCCCTGACCAGATGGTCCGGGCGCACCTGCTTTTCTTTCAATTGGAATGCGCTTTCTCTTTCTCTTATCTTCTGTATCTCTTTTTGGTCTTGTATCGTTATCAACGGGTAGCTGAATCTTTCCCAAAATTTTCGGTCCTTCTAATCTATCTGCCTTAATATTTTCAATTTGAGGAGCCTGATCTGCTTTTGGTATTTCAGGTGCAATTTCTACCATGGGTGCTTCCACAACTTTTACAACCGGCGTTTCTACTGCCTTTGATACTTGCTTCTGGGGAACTACTGCTTCGGGCAATTTCTCTTCTGGCTTTTTCGTTGCTTTTTTGGGTCTTGTAGAAGAATCAATGGCATCCAAATCAATTTTTGTAACTACTCTTGGTGCTTCCAGTTCCGGCGCTTCAATTTTAGTAATTTCTACCACTGTTGGTTCAGGAACTTTATTTGCTACAATTGTGGCTGGCGTTTCTTCTTTCACCTTCTTTTCTGCTTTTGGCAATTCTGAAATTGCAGGCGATGGTGCTGTTTGTTCTATAACCGGGGGAATTACTTCAACCGGAATTACTTCAACTGGCTTCTCAACAACCGGTATTACTTCAACTGGCTTTTCAACCACGGGCTCTGTTATTACTACCGGAGGAGGTGGAGCTGCAACTACTGCTGCGGCTTCCTTTTTCTTAAAGGAAAGATCTTCTTCGTCTCTTTTGCTTTTTGGCTCAGTAGATCCGGCACCTTTTGGCAAATCGATTTGCTCGGCCTTTTGCTTTGCTACCTTATCCTGCTGAAACTCGGTCTGCAACACCCGGTACATCTGTTCCGTTAGTTTAAAGTCCCGTTGCATCTCATCAGGACTAAAGCCTTTGCTTCCCAGGAATTCAACAAGCGTATCCTTGCTTACATTGAATTCAATAGCAGCCTTCATTGCCCTTGGTAATGATATTATTTCTTTTTCTGACATTCTTCTTTTTTATTCCTTATTTTATTTCTGCTATGTTATAACAGTTTGATCGATGATCATCAACTCATAAAAACCTACTCTTTTTCAAATTCTTCTTTCAATATTCTCATTACATCTGCAATGGTCTCTTTTTCCAGGTCAGTTCTGCGTTCCAGTTCCTCAGCAGTTAGATTTAGTACTGACCTGGCAGTATCACAACCTACTTTTTTAAGCGCTTCAATTACCCAGGCTTCTATTTCATCGCTGAATTCTTCCAGGTCAATATCAAACTCATCTACTTCACCCTCATTGTCCCTAAATACATCGATTTCATATCCTGTCAATTCGCAAGCCAGCTTTATATTAACTCCTCTTCGGCCGATTGCCAGCGAAACCTGGTCGGGCTTTAAGTAAACCGTTGCGTGTTTCTTTTCTTCGTCTAAATCAATACTGGTGATTTTAGCCGGTGTAAGTGAACGTTGAATCAATAACTGGGTATTGTTGGTCCAGTTAATTACATCAATATTTTCATTTTTCAATTCTCTTACAATACCATGAATACGGCTGCCTTTCATACCAACACAGGCTCCTACCGGATCAATTCTGTCATCAAAACTTTCCACCGCAATTTTTGCCCTTTCACCCGGATCTCTTACAATCTTCTTTACCACTATCAAACCGTCAAATATTTCAGGCACTTCTATTTCTAATAATTTTTCCAGGAAGGTGGAACTTGTTCTTGAAACAACAATAACTGCCTGGCTGTTTTTTAATTCTACTTTTTTTACAACACCTCTTACATTCTCTCCTTTTTTGAAGTAGTCGGAAGGGATTTGTTCAGATTTTGGCAGAATCATTTCATTGCCTTCTTCATCCAACAATAACACTTCTTTTTTCCAAACCTGGTACACCTCGCCACTTACAATATCACCTACCCGATCTTCGTATTTCTTGATTAACAAATTCTTCTTTAAATCGTTGATACGGCTTGCCAATGTTTGCTTACCGGCTAAAATCGCCCTGCGACCAAACTCTTTTTGAATATCTACTTCTTCATACAATTCTTCACCCACCGCATAGTCAGGCTCTATCTTAATGGCATCGCTAAATTCTATCTCAGTTAAAGTGTTATAAATGTCTCCGTCATCAACGATCATACGGCGCCTGAAAATTTCCAGGTCACCCTTTTGGTCATTTACAATTACGTCAAACTGATCATCACTGCCATATTTTTTACGAATCAATGTTTTAAAAACATCCTCCATAACTTTCATCAACGTCGGACGATCAATGTTTTCCGCTTCTTTAAATTCCTGAAAGGAATCGATCAAATTAATTCGTGCCATAGACCTAACCAGCCTCACTTTTGTATCCCCGCCGGCAGGGGGTTTTGTTAGTTAATTAAAATGCAATCACAACCGTTGTTTGTTTTATCTGATCAAAAGGAATTTCTTTTACCACTGTTACCGCTTTCTTGTTCTTCCCTTCTGTATATTCCAACCGAATTAAATTTTCATTTGCTTCCAGTAGTTTACCCTCCACGATCGTTCCATCATTGAGGATTACTTCTACATTTCTGCCAATATTTTTCGTGTACTGCCTGAATATTTTAAACGGCTCATCTATACCCGGACTTGATACCTCCAGCGAAAAATTACCATCCGGGTACCAGCCGTTTTCTTCAATCGTACGATACATTGCCCGATTGATTTTAACACACTTATCAATGTTTAAACCAGAATCGGCGTCTAAAAAAACTTTGATGTTATTGGTAGGTTTGATGCGTATCGAAACCAGAAATGTGTCTTCTGTTTCAGACAACAATTGTCCTACCAAAGTTTCGATTGCTTGTATAGATGTAATGTCTTCAGTCATAGTAAAAGAAGAAGGGAACGGTCCTCGTTCCCTTCTTTAGCTTCATTTTCCGTGTGCAAATATAGGTAAGTAATAATAAACTGCCAAAATAGAAAAAGAATTAAATAGTTGATTTATTTTACAATTCGTCAAGAATTTTAACAGGTTTATTTTTATTTGATTTATACCTTTGCGATATGAACATTTTAAGACTTGCGTTTGAGCTGTTTATGCTCTACCTTTTATACAAATTGATATTTGATTTCATTATACCTGTGGTGAAAACTACTAAACAAGTAAAAAAACAATTTGGAGATATGAATGCCCAAATGCAGGAAAAAATGAACCAGCAGCAACAGCAGCCCACTAATTTTACTGCGCCTCAAAAGCCTGCATCTGCTACCTCCAAGAACGATGATTACATTGACTTTGAGGAGGTTAAGTAAAACTTCCTTTCAAAAGAGACACTCGTTCATGCACATGGTTTCACCCAATTGATCTGGAATCTAAAGTATCCGCTCCGGGATATCCGCTAAAGGCGCATTACTTGATGATGCTATAAATTTAAATCCCCGATATGTTCTGTAGGCAATAAGAGATGTGTTTGAATGCCTGCCTCCTTCGCCCCCTTTATATTATTAATTGAATCATCTATAAACAGGGTTTCCGATGCAATCATTTTTGCATCATCCAAAACCCATTGGTAGGTTTCTACATAAGGTTTCCGCATTTGAATCAAGTGAGAATAGTAGCTTTTTATAAAATAATGGTCAAGCGATGCATTGCCCGTTTCATTAAGCAACGTATGATTAAAGGCTGTGAGATGGATACTATTGGTATTACTCAACAAGTAGAGATTGTATTTGTCTTTCAGGTTGTCTAAAACAGTTAAACTGTCTTTTCTGAAATCCAGCAAAATGGCATTCCAGGCCAACCGCATTTGATCACGACTGGTACCCGGTTCACAATACTGATAAATGGCTTCGTAAAAAGCAGCCTCTGAAATTGAACCCGTTTCCAATGATTCAAACAAATGATTGGCATTGGCCTGGGAATAAAGATCATCAAATTGCCCTGCTCCCAAGGCTTTAAAGGCATCTGCAGCTTTGTGGTAGTCTACATTTAACAGTACTCCACCCAGATCGAATATTACATTTTTTATTGCGCTCATAATTTTGTGTTTAGCTAAAATGAAACTGTTTAAATAAATAGTACCGATAAAAGATCCGAACGATAAAAGTGAACATAATTAAATGCCATTTATGTTAAGCTTACAATGATCGTCAAAAATTTTTTTTGTTGGAAAAAAAATCATAAAAAAGCCTGCAAACCAAGATGATTTGCAGGCTACATCAAAATTTCAGTGGGCCCACCTGGGCTCGAACCAGGGACCACCTGATTATGAGTCAGGTGCTCTAACCAACTGAGCTATAGGCCCTTTCTTCGCCTTATTTGAAGAATGAGGGTGCAAATATAATCAAACACAATCAATTTAACGCTTCATTAAAATATTTGCCGTTATTTTGCACCCTCAACATAAAATATGAAGAAAATATTGTCCGTTGCATTTGCAGTCGTATTGGTGAGTACTGCATTTGGCCAAACCAAAAAAGACTGGAGTAAAGAAGTAATTGATCGTGCAGGTGACCATTTTATGGTACAGTTGGGCCTTGATAATTGGGCAGGCGCTCCTGATAGTATCAGCAGCAGGATGGGTGGTTTTTCCCGTGGTGTGAATGTTGCTATTATGATAAATAAACCTTTTAAAAGTGATCCCCGTTGGAGTGTGGCCTTTGGATTGGGTATTAGTAACAGCAATATTTTTTTTAAAAACACTTCAGTAGATTTAAAATCTTCTTCCACCCTCTTACCATTTCGTAAAACTGATTCCACCGATCATTTCAAGAAGTATAAATTAGCGACAACTTTTGCAGAAGCCCCCATTGAACTGCGGTACACTTTTGATCCTGTAAACCAAAAGAAAAGCTGGAAAATAGCTGTTGGCGTTAAAGTAGGAACCATGCTAAACGCACACACCAAAGGAAAAACATTGCAAAATAAAAGCAACACTACCATCAACGCATATACAGAAAAGATCAGTAAAAGAACCTTTTTTAACAGCACCCGGCTGGCAGCCACTGCAAGGGTAGGAATCGGTAATTTTTCTTTATTTGGATCCTATTCTATTACGGCGCTGGTAAAGGATGTATCCGGTGCGGCTATCAGGCCTTACCAAATTGGACTTTGTTTGAGTGGCTTATAAAGGCTACTAGCATTAATAGTTAATCCCGGTCTTTGGCCGGGATTTTTAATTTACAATCCTTTAACTTTGCAACTTATTTTAATTCATGAGCGACGAAATTAAACACGAATGTGGCCTCGCCTTCATTCGCCTTCGCAAACCTTTCAGTTATTATCAGCAGCAGTATGGATCGGTATTGTATGGCCTTAATAAGTTGTACTTGTTGATGGAAAAACAGCACAACCGTGGCCAGGATGGTGCAGGTATTGCTACTGTAAAACTAAATGTAGAGCCGGGATATCCTTTTTTGCACCGATTACGAAGCAGTGCGAATCAACCAATCGCAGACCTTTTTTTTCAGATAGGAAAAGAAATAGCGGAGTTGGAAAAATACCAGCCGGATATTAAAAATCACCCTGGCCTTATGAAAGGGCATATGAATTATCTGGGCGAACTTTTGTTAGGTCATTTACGATATGGCACCCAGGGCAAAAACAATGTTGAATTTTGCCATCCCTTTATAAAAAGACATACTATTCCTGCACGCAACCTTGCATTGGCAGGCAATTTCAATTTAGTAAATACGGAAGAATTATTCGGGCTTATCAATATTGATCCCGGTGTTTTTCAGCGCCAGAGTGATTTGGCTGCTATGATGGAAGTAATTCATCATTTTCTGGTGCAAGCCGATGAGTCTTTTCCGGGTGAGTTGGACCTTGCCAAAGTTTTAAAGAAAGCAGTTCCGCTTTTTGATGGAGGATTTAATTTTTGTGGATTGGTGGGCAATGGCAGTGCATTTGTAGTGAGAGATGCGCATGGCATTCGTCCGTCTTATTATTATGTAAATGACGATGTAATTGTAGCCGCCAGCGAACGGGCCGCTATCAGAACGGCCTTTAATGTAGGCGAAAACGAAGTGCAGGAATTGATGCCCGGTTGTGCTTTGTTGGTAGATCCCGATGGCAATTACCGGATTGAACAGGTGCTGGAGCCGAAAGAACGGAAGGCCTGTAGTTTTGAACGGATTTATTTTAGTCGTGGCAGTGATGAAAAAATTTACAATGAAAGAAAAGCGTTGGGGCGTTATTTGAGCGAGCCCGTTTTAAAAGCCATTGACAATGATTTAAGGAACACTATTTTTTCTTTCATTCCCAATACAGCAGAAACGGCTTTTTACGGTTTGTTGAAAGGTGCCGATGATTATCTTAAAAAAAGGAAAGTAGAACGCATTTTAAGCTGGGGCAATGATTTTGACGAGGAGAAATTGACCGAAATAATTAGCCGTAAGATACGGTTTGAAAAGATTGCCATTAAAGATGTTAAGCTACGTACATTTATAACCGAAGACAGCAGCAGGAATGAATTGGTGCAGCACGTGTATGATATCACCTATGGCACCGTACGAAAGAATATAGATACCCTTGTTGTGATTGATGATTCGATTGTGAGGGGTACTACTTTAAAAGAAAGTATCATCCGGATGCTGGCGAGATTGGAACCTAAAAAAATCATCATTGTTTCTTCCGCACCGCAGATCCGGTATCCCGACTGTTATGGTATTGATATGAGTAAATTGGGCGACTTTATCGCATTTAGAGCCGCCATTGAATTGATACATGAAAGCAACCAGGATGCTTTGCTGGAGGAAATGCTGGAAAGATGTAAAGAGCTGCAACGCAACAACCAACTGCATTTAGAAAATGTGGTAAGGCAATTGTACAAACCATTTTCATTAGGTGAAATGTCTCGAAAAATTGCTCAGCTCATCACACCAAAAGATATCACGATTCCCGTAAAAGTAATTTACCAAACCATTGAAACTTTGCACCTGGCCTGTCCAACAAATACCGGCGATTGGTATTTCACTGGCAATTATCCAACGCCAGGCGGAAACCGGGTGTGTAATAAGGCGTTTATGAACTATATGGAAGGTAAAGATGTAAGAGGATATTAAATCAAACACGCTATCAAATTCAAGTAATAAAACACCCCAATGATTTTTGTTATTGATCAATTGAAAGTTAAAAATTAAAAAATTCTAATGACTGATGCAAAAGAGGCCATCATTACCACCCCTTCCGTGGGTGGGGGTAAAACACTTCTTATAGTGCGCCATGCAAAAAGCAGTTGGGACATTGGTACCCTTACTGATTTTGAGCGGCCGCTGAATGACCGGGGAAAAAAGGATGCACCCGAAATGGCAAAAAGACTCATTCACCGGAATATTTTGATTGATACTTTTGTATCAAGCCCTGCTAAAAGAGCTAAGAAAACGGCTGAACTATTTTGCGAAGCCTATGGTAAAAAAGAAGGTGATATTTTATTGGTGTCCATGTTATACCATCCGGAGGTTAACAATTTTTATGAAGCCATTGAACAATTGGACAGCTCACCCAATACGGTTGCAATTTTTTCTCACAACCCCGGTATTACAGAATTTGTAAACACTTTAACGGATGCAGTCCGGATCGACAATATGCCTACCTGTGGTGTATTTGTTATACATATCCAATCTGACAAGTGGGCTGATTTTAAAAAAGCTAAAAAGCAATTCCTGTTTTTTGATTATCCTAAAAATGTCTCTTAACAACTGGTTAATCCAGGTTGATACCCTACAATACTTTCTCGAAATAAACCGCCGTGGGTATTGGATTGTGATAATACGCAGCTATCTCATAAAAGCCGGCTTGTTGATATAAATGAATGGCTGGCAGCATGTAATTTAAAGTATCTAGCTTAACCACCGCATAATTACAATCCTCTGCAAGTTGCAAAGCTTTTTCCAATAAAATTTTACCAATGCCGTTCTTTTGATGACCGGGTTTGGTGTACATTCTTTTTAGTTCGCCCACCGATTCGCTTATTTTTCTGATCGCTACACAGGCAATGATTTCCGACGCTTCTTTTGCAAGAATGATTCCCCCATCTGGTAACGCATACATTTTTTTCAACCCATTCAATTCCTCATCAAAATGCTGAAAATCGAGGTTGATATTGATGGCGTCTGCGTATTCTTTGAATAGTGCCCTTGCTTCGGTATAATCATCATCCGTTTTTGCCAAATAAAATTGAATCATTGCTTATTTTTTTGTTACACAGGTAAACGCCTGTAAATATAAAACACGCCGCTATAACCTTATACGGCTCAAGTGGTTCTTTTAGAAAAATCATGGCAATGATTGCAGCAAATACCGGCTGCGAATAAATATAAGTGCCAGCCATAGAAGCGCCCAAAATTTTAATGCCATAAACATTGAACAGATAGGCTAAAAAAGTTCCTCCAATCACAATCAGTCCAAGACAGGTAAATTCAAGCCTTCCAAAGCTTTGCCAGTCGATGGCGCTGAATTCATTCCACCCAAAAGGAAGCACCATTAAAAACCCGATTGAAAAAACGATTCGGATTACCTGCACCGGATTATATTTCAACATTAGCGGCTTCACTAAAATGAAATAGAAGGTATAGGCGATGGCATTGATCAATATCAGCAAATCACCCAGCAGAATATTATCGCCATCCCCGGAGTTTTTGCCGGATGTAATTAGTAAAACAGCCCCACTTATACCAAGACCTAAGCCTATTACCTTATAAAAACCAATCCGTTCTTTTAATAACCATGCCGCAATAATGGTGATTAAAATTGGGGTAGTCAACATGAGTAAAACTGCATGAATGGAATAGGTAAGCGATAGCCCTTTTAAAAAAAGCATTTGGTTAATAGCAATACCTGTTAAAGCGCACAAAATAAATCTAGGAACATCGGCCCTGTCAATCCGTTTTGTAACAGGCTTTACTAAAAACAGCAACCAGAACAAAATAGCCGACACGCCCACCCTGATGACATTCATTCCAAATGGCTGCATAAAGTGATTGCCGGTAAGGTATTTTACGGTACTCAGGTTGATGGCGAAAAAAATATTAGTGCCGAGCAATCCGAGGTGAGCCTTGGTTTTTATATTCACAAAAGTTATTAATTTTAAGGCTCAATGCTTTAAAGCGATTGAACAAATTGTTGTATATTTTTTTGATACTGATCCATGTCAAAAGAAGGAATTACAAAAGTGAATCCGGATGCTGCTGCCAAACTTTCTCCTAAATTAAAATGTTGCTGGCTGACCGCATAAAAAATTTGCTGTTGCATTAAATGCGCTGCAAGATATTCCTGTTCTGTTTGTCCGGGAGTTGAAACCAATATCGCCTTTTTATTGAGCTTGATTAAATCCATGATGGTGGTGTAGCCACTCCTGCATACTACCAAATCAGATTGCTGAATAACCTCATTCAATTCTTCAGCAGCCAGATGGTTTTTTATGGTAAGGTTGGGCTGATTGTTCCTTGTTTCAAAATCATTTTCATCCACTGCCGCAATGCCAGGCAACCCTCTTACCAATAAAGACTTTCCTTTAAAATTTTCAAGCTGTATCAATAACAGCGATTCAAAAATGGTTCGTTGAGGTTCAGGCCCTGACACAAGCATTAAAAGATCATATTTTTTTTCAAAAGCGCCTCTGTTTTCAAATCTGGAAAGCCCTCCTATGTAGGTAATGTTCTTTGGGCGGTTGACTGGATGAGATAATTCGCCGGCTATATTGTTGGGGCCTACAAAATCAGGCACCCAGCAAACACTGTATTTTTTAATGAACCAGTAATGTATTTTTTGGGCAACTTTTTCCGTAAATGGATTGCCTGTTTTTATCAATAACTGGTGCGTGATATATACCGATGGAAGGGTGGAATGGTATAGTCCGAAACGATTATCAGCAATAATTGCTGTTATTGAATGAATTTTTACATTTTTTTTTACCCATTGGTGTTCCTTGTAAATCCGCATCAATATCCAAGGTACCTGAGCTATTATCTTGAATGGCAACCAGTACTTTTTCTTGCTGTAGCTGATCCGGTAACCCGTTAGCGGAATGAATCTAAGTTGTTGAAATTCATGTTTCAACAATGATTCTGTAGCGCCTTCCGCAGCAATTAACACTTCGCAACCATTTGCCAGCAACGCCCTAATAATAGGCACACACCGGGTTGCATGCCCAAGTCCCCAATCGAGGGGAATAACCAATATCTTGTTATTTTTACTAATATTTTTAAGAAATTTACGAATGGATATTAAGAAAACAATAATTGTTTGTGAAAATAGTTTAATTTGCTTTACTAATATTATGAAACGTTATTCTAAAATCGCTTTATCGTTCATGTTAATTGTTTCCATTATTTTAACCAGTTGTACCTCTTCAAAAAAGAACCAATGTGGTTGCCCAAGTAAAAAAGGGTTAGTAGGATACTAATTAAAATGACAGGTAATAAAAAACCAAACTTAAATGAATAGGATGAACCGGGATTTGCTGGTGTTGTTCAATCAGGAACTTTTAAGCCCTCAGGCAATTGAGCATGAGGTAGAATTGTTACATGAGTTATTACATGTTGTCGAACGTTTGGATAATATAGTAACAGCACATGAAATACTTGATCTTAATAAATATAAGGTCATCAGCAAAACAATTGTAATTCGGGATACAATCCGCAAACAGGAATTAAAACCTTTTGTGTTTTTGAATTGCAAAAACTGATGAAACTTTTTTAGATTCTTGCTGATAAAAACTTATTACTTGATTGCTCCGATCAGGCATTTAATTGCTCTAATGCCTTTTTTAATTTCTCCAACATTTCATTGATTTCTTCTTTTTTACAGGTGCCCACGCTCAAACGGTACCAACTGCTGCTTGCGGATGCACCAAATGCAGAAAATGGCACAATCGCCAGTGCTGCTTCATTGAGGAGGTAAGCAGTTACGTCAGCCTGGCTCTCTAATTTATTTCCTTGCCGGGTAGTTTTTCCAACCAAATCTATTTTGATGGTTAAATAAATAGCAGCCTGTGGTGCAATGGCATCTACTGAAAATCCCTCGCTTTTCAATTGTTGAAATCCTTCATAAATATTCACCAGCCTTTCTTCCAGCTCTGCTTTAAAATGAGTGAAATACTTATCCACTGCGGATGTTTGTACCAGATAATTTGCAACGGCATTTTGTTCTGCCATTGGCGCCCATGCACCAACATGACTATTGATGGCTTTCATTTTATTGATTAGCCCCGCTGGTCCCAATGCCCAGCCTACCCTTACGCCAGTGGAGGCAAACGATTTGCTGATGCCATCAATGAAGATGGTAAACTCTTTCATTGCTGGTCGTAAAGAAACAGGATTATAATGTTGCACCTTGCCAAAAGTTAAGGTCCAGTAAATTTGGTCGTACAGCAAATATAATTTTTTATCGTCTGCACCCCGCTGTGCATTTTCTGCAATCACCAGGTCACAAATGGCTTCCAGTGCTTCTTTGGTGAAAGTGGTGCCTGTAGGATTTAATGGAGAACACAATGCCAGTAGAGCGGTTCCCTTTAAGTGTGGCTTAATTTCATCAGCGGTTGGCATAAAGTTGTTTTCCAGCTTTGTTTCAATCACCACATGTTCGCCTTCCGTAAAATGAACATAGTGATTATTATTCCAACTGGGTACTGCATAAATTACCTGATCGCCTTTATCTACAATTGCCCGGTATGCGGTATAAATCAATGGCCTGCCACCTGCTGCAATTAAAATTTCGTTCGCATCAAAAGCAAGTCCTTCTCTTGTTTGAATAAAACTGGAAACTGCAGCTCTTAATTCTGTAATCCCTTCGGCTGGCGGATAGGTTGTCTGATGATTTTTAAAGGCCGTAATAATTTCATTTTCCAATTCAACGGGAATTGGAAAAATGGAACTGTCAAAATCGCCAATGGTATAATTGTAAATTTTATTTCCCTGTTTAATTTTTTCCTTTATCTCTGCTCCTAATTTCACGATTTCAGATCCAATCAGGGTTTCAGCTAGATGACTCAGTTTTGTGGAGGGCATAAATATTTTTTAATAAGCTGTAGAAAAGAATGAGATGCAAAAGTAATTTTTAATAAGGGTAAAACAAGAAACCTGCTGAGAATTCAACAGGTTTCTTGCTTTATTAATGGATGTGATTTTTTATAACTTAATCAATAGAAGACTTTACTCAATGGTCTTGAATTCTTTAAACGTTTTCATGGGTGTACTATCTGCCTGTTGTTGATAGGCTTTCCATTTACCGTTAAAAAATAAATTGGTCTTTTGTATGGCTTCATTTACAGACCCTTCTGCGATTTCAATTAATCCAAATTCCTGTGCATCGGGTATTTTATTTTTACCAAGCACTTCGCCTCTTGCTTCCCTTAACCAACCATTTACAGTTGCTTCATAAGGCGATCCATATCCCTGCTTTTCCTGCGGTGTGCCCATTATAAAATTGCGGATCTTTTTAATAGAATCCGTCATTGCCTTTCCCGATTTACGTAAACTATCTGCCTCGGCCCCTTCTATGTTTTTCAACTGTGCCTCTACTTTAGCGATCGTTTCTTCGGCTTCAGTTAACCGGTCGGTAATCTCCACTACTTTCAAGGTATTTTTATCTATTTTCTTTAATGCTGCCACTTGTGCATCATATACTTGCCTGGATATTTGCACGGCAGGATCAGGCTTTACAACCAGCATGGTAGAATCTGCATCCTTCCCCATCGAAATCACTATTTTATAGGTTCCTGGAAAAACAGACATTCCTCCCCTTGGTTCCGGTGAATCTGTTTTTGGTTTGGCGCTTCCGGGCTGGCGAATTCCTTTCGTATCAAAACTCCAGTAATTTCTGTTAAAACCAGTATCCGCTTTTTGTTTAAATGTTCTGATCACTTCATTTTTTTCATCTATTATTTTTACCGTTACTGAGTCTGATTTCATTTTTTTAGCTGTATCCAACTTTTCGCCAGGTTTTAGATAATAGGAATAAGCAGCGCCAGTAGTCCTGTTCTCTCCATCATACAAACCCCAGGTACTGTAATCATATCCTGATTTATTTTTAGTTTCTGCCTTGTAAGCTATCGGAGATTCAAACATGGTGATTTTTTTTGTTGCTACGTTGCCGCCATTTGCAGCAAATTTTCTCAATGGGCGGATATCATCCATTATATACAATGCCCTGCCAAAAGTTGCTATACATAAGTCTGCTTCTCTTTCCTGTATTGCAAAGTCGTAGGTAGATACAGACGGATACCCGTTTTTCCATTGTTCAAAACTGGTTCCATTGTCAAAACTTACCCAAAGCCCCTGTTCTGTTCCTGCAAAAATTAAGTTAGGTTCTACGGGATCCTGGATAATACACAATGCATAACCCTTTACTTTTTTTTCATTCACCACCATTTCCCAGGACTGGCCGAAATTTTTAGTGCGAAAAATGGTTGGTTTAAAATCGCCCCTGCGATAATCGTTGCAAACCACAAATGCCTCTGCGGCATTGTACCGGCTAGCCCTTATTTGCGGAATCCACGCACCCAGCGGCATCCCCGGAATTTTTCCCCGAAAATTTGTCCAGGTTTTTCCGCCATCTTTCGACAACTGCACATTGCCATCATCAGTACCTGCCCAAATCACATTTTTATCTTTGGCAGATGGTTCAATACATAAAATGGTATTGAAATTTTCTGCACCTGTAATATCAACCGACAATCCTCCGTTTTCATCCTGCTTTTGCTGGGCAGCATTATTGGTAGTTAAATCCGGTGAAATGATTTTCCAGGTAAATCCTTTATTAGTGCTTTTGTGTACAAACTGACTTCCATAATAAATAGTAGTTGGCTCATCGGGAGCCAGCGCAAATGCTGCATTCCAGTTAAAACGCAGTCTTGTGGTCAAATCCGGACTAGGTGGCTTTAGGCGGTTTTGTTCACCGGTAGCTACATTGTACCTGCCAAGGCTCCCCTTTTGCGACATGGCATAAATCCAATTGGCATCTTGCGGATCGGCTGCTACATCAAACCCATCTCCGCCCCAAAGATTATCCCAGAAATAATTTTTAATACCCCCTTCCATCCAGGTATATGCAGGTCCTCTCCAGCTTCCGTTATCCTGCATTCCCCCCATAATATGATAAGGAATTTCGTTGTCTACGCTGATATGATAAAACTGACCAACCGGCAATTGCTCATCAAATTTCCAGGTGCGGCCACGGTCACGACTAATGCCGATTCCACCATCATTGCCATCGATGATAAAATTTGGATTGGTAGGATGAATCCAAAAAGCGTGGTGATCGGGATGGATACCAGAATAGGGAATTACACCCTGAAAAGTTTTACCACCATCTTCGCTCATGGTAATTACCTGATTAATATTGTACAGCCTGTTTTCATTCATCGGGTCTACCCGTATATCCTGAAAATAAAAAGCCCTGTTTGTTACATCTGTCTTGTTGCTATTCACCAGTTCCCACTTAAAACCGCCATCGTCCGATTTGTAAAGGCCGTTTTTAGTTGCTTCTACCAATGCATAAATACGCTTAGGTTCGTTGGTAGAAATGGTGATGCCGATTCTGCCATAATCCCCATCTGGCAAACCTTGTTTCTTTCCTAATTTCTCCCAATTTTTACCGCCATCATAAGTCATGTATAAGCCACTGCCGGGGCCACCGCTGTTAAAGCTAAAGGGGGTACGCCGGTGTTGCCACATATTGGCAATGAGCTTATTGGGGTTGGTTGGGTCCATCACCAGTTCCGCACACCCGCTGGTGTCGTTGGTATGCAAAATAAGCTTCCAGCTATCGCCTCCATCGGTGGTTTTATAAACGCCACGCTCCGGATGTTCTGCATACGGATTGCCAATGGCAGCCACATATAACGTTTGGGCATCGTTGGGATCTATAATTACGCGGTGTATATTGATGGTTTTTTCAAGTCCCATCATTTTCCAGGTTTTGCCGGCATCCATACTTTTGTAAATTCCTCCACCCAGGTTAATTGAATTTCTTGGGTTGCCTTCACCAGTGCCTACCCAAACTACGGATGGATTGGATTGCTGAATGGCCACGGCACCTATATTTAAAATAGGTTGTTCGTCAAAAACCGGCGTCCAGTTGCTACCGGCATTTTCAGTTTTCCAAACTCCGCCTGATGCTGTACCCAAATAAATCACATCCGGATTGCTGTGTAATGCATCAATCGACGTAACCCGGCCACTCATGCCTGCCGGCCCTATGCTGCGTGGTTTTAGATTTTTAAACTGGTTAGTAGAAATTTTTTGGGCATTTAAAAGATGGGTACACACCAATAGCACCAGAAGGATATTCAATTTTCTCATTCAACTTGGTTTAGAAAATGAAGTTGCTAAAAAACAGGGACGCTACCAAAGAAAAATTATGGACGGAAATTATGTGTGATACCTGAATTTTTGAGGGCTTGTTTTGTTCAATGCCCAAGGCGGGTTAAATCGCAGGAGATTAAAAATAGAGATTATATGAAGCTAATAGGATGACGATTTTGTTGTGGATGCGTTTAGTTTCAAATTTTATAAGCAGGGTTGTTAAAGGCTTCGTCATTGCAAAGGATGAAAGATTATAATCTGAATTGCAACTTGTAGATTAAAAAAATGCCGGAGACTCTTCTTTATGTTGATGAGCATCCGGCATTTAACCAGCAGGTGCCTTTAACATTAAAAAAATAATTCTTTTAAAAAATGCGCCTGCTACATTTAGGAATCTTATTGTTTAAAGCTATCGGCAGCTTTTTTCGCTTTGTCGAAATCGAGTATCACTGAGTTTATACAATACCTTAAACCCGTGGGCGGAGGACCATCTTCAAATACATGCCCAAGGTGAGATTTACACCTGCCACACATTACCTCTGTGCGCTGCATACCATATGCATTATCGGGTGCGTAGATGATACTTCCCTTGGTGATGGGCTCAAAAAAACTTGGCCAGCCGCAACTGCTTTCAAATTTTCCATTGCTGTTAAACAGTGGGTTGCCACAAACCGCACAGTAATAGGTTCCTACTTCACTATAGGTATTGTATTTACCTGTAAAAGCCCGCTCAGTGCCTCTTTGCCGGGCAATTTCATATACCTCCCTGGGTAATATCTTATTCCACTGTTCATTACTTAGATTGACTTTGGCGGTATCCGATTTTGAATAATACGGATTGGCATTGTTTACAGAATCGGTATTGTTTACAGGCTTTTTGTTTTGTGCGGTATTGCATCCTATCAACAGGAATAGCATTGCTGCGAATATGCCTATGGTCTTTTTCATACTTACTTAACAATTTAAAACTAAAAATGGTTTTTTAAAGTTACGTTTAAAAAGAAATCATGGTTTTTCAATAATTTATTAAAATTGTTAAAGGAATTTTAACGTTGGTGGTTTATATTTGTTTTTTACAAAGGAAGCCACTACATATGTTGAATTTAATACTCTTCGGCCCTCCGGGCAGCGGTAAAGGAACACAAAGTGAAAAACTGATAGCAAAATATGGTTTAAAGCACTTAAGTACAGGCGATTTATTAAGATCAGAAATTGCTCAGAAAACTCCCCTTGGTCTTGAAGCAAAAAGTTTAATGGATAAAGGCCAGTTGGTACCGGATGCAGTAGTGATTGGTATGATCAGTTCTGCGTTGGAATCAAACCCGGATGCAAAAGGCTTTTTGTTTGATGGTTTCCCAAGAACTGCCGCACAAGCAGAAGCATTGGACAAATTGCTTGAGTTGAAAAAAACTTCCATTAAAATGATGTTGGCAATGGAGGTAACTGAGGAAGAACTGGTAAGCAGGTTACTAAAGCGTGGCGAAACAAGTGGGCGAAGTGATGACAACAATGAAGGTGTTATCAGGGCAAGAATTGCGGAGTACCATAATAAAACCGCTGCAGTAGCTGATTACTACAAAAAGTTTGATAAAGTAGTTACTATTAAAGGTGAAGGAAATGTGGATGAAATATTCGTTGGTTTATGCAAAGAGATTGATTCCGCATTGGTTTAAAAATATTGATCTTTCCTATAAAGAGGCTGTCTCAAAATCTGAGCAGCCTCTTTTGTTTTGCTGAAATCAAAATAGCTTTTTCAAAAAATGGTTCCATCCCATTATTTCCTACAAGCCAATGCCAGTGAGAATTTTTTCATAACAGACTGATTTTTTCAGATCTGTTTTTTAAATCGCTACTGTACATTGTTATCCAAACAACCAGTTATTGTAATCAAGAAAGCCCGCAAAATTCTTCTCTTTTTTATTTGACATTGTATTATTTAGCATCATCTAAGCAAGCAAACAGGAGTTAGTGTTATCAGCGATCGATTTATATAACTTACCTACTCCATTTAAAAAAGAGTACATTTAGTAAGTAAACGCAGACGATTGAAAGCATTGAAAACACTCAGCTTACTATTTGTTATCCTCGGGAGGTTCACTGGCCATTGTGATGCCCAATTGCCCTATACCCAACTCATTTATAATTATATAAAAGACTCTGCTGTAAGTTTTGGCAGTACCACAAATTATTGTGGTTTTCCATTTCCCTTAAAAATGAATGTGTACAAACCTACGGGTGCCAACCAGGCTACAAAAAGGCCGTTGGTTATTTTTGTACATGGTGGTGCTTTTGTATCGGATGCAGATTTTAATGATCCTGAAATGAATAGCATGGCGATAGCGTTTGCCAAAAGAGGTTATGTATCTGCCAGCATCGATTACCGGGAGGGCTTCCATTTAAAAGCCTATGGAACCGGCTTCCCCGGAACGATTAACCTTTGGAACATTCCTGGCGCCACGGTAAACTGGAATGCGGAAGCACGCTTATTTGCAGCAGATTCTGCCGAAACCATCCGTGCCATTTATAGAGCACAGCAGGATGTGAAGGCTGCTATTCGATATTTTAAATTACGATCCGATGTAGATTCGGTGGATCTATGTGCCGTGTTTTTGGCCGGGCATAGTGCAGGTGGTATAGCGGTTTTGCAAGCTGCTTTTACTGACCAGTTAATAGAGAAGCCAGTTTTGACTGCCGCTCAAAATACACTCCCAAATCCTAACTGGAAGAATAGGTGTGAATTATCAAATCCTTTCAATCCTGCTGAGTGCATCTTTTATCAGCCCAACGGTCCGCAGGGCAGAGACGATGCTGCCTACATTGCATTGAACAGCACGGGAGATGATTATGAAAATGTGTCTGCTTACCTAAGGCCTGATCTTGGGTCCATCGGCGGCGATGTAAATTTTGGGGCAATAGATGAAATTTTAGGTGTTGGCGCCATGGCGGGTGCTATTACTGACACCAACCTCTTAGTAAATGCCGTTAACTTTCCTGCAGTTTTTTTATACCACCAGCCGGCAGACAGAGTAGTAGATTTTTTTCGAAACAGACCTTTTAGTTTTTACAATGATTTGTTAAGTCCGGGCCCTAACAATGAGTGGCCGATTTTAAATGGTTCCTTATTTATAAAAAATAAATTAGCCCAAATAAATTACCCCGGCCAGGTGGCAACATATTGGTTTGATAATTCTGCTGCAGATCCTTTGGCGTTAAATTCTCATGCAATTTTACCCTCCCCAGTTACTGTAGCAGACAGTATGGCAAAGTTTTTTGCCCAGGTGTTGGCAGCGCCGCACAATTGCCTGAGCGTGGTTGCGCTGCGCAGTACTTTGCGGGCAAACCTTTCGGGCAGCCGTATAAAAGTGCGTATGGACATTTTAGAAAATAGTGGGCTGGTGAAAAAATTGATCCTGCAAAAATCTACCAACGGGCGAGATTATTCTAACCTTACAAGCTTCATCCCTGGTAGTGAAAGTGTTTTTAATTTTATAGATAATACGCCGACTTCGCAGAATTTTTATCGCATGGAAATTACTACGACAGCTCAAAAAGTTTTCAGCAATACTGTACACATTCAATACCAACAATATAACATAAGCATTTACCCAAATCCTGTTACTGGTAAATATTTGCAACTGCAGATTAACAATGCTGGCTTTGCCGGTAAGGGCAACCTTTTAATAAAAGATATCTCGGGTAAAATAATCTTAGCAAGAGAGCTGCATGTACCCAATGCTGTTTACCTGCAAACGATAGAAGTATCTACATTGCCCGCAGGTTTTTATGTAATTGAACTATTAAACAATAAATTAGAGAAATTAGGGCTTGGAAAATTCATTAAAACGAATTGAGTCGGCGAGTATTAAATTGCAGAAAAAGGTTCCAAACATGTTTCATAAATCCAGCCCATATAAATTTATAGTTCGCTTTTTTTGCATCTTTAAAAACGATAGCCCTTCGCTACATTTAAGAAGCGCCACTATTTATACAGCTTATTTCTGCAACGCCTTTACCATTTTTTCCAACTCATCAATTTTCTTTTGTTGCTCCTGAATGGCTTTCACCAACACCGGTATCAGCTCATTGTATTTCATTCCTAATGGATCTCCATTAGCTGGCTCCACTACCGCCTCGGGAATAAGTTTTTGAATATCCTGTGCTAAAAATCCAATCTGTAAATCATTGCCTGGGTTTGTTTTCCAGTTGTATTGCACAGGTTGCATTTGCATCACTTCATTTAAACCATAAGGCGAAACAACTATATTTGTTTTTAGCCTTGCATCGCTGGTATTAATAGCGCCGGCATTGGTCCACACTTCACTCCAGCGTTGGCCACTAGTACCTAAACTGTAGGTGTTATTGAAGTCGGGTAATGCATTGCCCCTGATTCTTAAGCCGCCTTCGCTCCAAAGTTTTATTACCCGGTCGGTGCCTAAAGGTGCCGTGCCGCCGCCCACAATACCCAACCAGTTAGCAGGATCGCCAAAACATCCATAGCAAATTTTACCGGCATCGGTTTGTTTGCCGGCGGCACCGTAGCCTAGTTCAAGGGCATTACTGCCCCTTACATTCAGGCTGAATTTGTTGATGGTTTTGGCGTTGAGTAAAAGGCTATCGGCTGCAAAATCGCCGTAGATGAGGGCGGCGTCTTTATTGGCACCGGTATTCTCTATGTATAATTTGTTCGAGGTGAGTTCATTAGATCCTGCCGAATAACCTATGGCTACATTTCCAATCCCAGTTGCGTTGAATTGTAATGCCCCTGTACCTACTGCAGTATTTGTTTGTCCACTTGTTGAATTGGCTAATGCTGCTTGCCCAAGAGCCACATTTCCAATACTTAACGTGCCATTGCTGCTGGTTAAAGCAAAAGATCCTACAGCTGTATTACCACCTCCTGCCATTGTATTTTTAAGCGCTTCGAATCCAATAGCCGTATTTTGTTCACCAGTTGTATTATTAAATAATGATTTGCTTCCTACTGCAACATTTTTAGTGGCTTGGGTACTATTTGCACCAGTACCGTTATTATACAAAGCACTATCGCCTATAGCCACTAAATTGCTTTGTGTGGTATTGGAGTATAAAGCTTTAGTACCGATAGCCACATTAGAATAGCCAGTTGTATTGTTGCGCATGGCAGAATCTCCAACGGCTGTATTGTTGTTGCCGGTTGTGTTGGCAAAAAGCGTACGCAAACCATTGGCTGTGTTTCCGCTGCCGCTTATGTTGTTGCTCAAACTACTAGCGCCAAAAGCGGAGTTCAATTTTCCAGTAGTGTTGCTGTACATAGACAAGTCACCTACGGAAGTATTGTACGAACCTGATCTGTTTTCTTTTAATACTTGATAACCTATTGCAGTATTACCAAGCGCTAGGCTGGAACTAGGGCCAATACCAAAACTGTTATATGCCAAAGCGCTGTCTCCAATGGCAACATTTCCACGGTTGAAGTTATTGTAATACAGCGCTGCTCGTCCAATAGCTACCATTCCATCTGCATGCGTATCGGTGAAGCCGGCTCCATATCCTATGGCCACCCCACCACTTCCTGTGCGGTTATTGAATAAAGCACTATGTCCTAAAGCTGTATTGTGCCTGGCTTGCGTAGCAAAAGAAAGTACGCCCAAATCGGGATTGCTATTATTAAATAACGAGTTGGTGCCCACAGCCGTATTGCCAAACCGGTTATTGTTCCAATAAAGTGCATTGCCACCCACAGCTACCGTTTGGTCAGCGGCAGTATCGTTTAGCAGGGCATCTTTACCAATAGCTACGGTGTAGGTGCCGTTCTTATTACTATTTAACGCATTGTGGCCAATAGCTGTATTGGAATGGCCATTTATATTGTTTTGCGATGCACCAAAACCAACCGCTGTATTGGCGTACATTACTGAACCGTTTTGTAAGGCTGCATTGCCTATGGCTGTATTTTGAATGGAGCCTGTACCTGCCTGCGTAAAAAAGTTATTGCTGCGTGCCCCTCCCAATGTTACATTGCCCCAACGACCTAATCCACCCGCTTCGGAATTAAATACCTTAAACTGTAATGGTACATCATTTAATGTCCCTAAAAAATTATTAAAGGTTGCATTGTTTCCGTTTAAACCCCATGCGCTATTGGTAGCTATTTCGCTACTACCAATTTTTTTCCAGCCACCGTCCGCATAAATTAATTCAGTGGTAGTACCAGCCGGTATTACTTGCCCGCCAAGTGTACCGTTTACAATATTGGTGTTGGTAATAATTATATGCTGCCCTTCCTGTACGGTGCCAGTAAGGGTAATAGTAAAATTGCCCGAAGGTGCCCCGGTAAGTATATGATTAGACCGATTGCCAGGCAGCACCACACTTGTGCCCACTACACCCGTAGTTTCTGTTTGTAAACGTAAGCCCCCATTTATATCTAATGACGATGTAGGGTTTGGGGTATTTATGCCAACGTTTTGTGCATTGGCGTTTAACATTATCAAACAAGTTGATACGACCGCTATAAAAAATGCTTTTTTCATTTGGAGTTATTTTATTTTTAATGGCCAAAATTTATTAAATGCCTGAAAAGAGGGAAGATTGAAAGCTGTTACAACTTT
>Ga0209181_10003477_pt1 | contig 24218 bp, 19 predicted proteins | sample MAT05_FD_187208 | JGI IMG/M metagenome (GOLD analysis project Ga0209181, IMG submission 187208) | Freshwater microbial communities from Lake Fryxell liftoff mats and glacier meltwater in Antarctica - MAT-05 (SPAdes) (version 2) | ecosystem: Environmental > Aquatic > Freshwater > Ice > Liftoff...
AAAATCCCAAAAAGACTGTTGTTCCGCTGCGCTTAAAGTTCTTGCAAACGTTGGTACGGCATTGATTTGGCTGAAATTAAATAATGGATTCACCAGTAACTTTTGTAACTCCTGCTCGCTGAAATAGTATTGCTCCTGCGAAAAAATATGACTGATGATATTCCGCTTATCCGGGTAAGCAAACATATGGCCTATCCGCTGGTACTTGCTGTTCAATATTCTGGAACCGGTATAAACAGGCGCTTTCAGCAACTGCCAATAAGGAACAGCCAATCGCTTTGCCCATTGATAACTGCCATATCCCTGAAACAATTCATCGCCACCATCGCCACTAAGGGCTACGGTTACATGCTGTTTTGCCAGGCGGCTAACCATCATTGTTGGAAAGGCAGATGAATCAGCAAAAGGTTCATCAAATGCTGGAATCAGTTGATCTACCATCTCCAGCACCTCGTTTTCTTTTACCTTAAATTCGTGATGCGTTGTTTGCAAATGCGCCGCCACCTGCCGGGCATATTTTGATTCATTGAATTTCCCGTCATCAATGCCAATGCTAAACGTATTGAGTTGATTGCTGCCTGATATTTTTGAAGCAATGGCCGTAACCAAACTGCTATCTACTCCACCACTTAAAAAAGTGCCGATCGGCACATCACTAACCAGTTGTTTTTCTACCGCCTCAAATAATAAAGCCGTCAGTTGTTTTTTTGCTTTGGATTCATCGGTAATTGTACTGGATTCAATCACCTGATCCAGCTTCCAGAAAGGAATGTATTGAATGGATGATTCATTAAAATTTTGCTGCCCTACATCCACCTGGGTAAAATGTGCAGCAGGAAATTTTGCTGTATCATTAAAGATGGTCAATGGCTGCGGAATAAATCCGAAATGTAAAAAATAGGGGATGGCTTCCTGTTTAATGCTCAATCTTTCGCCCAGCATTGATTTGATCACTTTTAATTCAGATGCAAATGCAATGGTGGATTCATCCTGATAAATAAATAATGGTTTTATACCAACATGATCTCTGCATAACGTTAGTATTTTTTCCCTGGTATCATAAATAGCCAATGCAAACATGCCATTTATTTGCGCAAAACAACGGGTGCCTTGCTGAATAAATAATTCTAAAATTACTTCTGTGTCTGATGAGGTTTTTAGTGTAGCACCCTTATCTGCCAACTGCAATTGAAGCTCTTTAAAATTATAAATTTCACCGTTGAATACAATGCAATACCGGTCATCCGCAGAGAACATCGGTTGGTTGGCGGCAGTTGATAAATCTAAAATGGATAAACGTCTGTGGGCAAGTCCTACTGTGTCATTTTCCGCAAAATAGAAGCCCTCTGCATTGGGGCCACGATGCTTCATCAACAGGCTGGCCTGCTGTAGTTGTTTGGGTGAAATTGTATTATTGATAGAAATATACCCTGCTATACCACACATACATGACATTTTGAGTAAGAACGAAAATAGTACATTATTATTGGTCTGTATGCGATTAAAAGAACGTTCAAAAGAAGACGTAATGGTTCCTGAAATTTGCCCTTATAACATAGCTGAAATCAGGTTATTCTTTTTACAGCGTCATTCTCCAGCAAGTATTGCTGACCACTTTCTTTGCAGATGGCAATATTGCTGCTGCTAAAAATTAATGGGTGGCCATATTCACTTACCCAGCCCTTTTGCTTGCCGGGATTACCTACTATTAAAGTATACGCAGCCACATCTTTTGTAACCACCGCCCCGGCACCAATAAAAGCAAATTCACCAATGGTATGGCCGCATACTATGGTTGCGTTTGCTCCAATACTGGCACCCTTTTTCACCAATGTTTGTCTGTATTCATGTTTGCGAACAATGGCGCTTCTTGGGTTTATTACATTGGTAAATACCATGGAAGGCCCCAGAAAAACATCGTCTTCGCAAATCACCCCTTCGTAAATGGAAACATTGTTTTGCACTTTTACATTTTGACCCAATATTACATTGGAGCCTACTATTACATTTTGTCCAAGGGAACAATTATTACCTATTTTGCAATGGGACATCAGGTGAGAAAAATGCCAGATTTTTGTACCGGCTCCTATCTCGCACCCCTCGTCGATATAGGAGCTTTCATGTACAAAGTATTTTAGTGAATCGCTCATAATGATTGCTTGATGGATGTTATTTTATTTTAATAATTCTAAATGCATTTAGCTTTTAAAGAATCTCTATATACTGTTTTACAATTTCATCAATGGTGTACTGCTGACTGGCTGCTATTAAAAGCGAAGGATCCTTTGGTGAATTTACGGCTTTCAAAATCGTTGCGGCCAGGGCTGCCGGATCTTGCACCGGACATAAATAACCCAAAGCACCATTTTGCAAAATTTCTGCTGGTCCTGATGGGCAATCAGTGCTTACTATTGTTTTACCCAATGCCATTGCTTCTACCAGCACATTGCCAAAACCTTCGTTAATAGAAGATAAAACGAATACATGGCAATTAGACATCCATTTAAATGGGTTGGTATCAAACCCCAAAAGATAAACGACCTGCTGCAGGTTATTTGTTTCAATAAAACTTTGCATCGACTGTCTCAGGCTACCTTGGCCTAAAATAAACAATACAAATTGCGGGTTCAGTTGATACAAAATAGCAAAGGCTTTTAGTAAGGTAAACTGGTCTTTTTGTTCTTCCAGTCTTCCTACATTTACAAGAATGATCTTATCCAAAATGGAAGCCGGAAAGGAGACGGGAATCTTTGCAAGTGTATAAATCGAATCGTCAAAAACAGGATTATAAATCGTGATCCCCTGGCTTAACGTATGTTTACTGCTTTCCCTTAACCATGCTAAACTTCCGTTGCTCACAGCAATTATTTTATCAGCCAACGGAAATATAAAACGGTGAATTGATTTCATCACCTGGTCGCCTTTCCAGTGTTTAAGTTGTCTTTTTCTGGGTAAACTGCAATGATGAGTAACATATATTTTTGAGCTAACACTAGTAACTTTCTTAGCAATGATTGCTGCTGCACTTATGTAATCACTCGCTGTAAAAATATGGGAATACTGTTTCTTTTTAAAAATGGCAGGCAGTGCCACCAGGTATTTATAGAAGCTGGTTCCTCCTATTTCAGCAATGCCCATGTCAGGATGCACCAGGGTCAGGTACACACCTGTTTTTTTTCCAAGCAGGATTTCTACGTCGAAACCATTTTCACGAAAACCGTTGGCGATGTTGACAAAAACTCTCTCCGCACCTCCACCTCCCAGATCATTGATAATAAACAAAACTTTTTTCATTGAATTGATTTCATTTTATGCAAAGAAGCCCAGTTTTTTATTAAAAAGCAATATGATGGCTATCACTAAAATATTGGTTGCGATTTGACCACCCGCCAGCCAGTTCATTGTAAACTTAGCGGAACCAATATAATTGATAGCAACAGCAATGGTAATACTAATGGCAGCCAATGTAAAAAGAATTCTTTTATTTTTTTGAAACAAAATGTATTGAAGAAATAGCCAGGTAATGGACCATATAAGGGAGCCAATACTTAATATATAAAAATAATGTAAATAGGGCTTGTAGGCCGGCCTAAGCAAGTAAGTATAAACTATTATTGTGAATACGGTTACAGCCAATAAAGTTGCGACCATTGCGAGCATATATTTATAAAACATTTCTTTTACATCTTTCCACTTTTTTTCATCGGCAAAGCGGCTAAAAAGTATTGGTTGCAGGTACTGCATCAGCGACATGCACACAATTTGCTGAATGGTGGCAAAGGTAGATGCAACGGCATAATAGCCGGCCTGGTTCTTACCAAAAAATGACATCACAAAAAATTTATCAGATGTGTTGATAAAAAAAATAGCTGTTTGTAAGGCCATACCAGATAGTCCAAAAAACAGCTCATTGCGTAATACCTGTTTATCTATCCGGGGTACTAAAAAACCTTGTTTTTGAATGTGAAAAATGAACATGCCACTTACCACAATACCTGCCACTACAAAGGACAATGCCCTGCTATACCAGCTATGCCACAGCCACATAATCAATAAAACAGATAAAGTTATTTCTATCACTACTTTCAATAAAGAAACAGTGGCAAATAACTTTACTTTATTTTGATTGCGGATCAATATAATAAAAGCTTCGAAGCTGAAATTTAAAATAAGACCCATCGGAATCAGCCATAGGAATGCAGGCTGAAAATTAAATGCTTTTTCCAGTGGAACTCTTAGCAGGTATAAAACAGGAATCAACAGTATGCTGAGCATCACAGGAATCAACAACCCTGTTGAGAAAACCCGGGCATATTCAGCTTTGGGCAATTTGAAATAGTCGATCGATATACTATATAAAACACCCATCGAAACAATGGGTGTAAGAAAAACAATACAATTGCTATAAATATTTAAAATGCCAATGTCACCTTCACTCAGCATATTTACAAAAAAGGGTAACGCTGCAAAAGAGATCGCTTTGCAAAGTGAACCGGTAACGGTGTAAACACCTACCTGCTGAAATGATTTTTTTAATAATATGGACCTGATTTTTTGTAACAATTAATTGGTGGCGGGTTTATAAAATCATGCGGTTTAGCAGCACAGTTAAAAATAGAACCGTCTGAATTTTATTTTAATTGATGGAAAGGAATGGGGTTAAACAAACCTGAATTGTTTGAAATTAAATGATTTATTTTATAATGAATATTTAAAAATAGTAAAAAGTTGATACAATATTTTAAATCACAATTCGATTACGATAGCAGGTTGCCAATTGTTGATGGGGAATGCTGCATTAATTTTAATATATCCATAAAGTTCTATCAGCTATTTTTACAGACACACATTTTTATTAAAACTGATCTCAGGTGAAAAATTATTCATACCATCATCAAACGTCATTAAAGACAAAAATTCTAAATCAAATAAGAAAAGTTTTTATAGATGGCTACCCTGAAAAGTTTCTTTTAAACAGAATTGCTAAATCGGGCGTTAACGGATTTTGGATAAAAGTTATTCCTCCTGAGTATTTATATCCCACCAGTAGTTGGCGGTATTGTGAGCGGAATGGAATTCAACTTAAATTGAATATTTCGAATGTGGTTGATCACCTAAAATATTTTTTGTTTGATGATACAGGGTTTGAAAATTTCTTAAAACTGGTGCAGCCCCATTTTACAGTATTGGATATTGGTGCCAATATTGGCATGACAGCGCTTGAATTTGCAAAGAAAGTGCCAACGGGCCGGGTGGTTTGTTTTGAGCCATCCCCCTCAAATTTTAACCGGCTAAGTGAAAATATTGATTTGAATGATTTTAAGAATATCATTACTTCCAACACTGGCATCGGTAGTGTTGCAGGACAATTTAGACTGTTCAATGTAGTTGAAAGCAATCCCGGTATGAAACGCATTTTGAATGATGCTGAAATGGGAAATTTCGAAACTGAAACTATTGTAGTGGATACACTGGAAAGCCAGTTGGAGCAATTAGATATAGATGGGGTACATGCCATCAAGATAGACGTGGAAGGTTTTGAAATGGAGGTTTTAAAAAGCGCAACCACTTTTTTAGAAAAATGTAAGCCAATACTTTTTATAGAACTAGATGATGATAACTTAAAAGAACAGCATAGCAGCGCATTGCTTTTAATCAAATATTTAATTGGACTGGATTATAAAATTTTCAAGGCGCTGGATGATCAACAGCAACTGGATTTAAATTATGAGTATTCAAATTGCCATTTTGATATCATCTGTCAATAAAATCATTTTTTGATTCAAAAAGAATATTCAAATACTGAACAATTTGAGTAAGCCGGGTGTTTTCTCTTAAAACACATATAAATTATTCATAAAATTGAGTATTTTCGTGTCTATAAAAGTTCAGAAAATAAAAATTATGTCATTTCAATTCGATACAAACACCCGAGCACCATTACAATCCTGGGATATATTTTGTGATACATACAATTCATTGATGGAAGATGCAACAAAGCATCAGGAATCAGTGTTGGCAATCCGGCAAATTTCAAGAGCAAACAAGTGGAGTAGACAGCAAACCCAGGAAGCGATCGATAATATTCAGCAATATGTAATTGTAATTACCGATCATCTGCAAAAAATAGCTTTTGCGGGCAAGGGATTTGAGGAAATGACTGGCTATACCTTTGAGGAAGCAAAAGGTAGAAACCCTAAGTTTTTGCAGGGTGCCGCAACCAATAGATTAAAAACGAGCGTGGTAAAAGAGCAATTGACCCATAACGAAACCACCGAAATAATACTGGAAAACTATCGCAAGAACGGCGAAATTTATCTTTGTAAGATTATAATAAAACCAGTTTTCAATATTAATTCAAAACTGGTAAATTTCATTGCCTACGAGCAGGAGATCGCTGCATAGTTTTTTATTAACCACTCTTATTCTCTTTAAAAAATAAAAGTGATGAAGTTCAATTGATGTTTTAAGACTGTAATGGGCCATTGAATCTTCAACGAATCATTAATTGCCTGCGCTTTTAAACAGATAAAATAAAATTCAATCTGTAACAATCCCTGTTAATTGCAAGTACTTTTGATGAGATTTACTCAAATTTTATCTTGTAACATGCGAATCTTCATTGTGTTAAGTTGCTTCTTTTTAAGCCTTGCTTGTAATTTGCAGTTAACAGCACAAGCTTTTTTTAAAGGTGTGGTTATTAGTAAGGAGTCGGCAAAGCCCTTATCGGGTGTAACGCTTTCTATTAGAGAACAGTCGGTGGCTGTTACGGATTCCAATGGTCTTTTTCAGTTCAATACTGCCAATCAAAGGGAGATCATTTCTTTTTCTCATATCGGTTACCTTCCGGTTTCAGCAAATTATACTGCCAGTCAAAACCTGCTCATTCAATTAATTCAATCGGGGAGTTTATTGTCTGAAATGGTAGTGAGAGCTTTTGAGCGAAACACAGACCTCAAAAATATGCCCGTTACTATAAGCGTTTTAAAGCGGATCGACCTGGAGCGTTATGGCAATACATCCATCCTGCCTGCGGTAAATACCGTGCCCGGTGTAAAAATGGATGAACGCAGTCCGGGCAGTTTGCGCTTATCTATTCGTGGCAATTTATTGCGTTCCCCATTTGGCGTTCGAAATGTAAAAGTTTACTGGAACGGTATTCCATTTACAGATGCCAATGGGAATACTTACTTAAACCAGCTTGGTTTTGATAATGTAGGCAAAATTGAAATCATTAAAGGACCCGGTGGCAGTATGTATGGCGCCGGAACCGGAGGCGTGGTATTATTGAGCAGCCGGAATGCAGACAACCAGGAAAAGAGTATTTCGCTCAATACCATGGCGGGCAGTTACGGTTTGGCCGAAACAAATCTTGCTTTCCGCAATGAAACCGGCAATGCCAATTATTCGCTGCAATATGGTCACCAGCAAGCAGATGGCTGGCGCAATCATACCAATACCCGGCGGGATGTGGCCAATTATACCGGAACCTTTACCATTAGTCCAAAGCAATCCATCAGCACCAATATTTTTTACAGCGATTTGTATTATCAAACTCCGGGTGGATTAACGCAGGCCCAGCTTGACGCAAATCCACGTCAGTCAAGACCTGCAGGTGGACCATTCCGAAGTGCCGAACAACAGCAGGCTGCAATCTCCTTAAAAACCTTTTATGCTGGCTTTTCACATGAATACCGATTGAATGAAAACTGGACAAACAATACCAGTATTTACACCTCCAACACCCGTTTCCGCAATCCAAGTATTTTAAATTACCAGCGCAAAACAGAACAGGGGATAGGAGGACGAACACTTACTGCGTATCAGTATAAAAGTATGCGTTTCCATCTGGGTGGCGAATATCAATATGGATTTACATCTACCCGTACTTTCGGTAACCAATCGGGAGTATCGGATACCCTGCAATTTGATGATGAGATCGCTGCGAAGCAATACAATGTATTTCTACAGTCAGATATTACGCTCGAAAATAATTTTATCATCAATGCAGGATTGAGTTATAATAATTATGGATATGGATTTATCAGGTTAAATAATCGTCCGGTAAAGGAAATTGAGAAAACATTCTCACCAGTATTGATCCCACGTTTATCACTGCTAAAAAAGATTGGTATTTATTATAGTGTGTATGCTACCGTTAGCAAAGGATACTCTCCACCAACCATCGATGAAATTGTTCCTTCCACTGGAGTTTTTAATGGCACGTTAAGGGCAGAGGGTGCTACCAATTATGAGTTGGGCTTTCGGGGAGAATTGGTACCGCATAAATTATTTGCAGATGTTGCAGCCTATCTTTTTCAGTTAGACAATACCATCGTTACCCGAAGGGATGCTGCCGGGGCTGATTTTTTTGTAAACACCGGTAAAACAAATCAAAAAGGCATTGAACTATCGCTAAGCTATTATCCGGTACTAAATACTATTTATTTTCTGCAGGAATTAAAGTTGTGGAGCAATTACACCTACATCAATGCAAAATTTAAAACCTATCAGCGAGGCACCAACGACTTTTCGGGCAATAAGTTGACCGGTACTCCACCCAATGTGTTTGTTGCCGGAGCGGATGCAATTACAAAAATTGGTCTTTATGCCAATCTAACTTACAGTTATACGGATATGATTCCGCTGAATGATGCGAATAGTTTCTTTGGTACGCAATACAACTTATTTTTTGCAAAGATGGGTTACAAAAAACAATTTGGTAAAAAGGCAAAGGGAGAAATTTATTGTTCCTATGATCAGTCATTTAATACACCTTATGGGTTAGGAAACGATTTGAATGCAGCGGCTAACCGGTACTTCAACCCATCGGCTCCGCAAAATTTTCTGGGCGGAGTAAAAATTCAATTCAATTTATAATGTTACGTAATCTCGAAACATCCTTGTTTTATTTTAATCTGAAATATGGAAATTTATTTGGTAAGACATACTACACCCGCTGTTGAAAAAGGTATTTGTTACGGCCAGGCAAACCTGGATGTTACAGAGTCTTTTCATAGCGAAGCAGCCATCATTCGGCAGCATTTACCGGAAATAGCAACCGCCGTTTACTCAAGCCCGTTGCTACGTTGCAAACTATTGGCAGAGCATTTATATTCCGGTCAAAGCATTCAACTGAAAGACGAGCTGATGGAAATCAATTGCGGTAACTGGGAGTTAAAAGTGTGGGACGAAATACCAAAGCATGAAATTGACCCTTGGATGAATGACCTTTTAAATGTGCGGATACCGGCTGGTGAAAGCTACACCGATGTATATGAAAGGGTAAAGGAATGCTTTAATGAAATTGTTGAGTTGCATCAGTCTGGAAATTACAGCGGGCAGGTTCCAGCGGACTCGACGGAATTTAGCCGGACAGTAATTGTGGCCCATGGTGGCGTTATTCGAAGTATTTTATCTCATATCACCAACACACCGCTTGTAGATTCGTTCAAGGTATTTACGCTGCATTATGGTTGTGTTATTAAGATTGTACAAAAGAATAATGGCTTGCAGCATGAGGTGCTATCCAATATTGCGCATGAAAAAGAAACCCATAAGCCTACCAATATTTAGCTATTAGCATTTTAAATCGTTGGTGTAGCGGAGTTGCAGGATTACCAAATTTGAAGAAGTTTGCTACTTCTTACCACTGTCTGTTTGAAACGCTGGCACCACTCAGCCAAAATCTGAAATATGACGTCTCGCCGTTTCCTGTATTTGAAAATGTATATTTGCAAAAATTATTAAAAATTGGATTTCAGTAAAATAGCAATCAAGGAAATATTGACCGTAACTTTTACGCTTTTTGCGGTAATTGATATGGTGGGTAATATTCCTGTGCTTGCATCGTTGCGGTTGAAGATGGGTGGCGAAATCCGCTCTACCCAGGCCACATTGGCGTCGGGTGCGCTGATGATTCTGTTTTTATTTATCGGTAAGCAGTTCCTTGATTTGCTTGGCCTGAATGTGCAATCGTTTGCGATTGCTGGTAGCATAGTGATATTTATTATTGGGCTGGAAATGGTATTGGGACATGAATTTTTTAAACCGGATAATAATCCCAAAAGTGGGAGTGTGGTGCCCATCGCTTTTCCGCTGATAGCCGGATCGGGTACGCTTACCACCATCATGAGTTTAAAAGCTAACTACTACGATGCCAACATATTTTTTGGTATTCTGATTAACTGTGTAGTAATTTATATTGTGCTAAAATCACTTAAATGGATAGAGAAATTTTTAGGTCCTAATGGAATGACGATCACAAGAAAATTTTTCGGCGTAATATTGCTGGCTATAGCCGTAAAAATATTCGGCAGTAACATTAGCCATTTCGGAAAATAGCCTACCGGCCTCGTAGTACAATGGATAGTATAAGGGCCTCCGAAGCCCCAGATTCAGGTTCGATTCCTGACGAGGCCACTAAGTAAAAGTCAGTAAGACTTTAAATTATTAACCCACACTCAATTCAATAATGGTGTGGGTTTTTCATTTTTGGAAGCAGTTTGATATCCTTGGATTCACTTTGGTAAATGGATGTGATGTTAGCCAAATATTGGAGTAATATTAATTTCCCGCAAGTACGTAAATAGGTATGAGAAATGCTGTATACACATACATATTCCAATTGGCAAAAGTTACTTATATTTTAAAATTTAAATTCTACAAAAGATACAGGGAGAATATCGGAGTGTATACCACGCCCATGGAACTAAATCTTTAAAGCATTTTCATTCGGGATCAACAATAGAAAAGGGAGAAGAGTGCTATAGCTGGATTTCAGTAATCAAGAAGTGCTCAAATTCTTTGGGCAGACAACAATCCGAAAAGGATAAAATTTATGTCACCTTGTTATTCCCATCTGAAAAACGCTTCGTGTAACTGGTAGAAAAAACGGTCTAAAAAAGCGGGTGGCTTTTCAATGAGTTCCCGACCATCTGCCTATTCCGTCACTAAATTTCCACATTCATTTTTTCTGTACGCCAAAGGAGAAATCCCCATCTGCTGTTTAAATAGCCGGGAGAAATAAAACGGGTCGTCGATACCAATTTGCGAAGCCACTTCGTTGATACGAAGTTTACTAAAGTGCATTAACTGACATGCTTTCTGTATGCGTAAGTGGTTGAAATATTCGATAGGAGCATAGCCGGTATCCGCTTTAAATTTTCTCGAAAAAAAGGAAACTGATAAATGAGCAGACCTGGCAATACTGTCTAGTGTAATTTGCCGTGATAGATTTTGTTGCATGAACTGGATCGCTTTATCGGTTGGACTATCTGCATGAACAGAGGCTGTCTCCTGCTGAAATTCTTCAGGCGATATATAGGATGCCAGGTAGTAATTTAATAACAGGTTGGCGAAAATCAAATTGGAAGCACTGTATCCTTTTAGAAAGGTAGTAGCCATTTGCCTGAAAATGGTATCTCTTTTTTCAGAAAAACCTACCTTAATAACGGTTGCTGTTTTTTCTTTTGCGCCTGCAATTGCCTGAATCGTATCATTGCAGTGTTTGCCTGTAAGGTGAAACCAGTAAATTGTCCATGGATTATCCGCATCTGCTCCATAGGAGTGGGGCGTTTTCTCAGGAATTAGACATAGATCGCCTGCTTCTATCACCAGCTTATTGTTCTTCAATTGTATCCAACCCTTCCCATGCGTGCAGTACAACAATATAACCTGCAAAATCCCAAATGGACGTTTGTAATAGTGATGCAGGGCTTTTGGGAAAAATCCCATTCTCGCAATAAAAAGGGAGCTAATTATTGGCAGCGTCTTACATTGGGAGAGGGCTATCTCGGGAACTGCAATAATGAGTTCCCCTTCAAACCCCCTGGACTTTTGAATCGTATCTGCCATTTTCGCTTATTAAGTTCAATTAAAAAAACAAAGGTAAAATAATCCATGTTTTAAATAAAATAGTTCATTTTAAGCTTGAGGTAATAGTTCAACTTTATACTCTAAAAAAACAGGCTTTCAGTAGTCTCAAAACTGAAACGATTGCCATATTAACTATGCTTGCTATTGCACAAAGTACTATACCTGTGTATCTGCATCCATTTGTATGTGCTAAAAGTTTCATTTTGATATTCAATAACACTATCTTTAAAACTGAATCATCATGGCAAAGCAACCATTAACACCAGGGCAAATCGCACAGTACCAGCAGGATGGCTATTTAATTTTAAAAAACTTTTTTTCAAAAGAAGCTGCTGAAAAATTATATACAGTAGCCATTGATGATGCGGCGGTAAGTAAAAATGCCATTGATGTGAATGATAGTTCAGGTAAAAGAAGCAAACTTTCACTGTGGTATAAACCCGGCAACGATATTTATGGGTTACTTACAAGAAGTGAGGGTCTGGTAGATGCAGTAGATGAAATACTGGATGGTGATACCGCGGTTTGCCATTTCCATAGTAAGCTGATGCAAAAAGAACCAAGAGTTGGTGGCGCCTGGGAGTGGCACCAGGATTATGGTTATTGGTATAAAAATGAATTTTTATTGCCCGATCAAATGATGTCTGTAATGGTAGCTATTACGGCAGCCAACAAAGAGAATGGTTGTTTGCAGGTAATCAAGGGTTCACATAAAATGGGAAGGGTAGAACATGGCTTTTCCGGCGAACAGGTAGGGGCTGTTCAACGGTTTGTGGATTTAAGTTTGAAAACCATGGAGTTGATTTATGTAGAGCTGGAAGCCGGTGATGTATTACTTTTTCACAGCAATTTATTACACCGTTCCGAAGCCAATTTATCCGACAAGCCACGGTGGTCGATGATTTCGTGTTATAACCGGGCATCTAATATTGGGTACAATGATTCTGCATCTTCTTCCTCAAGTACTACCCCAATAGAAGTGGTGCCGGATGAAGCCTTATTAACATGGAATGCTGCAGGGCTGTCAGAAGATGCTGCAGATTTTCTGGCTAAAGAAGCGGATGTATCGCTAAAGTAACAAAAACAGGGTATTCTTTTTTACTGATCAACTAAACAATAGTATGGCTGCAGGTTTTCAAAGCGTTACCGGTGAGGTGATTAAAGGAAATTTTAACTTCAATAAAAAATATGTTTACCTCATTAGTGCAATTGCCGCATTGGGCGGTCTATTATTTGGTTTTGATCTGGTGATTATCTCAGGTACGGTTTCTTCTTTTACCAGCCATTTTAAATTGAATGAATTTGAAACCGGCTGGGCAGTTGGCTGTATAAACCTGGGGGCAGCAATTGGTGCTGTTATGGCGGGTAAACTGAGTAATACGATCGGTAGAAAAAAGCTATTAATGATTTGCGCCACCTTGTTTGCCATAACAGGAGCTTGCACGGGTTGGGCAATTAGCTTTCCGCTTTTTATTGCTTTTAGAATGTTGAGTGGGGTAGCAGTGGGTGCAGCCGCATTGGTTTGTCCCATGTATGTGGCCGAAATATCACCGGCACCTATGCGGGGCAAAATGGTTTCCTTTTATCAACTATCAATTGTTATTGGAATACTACTTGCTTATTTATCCAATTATCTATTGCTGAATACCGGAGCAAATAATTGGCGGTGGATGTTTTCATCACAATCTGCCCCATCGTTGTTATTTTTTGCAGGACTGTTTTTTGTGGCAGAAAGCCCCCGTTGGCTGATTGGTAAAAAACGAAATGAAGAAGCGCTCATTGTTTTAAATCGTATTGGCGGCAACGAATATGCCGTTGCTGAAGCCAATCAAATAGCAAGCAGCTTTGCTAAAAAAACTACAGAACGTGCCACCGATTTATTTAAAAAAGATGTTTGGCCGGTTATTTTTATTGGCATTATCGTGGCCATCTTTTCACAAGCAGTCGGGCAAAATTCTCTATTCTCTTATGCACCCGTTATTTTCAAACAGGCAGGCATGGCGGAAGATTCCGCTTTTTTACAATCCATTATTTTGGGGGTTGTTAATTTTATTTTTACGTTCGTAGCCATTTTTACCATTGATAAAATTGGCCGCCGCACCTTGCTGCTGAGTGGCGCCATGCTGTTGTGTTTAGATGCTGTGGCGCTGGCCCTTTGTTTTTATTTGAATGCCCCCGGCTATTACACATTAATTTTTGTGCTGGGCTTTATTGCTATTTACGCAGCTACCCTTGGGCCTGTAACCTGGGTGTTATTATCAGAAATTTTTCCTAACCGGCTGAGGGGTAATGCGATGGCATTGGCAACCGTAAGCCTCTGGATTGCCAATTTCTTTACCACTGCTTCATTTCCTGTAATGAAACAGCAATTTGGCCTGCATATAACATTTGGCATACATGCAGCAATTTGCCTCCTTTATTTTGTCTATGTAAGAAAACGGATACCAGAAACAAAAGGAAAATCATTGGAAGAAATAGAAGATAAATTAACCGCCAGTTTTAAAACAACTGTAAATACGAAGCCAGACCTTTTACAAACATCAAATACCTGATTCGAAAGATACTGTTCGATTTTTTATGCATTAAATAAATGAGTATGAACGTTGCTGCTAAAAATTTAAGCCCATTACACAATACTGAACTACTATCAACGCTTGCTGATGGCAATCAAGCTACCTTTAAATTTATTTACAATACTTACCGGCATCGTATCTGGACAATAGCAATTCGTTACCTCAAGTCGGAAGTGCTGGCAGAGGAAGTGGTGCAGGAAGTTTTTATGAAACTTTGGAGTGAGCGGGAAAAAATTAAACCAGAAACCCCGGTGGAAGCATGGCTTTATACCGTTGCAAAAAATAATACAATTAACCGGCTGAAGAAAAAGGCTATTGAATGGAAGGCGGAGAACTATTTAAAAGTGACACAAGACAGTTATGACGAATCTACGCTGAATAAAATTAATGATGCCGAGTGCCAGCGTTTATTAAACAAGGCTTTAAAATCATTATCCGAGAACCAGCGTAAAGTTTTTAAATTGGCAAGGGAAGAAGACTGTTCGTATATGGAAATAGCTACCCAACTTAAAATCTCACCGTTAACCGTAAAAACACATATGGCCAGGGCTTTGGCAAGTTTAAAATTATTCTTTGCGCCGTACTGATTAAATAGCTAAAAGGCTAATTGTTTTTTTTTGATTTACATGGTTGTTTTTGGAAGCCTCAGTTAGAAGTCGGTAATGGATTTATATAAATCAGAAATCCAATTGGAGCGGTAAAAATTTATCACCATTTTTATATGCCGCATTTTGTAAAGGGTTTAGATTGCAGGAATGTATAGCGGCTGTTCGTTTAATGGGGAAGTTTTTATTCACCGAAGCAGTATGCAATAGAAACTTTTACATAAAAAATTAATCCATTCATGGTGCACACTTCATTATTAAATAGGCATTCAAGCCGACGAAAATTTCTGAAACAATCGACTGTTCTTTCAGGTGGCTTATTGGTCTCTTCAGTTGTGAATGCGTTAGCATTTACCAACGGCAAAAAGCCAGGGCATATCCTGCTCCGTTTCGGCTGGCAAACAGAAAACATTGACTAATCGATTATTTTATTAAATAGCATTCGATTTTTGATTACAGCCTGCAGGTTACCTTTTTAATTATAAACACTTTTATCAAACCTGTATAACAATTTCTTTTCACTAATTATCTTATACCTAAATAAAAATGAACATACAATATTTTTGCCCACGCTGGGGCAGCGAAGACTTAAGCTGGGATGACTTTTGCAGGAAAGTAAAAGCCGCTGGCTATGATGGCATCGAAGCGGCTATACCTTTTGATGATGCAGAGAAAGCAACCATCAGCCAGGCGCTGAAAGAAAATAATTTACTATTAATCGGTCAGTATTACCAGTCGGTTGAAAAAGATTTTACTTTACACATTGCCAACTACGAAAAGCATTTATACAATATCATGTCAATGCAACCTTTGCTGATTGATGCACAAACAGGAAAAGATTATTATTCTTCGGAACAAAATAAAATGCTGTTTGATACCGCAGAAAAGCTATCAGCCCAAACTGGTATTATCGTTGCGCATGAAACGCACCGCAACAAAGCGTTGTATGCAGCTCATACCGCTGAAAAATTATTAAGAGAAAACCCGCTGGTAAAAATTACAGCCGATTTTTCACATTGGTGTTGTGTAGCCGAAAGCTTGTTGGAAGACCAGCCCGAAGCATTGGCGCTTGCCAGCGAACGGGCTATTCATATTCATGCCAGGGTGGGTTATGCAGAAGGCCCGCAGGTGAACGATCCCCGTGCCAGTGAATGGCAAAGCACCCTCCAAATTTTTATGCAATGGTGGGACACTATTATTTATATCAGAAAGGAACAAGGTGCAGCATTAATGACCATTACCCCTGAATTTGGCCCCGCTCCATACATGCCAGCATTACCACATTCTCAAATACCCGTGGCCAGCCAATGGGATATAAATGTGTTTATGATGAATATTCTAAAGCAACGTTACCAGGCGATTGCATCGCAGTTGTAAAGCACTTTATGAAAAATTGTTGATATCCAACAACGGCAATTACTGGTTGTCCTCATAAAAATTCAAGCGGCATTACACTTGAAAGCGAATGTACCGATGGCCTTTAGCTGGATTTTCTTTAATAATGCACCTGCCAGAAATAATTGAGATGTGTTATTTCGCATTAACCTATTCTGAATGTTTAATTCATTGATGTACTCTTTTTACCGGGCTGGGTTGTTTTAAGAAAGTATGGTAAATCTGTTTGTACAATTGTATGCATCGATTGCTTTGTAACCATATTTTATAAAAACGGCATGCTCAACATCAGTCTACTTATAACACCTCTTTTTACCATTACGATGCAACTTGATGCAAAGGAAGTTACAACCCGTCTTCAAAATAATTTGAATAATTTGCCTCATTATTTCATGTTGCTAAAAAGTTGATAATATGATTCGGGAAACCTACAGAATTTGGACTTTAGCTGGCTTGATATTTTTTAATATCAGCAGTTATGCGCAATCGGATAATACTATTACAACGGCACTTCCCGATCCATTAATCAGTAATTCGGGAAAGAAAATAAGCGATAGTCAAGACTGGATGATGAACAGGCGGAAGGAGCTACTGACTTTATTCGAAGACAATGTATATGGCCAGCTACCCAAAGATTTTGATAGTATCCGTTTTAGACTGAAAACAGACGATAAGCTGGCGATGAACGGAAAAGCAACACTTAAAGAAATTGGTATTGATGTGTATCGGAACAAACAATTGGTGACTATCAACGTGACACTTTTTATTCCGGCCGATGCAAAAAAGGCAAGTCCTGTATTCCTGTTGATCAACCACAGGGGTAGGAATGTAACTGACCCAACCCGGGCGGTAAAAAGTGATTTTTGGCCTGCCGAAGAAGTGATCGCAAAAGGGTATGCCATCGCTGCATTCAACGTAAGTGATGTAGCAGCTGATAATAATGACACCTACAAGCAAGGGGTTTTACGGCTATATCCCGAACAGCTAAAAATGCCCAATGGAATGAAAGCCCTTGGTGCCTGGGCGTGGGGCGCTATGCGGGTGATGGACTATTTTGAAAAAGACAAAGATATCAATGCTTCCAAAGTGGCGTTGGTGGGGCATTCAAGAGGAGGCAAAGCCGCCTTGTGGACAGGCGCTCAGGATAAACGATTTGCACTTACGATATCCAGTTGCTCCGGCGAAGGTGGAGCTGCATTGTCGCGGCATTTGGTTGGCGAAAAGATACAGGATTTAAATAAAAATTTTCCGTACTGGTTTTGTGATGGGTACAAACAATTCAACTCAAACGTAAACGCTTTGCCGGTAGATCATCATGAACTGATTGCTTTAATTGCACCCCGTGCCGTGTATGTGGCAAGTGCATCTGATGACCAATGGGCCGACCCTTTAGGTGAATTTCTTTCTTTGAAATATGCGGAACCGGTATTTAAACTCTTTGGATTAAATCCGCTTCCGGTCAAAGAACAACCAGCAAAAGACACACCGGTGAAAAGTGCAAGTATAGGCTACCACATGCGGGAAGGCGTTCATAACTTAACGCTGTATGATTGGGAAAGGTATATGGATTTTGCAGCAAGTACTTCAATATTTAAATAGCTAAAGAACGAAATGTAATATCTCTTAAATAATGATGAGACGAAAAATCACTTTGAATTAATAACAATATGTATCTCTTATTTAGCACAAAGCAGTTCTGTCAGGATCGTGATTTCTTAATGAAGTAACCAACTAATTAAACTTAAACTAAAAGAATAATGAAACGCAGAAAATTTTTAAAATATTCGTCATTGGCCGCAGCCAGTGGTCTTACAATTTTGAACTTTCCTGTTTTCGGGAAAAATGCACCCAGCAACAAAGTATTGATAGCAGTGATGGGCGTTAATAGCCGCGGTTCATTTCACCTGCAAAATTTCTCCAAAATTCCGGGAGTTGAAGTGGCCTACATCTGTGATGTGGAAGACGGAGCCATTAAAAAAGGGTTTGACGCATTAAAAGATGTAGCCCGCAAACCAATCGTTGAAAAAGACATCCGTAAACTGGTTGCCAAAACTGATTTCGATGCGCTGGTAATAGCTGCACCCGACCATTGGCATGCACCTGCCGCATTGCTCGGAGTTTCGAAAGGGAAACATGTGTATGTAGAAAAACCGGCAGGTCACAATCCGCATGAATGCGAGATGTTGGTTCAGGCCAGCGAAAAATACAATAAGCTGATTCAGGTAGGTAGCCAGCGCCGGTCATTTCCTAACCTGATAGAAGCAAAAAATTTAGTGAGTGAAGGCATCATCGGCAGGCCTTACATGGGCAAATCGTGGTATGTAAACAACCGTAAACCGATTGGCGTGGGCAAAGTGATACCGGTTCCTTCAACCCTTGATTGGGACTTGTGGCAGGGGCCGGCACCCCGCAAAGATTACAAAAGCAACCTCGTTCATTACAACTGGCATTGGCTCTGGCATTGGGGAACCGGAGAATCGTGCAATAACGGAAACCACGAATTGGATTGCCTTCGCTGGTTCATGGATGCCAACTTTGCAACCAAAGTAACTTCTGCCGGTGGTCGTTATGCCGCTAAAGACGATTGGGAAACGCCCGATACACAAATAGCCTCCTTCGAGTTTGGTGCCGATAAAGTAATTACATGGGAAGGGCGCAGTTGTAATCCATATAAGGTTGAGGATAATAGCCGCGGCTTTATCGTTTATGGCGACAAAGGAACCATTGTTGATGGAACCAAAATTTACGATTTGGGCAACAAACTCATCAAAGAAATAAAAACAGATATCAACGCCAGTTCAACTGACATCGTAAGCTCAACCGGAAATGCTGATGTGTACCACCTGAACAATTTCATAGAAAGCATCCGCGGCAACACAAAACTGACTGCTCCGATTGCTGATTCCTACAAGAGTGTATTACTTTGTCACCAGGCAAATATTGCCCAGCGAACGGGAGCTACCCTGCACTGCGACCCGAAAAATGGTCATATCATTGGGAATAGGGAGGCCGAAAAATTGTGGGCCCGCAGTTACGAAAAAGGTTGGGAGATGAAACTATAAGCAAAGAATTTGGAGCTTTATTGAGTTTTTATTTCTGTAAGCTCAGTTAGAAAAAAGAGATAACCGATTGTATATTAAGTGCTTTTTATTTGATAGTGAACATTTGAGAAAATAATCTCGGAGCTGTGAACAGTCGGGTCAATCTCCTAGCAGGTTAATTCCCAAATTGAAAGAATCGTTGCAGATGATTAATATATAAGACAAGGGTTAAATACGGGTTGAATAAAACCAGGAAAAAAACATGAAAAAAACGATGGGATTTTTGCTCATTCAACTGGCAATTTTACAATGTGCGTTAGCGCAACCTTTTGCCAAATGGACAAAGTCCGAACTTTTGCTGAATAATGGGCTGGTACAACGAACCATAAAACTTCCGGGTGAAAATGGAAATTTGCTTACTACCTCCTACAAGCCTGTTTTGGGTAATTTCAGATATTTTCTGCCAGCAAATACCGATTTTCAATTTGAGGTGAACAATGTTTTGTATTCAGGCAAAAGCGAATGGAGTCTAATAAACATAAAAACCATTATAGATTCGCTTCAGGGCGATGGAGCTGCTATTTCTCTGGTAAGTGCTGATAAAAAAGTCGGGCTCAACTTGAAATACCTGATGTATCCCGATCTTCCGGTTATCAGGAAAAGCCTGGTGGTAAAAAACCTCACCAATGAACAAGTTTCGCTGGAGTCAGTGGATGTGGAAAAATTCAATGTTACGGGCTATTATGCCACCACGTTCAGTTGGATTTACAGCGATTATGGACGCCGCAAATCCATTGGTCCTTATGAAGGAAATATGCAGGATGCGCTGTTGATTGTACACAATATCGATTGGGAATCAGGCATTGTGATTGGGAATGAAGCTTCCGGAGTGATGAAACGCACTTCGGTATTTTGGGATGCTGCTGAAATAAGTTCCGGACTAACCCATAAATCGGCACGGTTCCCGTTTAGGAAGTGGATCAGCGCCGGCGAATCCTTCGAAACACCCCAGGTATTTACAATGGTGTACAACAACCATAAAGACCCGGATGAAATACTGAATACGGCTGTTCCCGATTTTGTTCGGAAGCACATGGGCATTCGTCTTTCGGCACTGAAAGACAAACCAACATTCGTGTACAATACCTGGGAGCCCTTTACTAAAAATATCAACGAAAAATTGATAATGGAATTGGCCAAAGCCGCCGCCGCTGCCGGAATGAAAGAATTTGTGATCGACGATGGCTGGCAGGATAGTTATGGCGACTGGGGTATCGATAAAATAAAATTCCCAAATGGATTAAAGCCAGTAATGGACTACATCAAATCGCTTGGTATGAAACCCGGTTTGTGGGTAAGCATTGGCACGGCTGCACCCGATAGTAAGGTATATGCTCAACATCCGGAGTGGTTTGTAAAAGATAAAAACGGAAAGCCTATCTCGCTTGTAATTGACGATACTGATAAATACACCGCCTGTTTCGGAACAGGGTGGTACGACCATATTAAAGGCGTTCTGAATAAGCTTGTGAAGGAATACGGTCTTGAATATATGAAACTCGATTTTTCGGTGGTAACAAGTCCGTATCGTTTTGATATCACCGAATCGGGCTGTTATGCTACCAATCATGCAGGACATAAAGATCATTCCGAATCCTTGTTATCTAATTACGAACCCATGTGGCAGCTTTTTGATGACATGCACAAAACAACGCCCAACCTTTTTATCGATTGCACATTTGAAACGATGGGCGGTCTTCAGTTAATTGATTATGCCATGTTAAAACATGCCGAAGGAAACTGGCTATCAAACTTCAGCCAGCCCGATCAAAAGGGCGACTTAAGGGTAAGAAATATGGCATGGTGGCGGTCACCGGCCATCCCGGCAACGGCTTTGGTAATTGGTAACCCCAAAATGGATGATAAAGGTTGGCAGATGCACATCAAATCGCTGGCAGGTGCCTTACCAATTATGCTTGGCGACCCACGGAAATTGTCTGGCGCCGATTTTAAAACTTACCGGACTTATGCGGATTGGCTCCAGCTGATGGCTAAGAAACACGATATCATGAGTTACCGCCAGGATTTGAAAGGTTTTGGCGAACCAAAAGAAGGTATGTGGGATGGTTTCCAGCGCATGAATACAGATTCAAAATCTGGTGGTATTATCGGGATATTCCGAAATGAAGCCACCGAAAAGAAAAGGACGGTTGTTGTCAATTACCTCGATCCGGTTAAAACCTATTCGGTGAAAACTATCGACGGGAAAGAAACCGCTCGTATGACGGGTGAAACATTGAAATCGATAGGAATCGAAGTGACCATCGCTGAAATGTATGGAGGAGAATTATTTGAAATCAGTTTGACAAAATAAAAGATTATGGTTGTGATAACGTCAAAAAATAAATTCAGTATCTGTAAATGGTTTACCCATATTCATCAAATGAAAAAAACAATTATTACAAGTGTAATCTTGATTGCAACACTAAGTTGCTTTGCTCAAACAAAGCTCGTGCAGTACATCGATACCAAAATTGGAGTTATAGACACACGTACAAGCAACTGCATCATAGGCCCACAGCTTCCCTACGGTAGCATCAACCCTTCACCACAAACTACGGATGGTGGCATGGGCGCATACAAACCGAACCAGCCAGTGATTGGGTTTGGACAAATGCACGTCAGCGGCACAGGGTCGAGTAAATACGGACACTTTTTGGTATCGCCACAGGTAGGGCTTGCCGTGGGTAAAGGGCTTCACAATTCGCCTGCGTCCAACGAAATAACCACCGCCTATTATTACCAGGCCAACCTGGATAGATACGGCATCGTGGCTGGAGTAGCACCTACGCACAATGCCGCATTGTATGAATTTACCTATCCCACAACCGACAGTGCCTGCGTGGTTATTGACGGAACACAAACCATCAAGGATGTGGTATCAAGCACGTGGTTCAACTACACCGTTATACAATCCGAAATAGAACTGCTTCCCAATAAAAAACAAATCCGAATTGCGCTCAATTGCAGAGGCGGATGGGGAGCAGGAGCGGGGCCTAACAAAATCTATTTCATAGCCGAATTTGAAAAACCGTTTGCCGAATGTGGCGTATGGAAAGATGCCGAAGTGAAAACCGGAAGATACACGATGTCCATCGATGAAAACTCAGGACAACGAGTGGGTAGTTTCTGCCGCTTCTCAACGACCAACGGCGAAAAAATACGCATGAAAGTAGCCGTTTCATTTACCGGATTTGACACTGCCGAGAAATTTATACGCAACGAAATGACCACCTGGAACATCGAAGATGTAAAAAAAGCGGGCATGGCTGCCTGGGAAAAGAAACTGAGTACCATCAAAATAGAAACGCCTTCCGAAGAACAAAAGAAAATTTTCTATACCGCCATGTATCACACCATGGTGCAACCGCGTAATCGCACAGGCGACAACCCCAATTGGAAAAGTGACCAACCGTATTGGGATGATAATTTTGCTATTTGGGACACTTGGCGATCGGTCTATCCGCTGTATATGCTTATTGACCCCACCGTGGTTTGCGATAACATAAAGTGTTTTATCGACCGCTTTAAACACAACGGAAGAGTGCGTGATACTTTTGTGGCAGGACTTGACAAGAACGAAGAACAAGGTGGAAACGATGTGGATAATGTTATTGCTGAAGCCATTTTGAAAGATGTGCAAGGTTTCGATATAAATGAAGCATATGCTTTGCTGAAAAACAATGCAGACAAAGAACGGCTTGGACTTATTGCTTACAATATCAATAATCCTATTTTTATCGCCAACACAAGTCGATATAAGGAATTGGGCTGGATACCAGAAAGTATTAACAGTAGTTCCATGAGTATGGAATATTCGTACAACGATTATTGTGTGGCTCTGATAGCTAAAAAGTTAGGCAAGACGGCTGATTATGAAAAATACCTAAGCCGCAGCAAAAAATGGACAAATCTTTGGAATACAAACATTGAAAGCGATGGTTATAAAGGCTTTATTGATGGGCGCAGAGCTGATGGAACGTTCTTAGATCAAGATGCCAAAAAATACGGAAAATCGTGGACAAACGTCTTTTACGAAGCTAGTTCATGGACATACAGTTATTTTGTGCCACACGAAGCCGAAAAACTAATCAGCCTAATGGGTGGAAATGAAAAATACGCGGAACGCCTTGCCTATGCCATGGACAACAAATTGATTAATATTGGCAATGAACCTGCTTTCTGGATTTTGCGCTCATTCAGCCATGCTGGCAGGCCAGATTTGACATCGAAATGGGTTCATTGGATGATGAAAAATAACTATGATATAACGGGTTACACCGGTAATGATGATACTGGAGGGATGTCTTCTTGGTATATTTTTTCCGCTTTGGGCTTTTTCCCAAATGCTGGACAAGATTACTATTACCTGAGTGCTCCGCTTTACAAAAAAACAGTGATGACTTTAGGTAATGGCAAAACACTCACCATAACAGCTCCTGATGCGTCCGAAAAAAACATATATGTGCAATCATGTAAAATAAATGGCAAGGTGTGGAAAACATCCATGTTCAACCACAAGCTTATTGCCAACGGCGGAACCATTGAGTTTGTGCTATCTGACCAGCCCGGCAACTGGGGTAAATGACTTTTAATGACAACCAATGTTTATGAAATAGAAAAAGGTATTTTGAGAAAATTAGTGGCCACCACGAAGCAGTTTGAGT
>Ga0209181_10003479_pt1 | contig 24215 bp, 17 predicted proteins | sample MAT05_FD_187208 | JGI IMG/M metagenome (GOLD analysis project Ga0209181, IMG submission 187208) | Freshwater microbial communities from Lake Fryxell liftoff mats and glacier meltwater in Antarctica - MAT-05 (SPAdes) (version 2) | ecosystem: Environmental > Aquatic > Freshwater > Ice > Liftoff...
TGATGACGTACGCGCGGTCTACACCGGCGAGGCGGGCCGCGCGGCGGTCGCGACCGTGCGCGTCGGGGTGCGGCTCGAGGCCGGCGCACCGAGCGCGATTCTGTACGGGCGACTGCGCGTCCGCGTGCTGCGGCGAACGCCGCGCGGCGTGCCCGTCGTCGGCACCAGCGACGTCAACGCGCTCGAGATCGCGCGGGCGCAGGTCGCGATCGCGAACGAGGCGTGGGCGCAGTGCGGCATCACGTTCGGCGATCCGCGCGTCGCCGACGTCGCGGTGGTGGATGTGCCGACGACCGCGCTGCTCGCCGTCGCGGACCTCGACGGGCTGCCGGCTGCAGGCGGCGGAACGATTCGCCTGACGGTCGCTGGGCGCGCGATACGGCCGCTCACGACGCGCGCACACGAGCGGCCGCTCGGCACTGCGCTGCGCATCGCCGACGCGATACGCGCGCTCGGCTTCCGCGCGGAGGTGTTCGAGAACGTGCAAACCGAGCTCGCCTCGGGCCGCAGCGCCGACGTCGTCGCCCGCGCACGCGATGGAACGCCGCTCAGCATCGCCGCCGATGCGACGGCGCCGCTCAGCACCGACGCGCGCCAGACGCTGACGCTCGGGCGCGTCGATCTCGACGACGGCCTGCAAGAGTTCGAGAACATGACGGCCGTCGCCGGGACGCTCGAGGAGCGCGCGCTGATTCGCCTGCTCGCCGACGACGATCCGCGCACCGTCGACATCTTCTTGATCGATCGCTTCACCGGCAACACGCGGCAGGGCGAGGCGTTCATCGAGGGCGACGGCGGCTCGATCGCCAACGTGTTGTTCCTCGATCGCAACGGCGTGCGCCAAGAGCGCGAGGCGTGGACGCAGTCGCACGAGCTCGGTCATGTGCTGCTCGACCAGCCGTTTCACCCGGACAACGTCGGCCCAGATCGCCCGTGGCTGCTGATGGACGCGGACTCGAGCCTCGGCCTCGTGACGGGCCCGAAGCGACTCACGCTCGACGAGTGCCTGCGCGCGCGCGTCGAGAGCGGGCCCGGCGCCGTGCCCGAGCTGCTCAGCGTGCAGCCTCGCGACTGACCGCTACGGATCGAGCGCGGCGCGCAGCGCATCTGCGAGCGAGCCGACCTCGACGACCTCCATGCCGCTGCGCTCTTCCGCGGTGAGTCGTTGCGCGTTGCCGCGCGGGATGATCGCGCGCACGAAGCCCATCTTGCGCGACTCCGCAAGACGCGGTGCGGCGCGCGGCACGGCGCGCACCTCACCGGCGAGCCCGACCTCGCCGAACACGACGAGATCGGGCGCGACGGCGCGCTCGCGCAAGCTCGACACGACGGCGATGGCCAACGCGAGATCGAGCGCTGGCTCCTCGACACGCGCGCCGCCGGCGACGCTCGCGAACACATCGCGGTCGAGGACGTGAACGTCGGCCTTGCGCTCGAGCACCGCGAGCAAGATCGCGAGACGATTGCCGTCGAGCCCAGTCGCGACGCGTCGGGCCGCCCCGTACACGGCCGGCGCGACCAGCGCTTGCACCTCGACGAGCAGCGGCCGTGAGCCCTCCGCGGTCGGCACAACCAGCGAGCCGGCAGCGGCGCGCGGCCGCTCGGCGAGAAACAGCGCGCTCGGATCCGGGACCTCGCGCAGCCCCTCGCGCACCATCTCGAACACCGCGACCTCTTGCGCAGGACCGAAGCGATTCTTCGTCGTGCGCACGAGCCTAAACGCATGCGTGCGATCGCCCTCGAAGCTGAGCACCGTGTCGACCAAGTGCTCGAGCAGCTTTGGCCCAGCGATCGCGCCGTCCTTCGTGACGTGGCCGATCAGGAACATCGCGACGCCGGTGCGCTTGGCGAGATTGACGAGCCGCGCCGTCACCTCGCGCAGCTGGCCGACGCTGCCCGCCGCGGACTCGAGGTCGCCCGATCGGATCGTCTGGATCGAGTCGACGACCGCGACGTCGGGACGGTCGCGCGCGATCGCCGCTTCGACGTCTTCGAGATCCGTCGTCGCCTGCACGATGACGTCGTTGACGCCCGGCGAGTCGAGGCGACGCGCGCGCAGGGCGATCTGCGCAGCAGACTCTTCGCCAGTGACGTAGAGCGTCTTGGCGCCGCGCTCGGCGAGACCGGCGAGCGCTTGCATCAGCAGCGTCGACTTGCCGATGCCGGGATCGCCGCCGACGAGCACGACGCTGCCGCCGACGACCCCGCCGCCGAGCACGCGATCGAGCTCGCCGAGGCCGGTGGGAAGGCGGCGCGCATCATCCGCGCGTACCTCGGAGAGCTTCGTTGGCGCGCGGTGGCCATCGCCGCCGACACCACCGCTGCCCGCCCCCGCCCCTGCGCGCCCGCCGCCCGAGGCCGCCGCGCGCGCGCGTTCTTCGGCCAACGTGCCCCAGCCCTGACATTGCGGGCAGCGTCCCAGCCAACGCGGAGAGGATGCGCCGCAGGCCGTGCACACGTAGATGGTCTGCGCTTTTTTGCTCACGCGCCGCTGCTCGGTCCGACCGCTGTGCGAGTTGTCAGAACTGGACGCCGAGGATCAGGCGGAGCATCTGCGCGTTCTTCAGCTCGGGATTGCCGCCGAGGATCTCGGTGCTGGTCGGCGTCGAGAGATAGCCGAGGCCCTGCATCGGAAACAGCAGGCCGAACTGCGCCATCGCGTAGAAGCCGTCGAGCAGCTCGGGGCCGTCCTCGCTGCGGTAATAGATCGACGCGTCGATCTCGACGCCGAGGTCCGCGCTGTTGCCCCAGGTCTGCACGGGCGAAGATGCGCGGCTGTAGACGAGGTCGACGCGGCCGCCGAGCAGCTGGCCGAACTCGCCGCGGATGAAGTCGTAGCTGACGCCTGGGCGGAAGTAATACGCGCCGCTGATCTGGCGCATGATCGAGCGCCACAAGATCAGGTCGACGCGGTAATTCGGGTGGAAGCGGAATGTCGAGATCGCGCCGTCGCGGCCGGGCGCACGCGCGCTCGAGTCGACGAGCGCACCGAGTCCGTCGTTGCCCGCCTCGGAGTCGCCACTGGCGAAGCCGGTGTTGAAGTGGAACGCGAGCTTGTCGTCGAGCAGGCGATACTCGGCGTCGAGCGTCGCGCCCCACTGCGCGATGTTCAGGTTGGGACCGCTGAACGCTCCCAACGAGCCGGCGCCCTCGCCGTTGCTCACGTTGCCGATGCTGCCGAGCACGGCCGCGCCCTCGAATTCGATGCGCAGCTTGCCGACCAACAACTGCGCCCAGACGTCGGGCACCCACTGCTCCGAGCGGCGGCGCACCAAGTACGGATCGAGGGTCGTGCTCCGCGTACCAGTCGAGCCCTCGGTCGTATCGCCGACGCTGCGATCGCTCGACAGCAGCTGAGAGCGATAGAGGAGGAACGCGCCGGCGTTGAGCACGACGTCGCCGCGCGCGAGCGCTGCGGCTTGCTCTTCGGCGGTCGAGCGACGGGCGACCGAGAACATGTACTGCGTCGCGTCGTCCCGCTGCGCGGGATCGAATGGCAGCGCGTAGTCGGAGACGGTGCCGTCGGCGTTCGCGCGGAGGCGACCGATGACGCCCGAGTTGGAGAAGTCGTAGGCCGCCATCAGGTAGAGGCCCGCGAGCTTGGTGACCGCCATCAAGCGATCGACGTCGGTCGAGTAGTCGCCGTCGAAGTTGTCGCCGGCGTTGGCGACCATGCCGAGGCCCCAGTGCCAGCCCATGCGACCGAAGCGCAGCTCCCCGAGCGTGCGGTTGCGGACCTCTGCCCAGGCGCGGCGCGCGACGATGCTGTCGGTGAGCCCACTCGACGACGACGACGACGGCAGCGCCGTTCCGCCGAACGAGCCGAACGTCGAGAACGGCGAGCGGCTGCCGTCACCGCCGATGATCGCGTCCGGCGTCGAGCCGAGGATCATGTTGTCGAAGACGTCGATCCACATCTTGATGCGGACGTCGTCGCTGAGGTTGAGCTGCGGCTGCAAGCGCAGGCGCATGTTCGCGTTGGCGAGCGCGTCAGTGTCGCATTCGCTTTCCGAGCATCCGCCAGCCACTGCCGTGCGGCGCTCGACCGGGATCCAGTTGTCGAAGGGCGTCATCGCGCCCGCCGCGCCGTTCGACCACGGCCTGCCGAGGCTGAACGTGTCCTGCAGCTCACCGCGCCCGCGGAAGTAGCCGTGCAGCGTCAGCACCGCTTGCGGCGCGGCCCAGCCGTCGGGCGTCGTCGGGTCGCTCTGCGTCTCTGCACCACTCCGCGCGAGGCGGCTCTCGTCTTGCTCCGGCGTCAGCAGCGGCTCGTCACCGGGCTCCGAAGTCGGCTCCGCTCCTTCCGCGGCCTCTTCTTCGGCTTCTTCCTCTTCCGCCGCGCCCACGCCAGTTCCGCTCAGATCGGGCGCCTCGAGCGTCGGCGGACGAAGCTGGACGGGCTCGTCGCCCTCCTCCTCGATCTCTTCCTCCTCGACTGGCTCCTCGACAGGTGCGCGCACCCCCGCGTCGGGTGCCGGGCGTGGACGGGGCTGAGCGGCAGCAGGCACGGCCAAGAAGGCCAGCCCGATCACGCAATTCGCGAGGAGAAATCGGCGCATCGCGGGGCGGTCTTACACGCGGCTCTCGCGTGGGTCAACGTGAGTATTCGCGTGAGCGACAGCGCCACTCTGCGGGAATCGCGCGCTGTCTCCTTGACGCACACCGCTCCGGGCGACTACCAGTGCGGGAAATCGTGTCCTCCGCCCTACGCCTCGTGCCCCTCGGCGGCCTCGGCGAGATCGGGATGAACTGTATGGCGGTCGAGACCGACGACTCGATCGTCGTGCTCGACTGCGGCGTGATGTTCCCGGACCGGGAGCTCGGCGTCGACGTCATCCACCCTGACTTCTCGTACCTCCTCGAGCGCCGCCATCTCGTCCGCGCCATCGTCCTCACCCACGGCCACGAGGACCACATCGGCGCGGTCCCTTACCTGCTGCGCCACCTCGACGTGCCGGTCTATGGGCCGCCCTACGCGCTCGCCCTCGTGCGTGAGCGGCTGCGCGAGCACGAGCTGCTCGAGGGCGCGCAGCTCATCGCGACCAGGCCGCGCGCGCGCTACGTCGCCGGCTCGATCGACTTCGAGCCGGTGCGCGTCACCCACTCGATCGCCGACGCGACGGCCCTCGCCTTCCGCACGCCGGCGGGCCTGTTCGTACACACCGGCGACTTCAAGATCGATCTGAGCATGGAGGGCAGCGACGCGTTCGACGCCGAGCGCTTCGCGGAGCTCGGCGACGAAGGCGTGCGCGCGCTGCTGAGCGACTCGACCAACGTCGACGTCGCCGGCAGCACTGGCACGGAGGCCGGCGTCGCCGACGCGCTCGCGACGATCATCGAGCAAGCGCACAGCCGCGTAATCATCGCGATGTTCGCCTCGAACGCGCACCGCATGCGCGCCGTGATCGCCGCGACCCGCGCCGCCGGCAAGCAGCTGTGCTTTCTCGGCCGCTCGGTGCAGCTGCACGCGCGCGTCGCGGTCGAAGAAGGCTTTCTCGACGATCCGGCGGCGCTCGTCGTACCGCAAGATCGCGTGCAGTCGGTGCCGCGTGATCGCCTCGTCGCGATCGCGACAGGCACACAGGGCGAGCCGGCGGCAGCGCTCGCGCGGCTCGCGATGGACACCCATCCGACGCTCCGCCTCGAGCCCGGCGACGAGGTCGTGCTGTCCTCGCGCGTCATCCCGGGGCACGAGCGCACGGTGTTCGGCATCATCAGCGATCTCGAGCGCCGCGGCGTCGTCGTGCGCTCACCGCTCACGGATCCCGGCATCCACGTCAGCGGCCACGCGCAGCGCGACGAGCAGCGCCGCATGATCGAGCTGACGCGCCCCGACGGATTTCTCCCCGTCCACGGCAGCTATCATCACCTGCGCCGCCACGCCGATCTCGCGCACGAGATGGGAGTCGGCGAGCACCTCGTCGTCGAGAACGGCGCCATCGTCGAGGTCGACCGCACCACGATGCGCGTCGTCGGCCGCGCTCCGGTCGGCCGCATCAGCGTCGACGCGGGCGAAGAGATCCCCGATATCGTGCTGCGCGATCGGGCGATGCTGGCGCAGAACGGCGTCGTCATGGCGGTGCTCGTGGTCGACGCGTCGGGCAAGCGCCTCGTGCAAGAGCCCGATGTGATCACCCGCGGCGTGGTGCACGAAGAGGCCTCGCCCGGGCTCATCGCGGACGCGCGTCGCGAGGTCGCAGACGCGCTCTACGGCCTGCGCACGCCGCTCGATCGCATCGACGACGCGGAGCTGCGCGAGATCGCGCGGCGCACGCTCAAGCGCTTCTTCTGGCGCGAGCTCGGCCGCAAGCCGCTTACTTACGGGGTCGTGGTGAGGGTGCCGCGTTGAGCCGGTCTGCCGTGCCGCGATCGCCGTCGCTCGGCATGGCGGCTCGCCTCAGCGCGCGCGCAACAGCGCTCGCCTGCGCGTCGTTCGTCTTCGTTGGGTGCGGCGCTGCCAGCGGCAATACCGTCCGCGATGACGCGCGCGCCGAGCCCTCGGGCGAAGCGCTCGCCGAGTCGTCGCGCGGCGAAGCGTCCGACGACGGCCGTGCGCCAAGCGGAACGGAAGCGCGCGCGATGAGCGAGCTCGTCACCGTCGCCGAAGAGATCCGCGGCCTGCGCTTCGTGCGCCCGGTGCGCATCCGCGTGCAGAACAGCGCCGCGATCCGCGCGAGCCTGTCGCGCGAGATGGAGGACGAAGATCTGCTCGAGAGCCGCGACCTCTACGTCGCGCTCGGCCTGCTGCCGGTGGACGTCGACGTGCGCGAGCTGCTGCTGCGCGTCCTCGGCGAGCAAGTGGTCGGCTACTACGACACCGATCGCGCGCGCCTCGTCGTGCGCGACGACGTGCTCGCGGCGCTGGTGCGCACGCGGCAGCGCGACCGAAACGCTATCGACGAAGGCGGCATGGTGCTGGTGCACGAGCTCGTGCATGCGCTGCAAGATCAGGTGCTCGGCCTCGGCGTGAGCTACGAGCAGGAGCGCACCATCGACGAGGGCAACGCATTTCACGCGCTGGTGGAAGGCGATGCGACGCTCGCGATGATCGGCTATCTCGCAGAGCGCGCTGGCGGCGATCTCGCGCGCCTCACCAGCCGGCCCGATGTATTGCGCACTGCGCTGCAGGCTGGCCCCGCGCCGGGCGAGTCGAGCGAGCTGATGAGCGCGCCGCTGATCGTGCGCGTGCCGCTGCTCTCTGCCTACTTCGATGGGCTGCTCTTTTGCGCGAGCCTGCACGCCCAGCACGCGTGGCCCGGCGTCGATCGCGCGTACCGCAACATGCCGGCGTCGAGCGAACAAGTGCTGCACCCCGATCGCTTCGCCCGCGGTGAGCGCCCGGAGACCGTCACGTTGCCCGCGATGCCGGAGCTCGTCGCGGCTGGCGTCACGACGCTGACCGACGACACGATCGGCGAGCTCGAGATGAGCGTCTATTTCCGGCTCGCGCTGAGCGAAGCCGACGCGCGCCGCGCCGCCGACGGCTGGGGCGGCGACCGCCTGCGTGTCGTGCGCGACGCAAGCGGCGCGCTCGGCGTCCTCTGGCAGACCCGCTGGGACAGCGAGCCCGACGCCGTCGAGGCCGAGGCCGCTGCGCGCGCCGTCATGAACGCCTCGCCGAGCGAAGAGCGCTCACACAGCACGGTGGTGCGCGACGGTCGCTCCGTGCTGATCCTCCGCGGCATTGCGCCGGCGCTGCACGCCACGGTGCGCGGTGCGCTGAGCTACCCCTTCCCGCGCCCGTGACGGCGTGATAGCGGTGCCGCATGAGCGAGCGCACGCGGGTCAGCTGGGACGAGTACTTCATGAACATCGCGCGCGAGGTCGCGACGCGATCGACCTGCTCGCGTAAGCACGTCGGCGCTGTGATCGTGCGCGATCGGACGATCCTCTCGACTGGCTACAACGGCTCGGTGCGCGGCCTGCCCCACTGCGACGACGTCGGCCACATGATGGAAGAAGGTCACTGCGTGCGGACGCTGCACGCCGAGGCGAACGCCATCATCCAGGCCGCGAAGAACGGCACGCGCATCGACGGCGCTGCGATCTACGTGACCGCCTCACCGTGCTGGAGCTGCTTCAAGACGATCGCCAACGCCGGTCTGCAGAAGATCGTGTTCGGCGAGTTCTATCGCGATCAGCGCATCTTCGAGACGTCGAACCTGCTCGGCATGGAGCTCGTCGACCTGAGCGTTCCGGCCGTCGGCGCGACTCCCCCAGCGACCGCGACGTAGCATCTTCGATACCACTGCGGAGCGCGCCAACGGCCCATCGACGGGCGCTCACTCCCGCGAAATCGCGGCGAATTCCCCGGTTGCATTCCTTGACGCCTACATCTGCGGGCGTTAGACCACCGCCCCCCGCGCGCCCTTCTCCCCGCCCGCCCCCGGAGGCACGTCCATGCAGTCCGAAGTCAGCGAAATCAGCCCGGTTCTGGTCGAGGTCAAGGTCGAGGTTCCGTGGGACGAAGTGCGCAAGGACATGGAGGACGGCTACGCGCGCATGCAGAAGACCGCGCGTATCAAGGGCTTCCGGCCGGGCAAAGTGCCGCGCACCGTAGTGAAGCAGCTGTTCGCGTCGCAGGTCCGCCACGAGGTGCTCACCGGCCTGGTCGAGAAGGGCCTGCTCGCCGCGATGAAGGAGCACAAGCTCGAGCCGGTCGCGACGCCCGAGGTGCTGCCTTCGCCCATCGTCGAGGGGCAGCCGATGACGTTCACGGCGAAGCTCGAGGTGCGGCCGAAGCTCGACAACGTCGACACCGACGGCCTCGAGATCGCGCGCCCATCCGTCGAGGTCTCGAACGAGGACGTCGATCGCGAAGTCGAGGGCCTGCGCCTCGAGAACGCGACGGTCGCAGCCCCAGAGCCCGCGCGCGCGGCAAAGAAGGCCGACCTCCTGATCATCGACTACAGCGTCTCGATCGGTGGCGAGCTGAACAGCGACATGGGCGCGACGGATCGCCCCGTGGAGCTCGACGGCGAGCGCTTGCTGCCGGAGTTCGAGGCGGGCCTGGTCGGCGCGAGCGTCGGCGACGAGCGGACGATCGAGGTGAAGTTCGCCGACGATCACGGCAACGCCGATCTGCGCGGCAAGGCCGCCGAGTTCCGCGTCACCGTGAAGGAGATCAAGGAGCGCATCCTGCCCGAGATCGACGACGAGTTCGCCAAGGACTGCGGCGACTTCAAGACGCTGCTCGAGCTGCGCCTCGACATCCGCAAGCGCCTCGAAGAGAGCGCGAAGCGTCGCTCCGAAGGCGCGCTGCGTGATCTCGTCGTCGAGCGGCTGGTCGACAAGAATCCAGTGCCGGTGCCGCCCTCGCTGATCGAGCAAGAGGAGCAGCGGATGGTGCACGAGTTCGCGCAGTTCCTCTCGATGACCGGGCAGACCACGACTCCGCTCAGCGAGGAGATGCACAAGACGATGCACTCGCGCGCCGAGCGCAAAGTGCGCGCCGCGATCTTGCTCGGCGAGATCGCGCGCCGCGAGAAGATGAACGTGGGCAACGAGGAGCTCGAGAAGCGCCTCGCCGAGATCGCCGAGCGCACCGGCAAGCACGTCGCAAAAGTGCGCGTCGACTACGCGGGCGAGCGCCGCGAGCAGCTCGTCTCGCAGATTCTGCAGGAGAAGCTCCTCGACTATCTGCTCGCCAGGGCTACGATCGTCGACGCGCCGGCCGCTGGTGCCGCAGCGATGGCCGCGACTCCCGAGGGGCCTCCATGACGACGCAAGACAACGTTCCGCGCGCGTACATCCCGTTTCCGACGGTCGTCGAGACCACGCACCGCGGTGAGCGCAGCTGGGACATCTACAGCCGGCTGCTCAAGGACCGTATCGTGTTCCTCGGCACCGAGGTGAATGACGATGTGGCCAACATCATCATCGCCCAGATGCTGTTCCTCGAGAGCGAGGATCCCGATAAGGAGATCACGCTCTACATCAACAGCCCGGGCGGCGTGATCACCAGCGGTCTCGCCATCTACGACACCATGCAATACGTCCGCTGCCCCGTGTCGACCGTGTGCATCGGGCAAGCGGCGTCGATGGCCGCGGTCATCCTCGCAGCGGGCCAGAAGGGTCGGCGCAAGTGCCTGCCGAACTCTCGCGTGATGATCCACCAGCCGCACGGTGGAGCCCGGGGTCAGGCCTCGGACATCGAGATTCAGGCCAAGGAGATCCTCTATCTCCGGCAGAAGATCAACGAGATCCTGGCCAAGCACACCGGCCAGCCGGAGACGAAGATCAAAGAGGACACGGAGCGTGATCGCTTCCTCGCCGCTCCCGACGCCAAGGAATACGGCATCGTCGACGACGTGATCGTGCCGCGTAAGTAGAGGGGCTGGCCACGGAAACCTCGTGGCCTTGGGCACGTCGGTGTGGCTCAGGTATCGAACGGCTCTGTCGCTCGCTTGCCCCCTCTGATCAGGGGGACTAGACTCGTTTTCGTTCGTTTTTTCGAGAGGCACACTAGTGGATCGACGGCGCGACGACGGTCACGGCAACCTCCAATGCTCCTTCTGCGGGAAATCGCAGAAGGAAGTGAAGAAGCTCATCGCGGGCCCCACGGTCTACATCTGCGATGAGTGCATTGGCCTATGCAACGACATCATCGCGGAAGAGGTCGACCGCGAGGACAACTTCTCGACCGGCACGCCGCTGCCGAAGCCGTCGGAGATCAAGGCCGTCCTCGACGAGTACGTCATCGGCCAAGACCGCGCGAAGAAGACGCTCGCGGTCGCCGTACACAATCACTACAAGCGCATCGACTCGCGCATCGGCCAAGAAGACGTCGAGCTGCAGAAGTCGAACATCTTGCTGCTCGGGCCGACCGGCTCCGGCAAGACGCTGCTCGCGCAGACGCTCGCGCGCATCCTCAACGTGCCCTTCGCGATCGCCGATGCGACGACGCTGACCGAGGCCGGCTACGTCGGCGAGGACGTCGAGAACATCATCGTCCAGCTGCTGCAGAACGCCGACCACGACGTCGAGCGCGCGCAGCGCGGCATCGTCTACATCGACGAGATCGACAAGATCGCGCGCAAGAGCGACAACCCATCGATCACCCGCGACGTCAGCGGCGAGGGCGTGCAGCAGGCGCTCCTGAAGATCATCGAGGGCACCGTCGCGAACGTCCCGCCGAAGGGCGGTCGCAAGCACCCGCAGCAGGACTTCCTGCAGGTCGACACGACCAACATCTTGTTCATCTGCGGCGGGGCGTTCGTCGGCCTCGAGCAGATCATCGAGCGCCGGCTCGGCGACAAGACGCTCGGCTTTGGCGCCGAGATCCCGAGCAAGCGCGACAAGCGCGTCGGCGAGCTCCTCGAGCAGGTGCAGCCGGAAGATCTGCTGCGCGCCGGTCTCATCCCGGAATTCATTGGCCGTCTGCCGATCGTCGCGACGCTGCACGAGCTGAACGAAGAGGCGCTCGTCGACATCCTCACCAAGCCGAAGAACGCGCTGGTGAAGCAATACGCGAAGCTGCTCGAGATGGACGGCGTGAAGCTGAAGTTCACCAAGGGCGCGCTCAGCGGCATCGCGCGCGAGGCGCTCAAGCGCAACTCCGGCGCCCGCGGCCTGCGCGCCATCCTCGAGAACGCGATGCTCGACATCATGTACGACGTGCCCTCGCACAGCGGCATCAAAGAGGTCGTCCTCAACGAGGACTGCATCACGAAGGCGGAGAAGCCGCTGGTCGTGTACGAGAAGGAGGCAGCGGGAGAGTCGGCCTGAGGGCCTGATCACCGCTGTCGGCCATCGCATTCATGTTCTTCAACAAGAACGAAGATCCGAAGAATCCCAGTGCGCCGAAGAAGGCGTACGTCCTGCCGCTGTTGCCGCTGCGCGACATCATCGTGTTTCCACACATGGTGGTGCCGCTCTTCGTCGGGCGCGAGAAGTCGATCAACGCGCTCGAAGAGGCGATGAGCCACGACAAGGAGATCCTCCTTGCGGCTCAGAAGCGCGCGAAGACGAACGATCCGACCGCCGACGACATCTTCGCGATGGGCACCGTCGGCACGATCATCCAGCTGCTGCGCTTGCCAGACGGCACCGTGAAGGTGCTGGTCGAGGGCAAGCGTCGCGCGATGATCAAGCGCTTCGTCCCGAACGAAGAGTTCTTCTTGTGCGAGGTCGACAGTGTCGAGGAGGTGGTGCAACCGAGCGTGGAGCTCGAGGCGCTGCTGCGCTCGGTGCAGTCGACGTTCGAGCTGTACGTGAAGCTCAACAAGCGCATCGCGCCCGAGACGCTCATGACGGTGCAGACGATCGAGGACGCGGCGCGCCTCGCCGACACCATCGTCGTCCACCTCTCGTCCATCAAGCTGAACGACCGGCAGGAGATCCTCGAGACCACCGATCCCGCGCGTCGACTCGAGCGCTTGTTCGAGCTGATGAACGCGGAGATCGAGATCCTGCAGGTCGAGAAGAAGATCCGCTCCCGCGTCAAGAAGCAGATGGAGAAGACGCAGAAGGAGTACTACCTGAATGAGCAGATGCAGGCCATTCAGAAGGAGCTTGGCGAGCGCGACGAGTTCAAGAGCGAGATCCAAGAGCTCGAAGAGAAGGTCAAGACCAAGAAGCTCTCGAAGGAAGGCTCGGGCCGCGTCAAGAAGGAGCTGAAGAAGCTCAAGATGATGCAGCCGATGAGCGCCGAGGCGACGGTCATCCGCAACTACATCGACTGGGTCCTCGGCCTGCCCTGGTACGACGTCAGCGAAGAGAACTACGATCTCGAGGCCGCGGAGAAGATCCTCGACGAGGATCACTACGGCCTGAAGAAGGTCAAAGAGCGCATCCTCGAGTACCTCGCGGTGCAGGCGCTGGTGCGCAAGCTGCGCGGTCCGGTGCTGTGTCTCGTCGGCCCGCCCGGCGTCGGCAAGACCTCGCTGGCGCGCTCAATCGCACGCGCTACCGGCCGCAAGTTCGTGCGGCTCTCGCTCGGCGGCGTGCGCGACGAAGCGGAGATCCGTGGCCATCGGCGCACGTACATCGGCGCCCTGCCCGGCCGCATCATCCAGTCGCTGCGCAAGGTCGGCGCGAACAACCCGGTGTTCTTGCTCGACGAGATCGACAAGATGTCGTCGGACTTCCGCGGTGACCCGGCGGCGGCCCTGCTCGAGGTGCTCGACCCGGAGCAGAACAACGCGTTCAACGATCACTATCTCGACCTCGACTACGACCTCTCCGAGGTGATGTTCATCACTACGGCGAACTCGCTGTCGGGCATCCCGCTGCCGCTGCAAGACCGCATGGAGATCATCCAGCTGAGCGGCTACACGGAGTTCGAGAAGCTCAACATCGCGGTGAAGTATTTGGTGCCGCGCCAGAAGGAAGAGACCGGCCTCAAGGAGGTCGACGTCGAGATCACCGAAAACGCGCTGCGCACGGTGATCCACCACTACACGAAGGAGTCCGGCGTGCGCTCGCTCGAGCGCGAGATCGGCTCCATCTGCCGCAAGGTCGCGCGTGAAGTGGTGAAGAACGGCAAGGACAAGCCGTACCGCATCGCCGCGAAGGCGGTGCCGAAGTACCTCGGTGTGCCGAAGTTCCGCTCGTCGATGATCGGCGAGAAGGACGAGATCGGGCTCACCAACGGGCTCGCGTACACGACGTACGGCGGTACCACGCTCGAGTGCGAAGTGACCGTCGTGCCTGGCAAGGGCAAGGTCGTGATCACCGGCCTGCTCGAGAAGGGCATGCAGGAGAGCGCGCAGGCGGCGATGAGCTACATCCGCTCGCGCCAGCGGCTCCTCGGCCTGGAAGACGACTTTCTCTCGAAGGTCGACGTTCACGTGCACTTCCCGGAGTTCGTGCCGAAGGATGGCCCGAGCGCCGGCGTGACGATGGCGACGAGCATCGCCAGCGCGCTGATGAAGGTCCCAGTACACCGCACCGTCGCGATGACCGGCGAGATCACGCTGCGCGGCCGCGTGATGCCGATCGGCGGACTCAAAGAGAAGATGCTGGCGGCGCACCGCGCGGGGATCACCACGGTGATCATCCCCAAGGAGAACCGCAAAGACCTGCGCGAGATCCCGCGGCGCGTGCTCAACGCGATGCGGATCGTGCTGGTCGATCACACCGACGAGGTGCTGCGCGAGGCCCTCTGCTTCAGCGATCCGGACGCGATCTTCGGTCGGCGTACGCCGCCGATGGAGTATCGCGGCGGGCAGCTGATCGTGCATAGCGGGCTCGTGTCAGAAGGCGAGGCGAGCGAGCCCGGGACGACACCTGCGGTCGTTCCGACGCCGACCGTCGAAGCGCCGGGCGCGCAGCAATAAGCGTGGTCGCGAAGCGCGTGCCGGTAAGCGTGGCCGCGAAGCGCGTGCCGGTAAGCGTGGCCGCGCAGTCAGTGCATCGAGCCGTCGTGCGCACGCGGGGGTTTTGCGCGCTGACGGTCGCGATGGCGCGGGGCGTCGGCGCATATGGCGTCGCGATGACGCTGGTCGGCATTGCTTCCTATGCCGCCGCGCAGCCGCGCCCGCTGAGTCCACAGGATCGCGTCGGCGTTCCCGGTCCGCGCGTCGGCTGCGACCCGTACATGATGCGTCAGCCCGAGGCCGTCCCTGCGGCGCAGCGCGCGACCTGCGGCGATGGTCGTGCGCGCAGCGGCGTGCTCAGCTGCTGGCGTGACTGCACCGGTGGCTGCGACGGCGTGTCCGGCTGCAGTGAAGTGCAGTGCCTGAGCGGACGCGAGCTCTGCGACGGGCGCGATCTTGGCGGCGAGAGCTGCCTCTCGCACGGCTTCACCGGGGGCGAGCTGCGCTGCAACGCGAGCTGCGACGGCTACGACATCTCGCGCTGCCGCGCGTGTTCGTCGAGCGCGGAGGTCGCCTGTGGTGAGCTCGATGTCGGGCCCGGCGTCAGTTCGCCGGTGGTCGCGGAGAACGGCGCAGACATCGCCGTTGTCTGGGCCGCGGGCGGCGCTGCGGGGCGAGACATTCAGTTCGGGCGCATCAGCGCGCGCGCGTCGATCGACGCGGCCGTCGTCCCCATCGGCCGCACGACTGGCGACCTCGCGATGACCGGCGCGCCAGGAGGCTTTCTCGTCGCCTATCGCACCGACGCTGGCACCGTCGTGACGCGCGTCGATCGCGACGGCCGCGTCATCGACGATCCGCGCCGCGTCGCCGAGGGCAGCACCACGCTCGAGCTGGTGAAGCTCGACGCGCTGAGCGGCGGCACCGGCCTCACGCTGCTGGTCATGACGACGGGCGCGACCACGCGCTTCGTCTACCTCGACGCGAGCGGCAGAACGCTCGACGCGCCGCCGCGCGGCCTCGTGCTCTACGGCGTCGGCCGTCGTACCCGCGTCTTCGTCGTGCCCTTCACCCGCCAAGCAGCGAGCGGCGTCGCGCGCGGCGCGCTCTATCGCAGCGAAGCGCAGACCGGCGACACGGTCGTCGCCGCCGTCACCAGCGGCACCATGTCGTACGCCATCCTGCGCGGCGGACAGCCGTTTGGCGGCAGCGCGAGCGCGGGCACCGGCGAGCTCGATCTGCGCATCGGCGCCGGCGGCGTCGACCGCCTCATCATGCACGCCGAGGGCGGCGTCTATCGCGACGTCTTCACCCCGAACGCAGGCACCCCGATCGAGCGCAGCGGCCCGCTCGGCGCCGCGCGACCGCCCGCGCGCGGCCTCGCCGAACACCCGAGCGTGCGCGACCGCAGCTACCTGCCACTGAGCGCGACCACCGGCGTCGAGGTCGGCCTCCTTGGCGGCCTCGACGGCGCAGGGACGCTGCTGGTCGCGCACATCCACGCGCGACCGCGTCCCGCGCCACGCGCACCACGCGCACCACGCGCACCACGCGCGCCGCGTGTACGCAGCGGCGATCGGCGCTGAGCAGAGCGCGGCGCTTATTACCGAGCACGGCGCTCCCCGAGGAGCGTGCTACTTTGCGCGCGCTTCCCGGGCGGGTAGCTCAGTGGCAGAGCAGCTGCTTTACACGCAGCGGGTCGCAGGTTCGATCCCTGTCCCGCCCACCAGAGGCCTACCATGGCTCGTCAGCGCGTTCCGCTCGTTCCGCTCGTCGCCGCAATGTTCGCTCTGGCCGCGTGTGGTCCAGAGGACGAGTGCGCGGGACTCGTCTCCGGTGCATGCGCCGCGCCGATCACTTTGCGCGTCGATGTCGAAGGAGCCATCGCGAGCGCCGTGTCCGGCTCCGCGATCGAAGCGCTCTCTTGCTCGAGCTCCGCTGGGCAGACCCAATGCGTGAGCCTCCCGTCGCTCACGCCGGGAACCTACGCGTACGACATCACGGCCGAAGGCCGCAGCGTGCGGGTGTCCATCGTCGTCGGGCCGGATCCCGGCGGCTGCTTCTCGTGCGGCTTTGACCCGGCGACGGAGAGCGTGACGCTTCGCGGCGATGGTGGGGCGTAGGTGGGCAGCGGCGCGCTTTTAGCTCGTGGAGCTGGCGCGCGTCATGCGCTGCGCGAGCAGCGAGCTTCATATCGAGGACATGCGCATCGAGGTCGATGCCGACTGTGCTCGGCGCCGCCCTCGCCATCGGTGGCGCATCGACGGTTGCGGGCGGCCAAGCTCGGACCCTTCCCAAGTCGATTTCAAAATCGTCCAACCAAGCTCGGACCCTTCCCAAGTCGATTTCAAAATCGTCCAACCAAGCTCGGACCCTTCCCAAGTCGATTTCAAAATCGTCCAACCAAGCTCGGACCCTTCCCAAGTCGATTTCGCCGCAACGACTCACAGCGGCACGACCGCGACAGGCTGTCGCGCATTGGCGAGCGCGGATCTGCGCAGCTTTGCGCAGGATCTGCAGCATCAGCGACGGACTGGTCGTTGCTACCAGCGCGGCATGACTCTCCGCACCCCGTTGATCTCATTGAGCATCGCCGTCGCCTTGCTCGCGGTCTCGACGCTCGACCCCGGACACGCACGCGCTTGTAGCGACGCTGGGCCATACAATTTCTGCAACGACGGCGGTGCCGCTTGGATCAGCTGCGCTGTGCATTCGGATTGTCCGTCGGGCCAGCTCTGCAACGACGTCGGTGTCTGCGGCTGCTCCGCCGCCTGTGTCCACGGCGAGACGTGCAGCGAGGCCGGCTGCCGCTGCGCTACAGAGCCGCGGCCGGCGACGATGCCGGGCTGTGTCGTGGTCGAATCTGGGTGCGGAGCCTATCGGCAGCAATGCGACGCCGGACCGCCGCCACCGCCGATGTGCAACGCGGACGCTGGCGGCGAGACCGCGTGCAGCTCCGACGCGGACTGTCCAGCGGCGGGCGACTTCCCGCTGGTGTGCACGTCGCGCGGTGTGTGCGACTGTCCGCCAGCACCGACGCGCGCTTCCTCTGGCTGCAGCGTCGGCGGCGGCGCCGGCCGCGCGGGGCGAGGCCTCGTGTTCGCGCTGCTCGGGCTGGCGGCCGTTTCGCTCACGCGCCGCCGAGCGCGGCGCTTTCGCTGACGACGTACGGTCGCCTCTCCCCGAGTGCGCGACCGCACGTTCGCGAGCGTTCCCCGACGCTCAACGCTCGACAGGGCGCCCCCGTCGGCTGTTAGAGTCTGGGCATGTCGCGTCTGCTTCAGGCCTCGCTCGTGCTGTGCATCGCTGGTTCGCTCTTGTTCGCCGGTTGCGGCGATGACGACGTAGGGGTCGCGCCCGATGCGGGCGGAACGCCTGATGCCGGGCCGCCGCCCTATCGCGACGAGTGCGAGAACCTCAACCCGCTCGGCTGCATGCTGCCGTGGCCGTCGAGTCGCTACCTCATCGACGACGCCACGACGACGACCGGACGGCGCGTGCAGATTCCGGTGGCGGCGATGCCGGTGAACGGCGCCGACACGCCTGTCCCAATCGATCCCGCCGAGCTCAATCGCTGGGATGGCTTCAGCGGGCAGACCTCGTTCATGACGCTCTACTCGGGGCAGATCGACGCGACCGGCCTCGCTGACTGGCTGAACGTGCAGGACAGCATCGCGCCGACCTCGCAGACGGTCGTACTCGACGCGACGACGATGGAGCTGCTGCCGCACTTCGCCGAGCTCGACATGCACACCGGCATCCTCAGGGACCAGCGCCCGTTCTATATCCGCCCTGCCCGCCGCATGCCGGAGAACCACCACATCATCGTCGCGACGCGCAACCTGCGCTTGATGGACGGCAGCGCGGTGCAGCCGCACGAAGGCTTCCGCGCGCTGCGCGACAGCACGGCGAGCACGGTGCCCGGCATCGAGGCGCGCCGCGCGGCGTTCGAGACCAACGTGTTCGCGCCGCTCACTGCCGCGGGCATCGATCGCACGACGCTGGTCGAGGCGTGGGACATCTGGACGGGCAACGACGAGTCCGCGTGGGGTGACGCTGTCGCGATGCGCGACGACGCGCTGACGCGGGTCGGCGTGGGGGGTCTCGGCTGCACGATCACGGGCATGGAGGACGAGGTCAACGACGAGATCTTCCGCAAGGTCGACGGCACCGTCACCGTGCCGCTCTATCAGATGGCGGACGAGGCCGGCTCGCCGATCCGCCGTGACGCGTCGGGCGCGCCGCTCGCGATGGGCACGTTCGAATATCCGTTTACCGTGCTCATCCCGCGCTCGGTGCAGACCAGCGTCGCCGCCGGCGGGCCGCCGGTGCGCATGATGCAATACGGGCACGGCCTGTTTGGTGGTCGCGGCGAGGCCGAGGGCGGCTACGTGCGCAATTTTGCCAACGACTATCCGACGGTCGTGCTCGCGGGCGACTGGAGCGGCATGTCGGGCGCAGATGACGTCTTGTTCGCGACGCGCGCGCTCGCCGATCTCTCGCTCTTTCCGACGTTCGTCGATCGTCAGGTGCAGGGCTTCATCAACCTGCTGGTCATGGTGCGCACCATCAAGGGTGTCTGCGCCGACAACCCCGCGTTCGAGATCGGCGGCAATCCCACCTTCGATCCGGCGCAGATTTATTATCACGGCAATTCGCAGGGCGGCATCTTCGGCGCGTCGCTCGCCGGCCTGTCGACGGATATCACGCACTTCGCGCTCGGCGTCGGCGCGGTCTCGTATGGCCTGTTCATGCCGCGTTCGACCGACTGGAAGGCGTACGAGATCGTCTTGAAGCAGTGGTATCGCGGCCGCGTCGATCGCGCGCTGATCCTCGCGATGCTCGCGCAGACTTGGGAGCGCTCCGATCCGGCGGTGTTCTCCGCGCACACGATCAGCGATGTGCTGCCCGGTTCGCCGACCAACAAGCAGGTCCTCTATCAGACCGGCCGCTGGGACGCGCAGGTCGCCAACGCGGGCGCGGACGTCGCGGCGCGCAACTTCGGCATCCCGGTCCACAGCCCGAGCATCTACCCGGTGTTCGGCCTCGAGACGTTCACGGCCATGTCGCCGAGCGGCTACGTCGTCTACGAGACCGGCGCGTCGCCGGTGCCGGATGACTTCAACTATGCCGCCGAGGAGCCCCAAGATTCGACGGCCGGCGGCTCGGTGCACGAGGCTGTGCGCCGCGATCCACGCGCGCAGATGCAGCTCGATGCGTTCATGCGACCCGACGGCGTAGTGCAGAACTTCTGCGACGGCGCCTGCGACAGCATGTGAGTCGAAGAGCCGACGTGCGCTGCCCGCGCAGCGCAGCGCCGGTCAGCGACCGCTCAGGCGGCTGGGCGGTGCGCGACGACGACCTTCGACAGAAATGCGCGCTCGACGCGGATGTTCTCGAAGCCGACTTCGCGCAGCGCCTCCGCGAGATCGTCGCGCAGATATTCTTCGTAGAACGGCTCGTGGAAGTCGACCGCGAAGCGGCCGAGGAACGGCGCGAGGTCCGGGCTCTCGGCGAGCTGGGCTGAGTCCTCGATTACGACCAGCCCCCCTGGGCGCACGACGCGAAACATCTCGCGCAGCACGTTGCGACGCGTCGAGCGCGGCAGCTCGTGAAAGAGATACACGCTGGTCACGACGTCGAACAGCGCCTCGCGATAGGGCATCTGCTCGGCGTTGTCCGCGGCGAGCGAGACCTCGGCGACGTCGTCGAGCAGCGTGCGCGCGGCCTGCACGTACGCGGGGCTGAGGTCGATGCCGGAGAAGCGCGCGTGCGGCATCGTGGTCGCTAGCTGACGCAGCAGGCGGCCGGTGCCGCAGGCGACGTCGAGCACGCGCGCGCGGCCGCTGGCGACATCGCCGAGACCGCGATCGCGCAGGTGGCGCACCACGTGCGGGATCACCTGACGGCGCATGATGTCCGCGGTGCCCATGAACAAGAGCTCGACGCCGACATCATAGAGACGCGCCGAGCGCTCGCTGAAATAGCCGTCCGTCTGCCAATGAAACGTGCGGCGGAAGTACGCGGGAAAGCGCTCGCGGTCGACGTCGTGGGGGATGTCGCGCCAGTCGCCGCTCTTGGCGCGTCGCGCGCTGCGCGGCAGATCGCGGGCGAGCTCCGGCAGCTGCCGCGCGTAGTTGCCGACCGGAATCTGAAACAGCAGCGCGCGCGGATAGAGGCCGGCCTCGACGTTGGCGAGGTCAGCCGCGAGCAGTGACTCGTAGCGCTCGCGCAGCGCCTCGAGCGCCGCGGGATCGGGCTTTGGCGCGGCACCGCGCGTAACCACGCGCAAGAGCCGCTGTGCGGCGAGGCACTGCAGCAAGATGGACGTCTGCTGTGCGCGATAGGCGGCACGGTCGAGCCGCGCGGAGACGGTCGGGAGGCGCGCAGCGAAGCGGGCAGAGAAGCTCGAGGCTGGAATCGCGGCCATGAGGACGACCTCCGTTACATCGGTCTCAGTGTAGTCGCATCACGCATCGAGCGGAGTCGAGCGAGGATGTGAGGCCGGCGCGCTCGCTTGGCGAGGATAGAAGGCGACGACGACGACGTTGAGGACCGCGAGCGCGGCGCATGCCCAAAAAATTGGCGCGAGGCTGCTCGCGAGCGCGGCGGCGATCTCCGCGCCTCCGCTGATCGCGTGGCGGCGCACCGGATCGAGCATCGCGCGCACGGAATCGGGCGGCAGCACTGCGCCCAGCTGCACCGCGAGCACAGTGCCAAACGCGCCGACGCCGAGCGCACCGCCAATCGAGCGAGAGAACATCGTCGTCGCCGTCGCCACGCCGCGCTGCTCCCAGCCGACGCTCGACTGCACGGCGATCAGCAGCGTCGTGTTCACGAAGCCCATCCCGAGCCCGTAGACGAACATCACGCCCTGCAGCGCGAGCATATTCGCGCCGGGCGTGAGCAGCGCGGCGAACGCGACGAGCGAGAGCGCGCACAACACCGAGCCGATCCACACCGGCGTGCGAAAGCCGACGCGTACGAGCGCGCGGCTGGTGAGCGTCGCGGCGATGGGCCAGCCGACGAGCATCGGCGCGGCGGTCGCGCCAGCCTCTGCCGGCGTTCGACCGAGCACGCCCTGCACGTAGAGCGGCACGAACATCAGGATGCCCATCATCGTCGCGCCGAGCAGCAGCGAAGAGATCCCAGCGACCGCGATCGGCCGGCGCATCACCAGCGCGATCGGCAACACAGGATCGGCGGCGCGGCGCGCCTGCCACACGAACAGCAGCATGAGCGCGGCGCCGAGCGGCAGCGTCAGCGCCGGTAGCTCACCCGCGGAGCCGAGCAGCAGCGCGAGCGACGCGAGCGCGAGCAGCAGCGCGCCGAGCCAGTCGAGCGGCAGAGTGCGCGCGTCACGCGGCTGCTCGCGAAACGCAAAAAAGAGCAGCGCGGCCGACGCGATCCCGAAGGGCACGTTGACCCAGAAGACCCAGCGCCACGAGAGCGTCTGCACCAGCAGCCCGCCGAGCAGCGGACCGGCGACGCCGGCGACTCCCCACACTGCGCCGAACAGGCCCTGCACGCGGCCGCGCTCCTCCATCGAATACAGGTCTCCGACGATGGTGATAGCGATCGGCTGCATCGCGCCGGCACCGAGCCCTTGCACCGCGCGCGCGAGGATCAGCGCGACGATGCTGTGGGCGCTGCCGCTCGCCATCGAGCCGATCAGAAACAGCGTGATGCCGAACAACATGAGGGGCTTACGCCCGTAGAGATCGGCGAGCTTGCCGTACACCGGCACCGACACCGTCGACGCGAGCAGATATGCGGAGCCGACCCAGCCAAACAGCGCGAGACCGCCGAGATCAGCGATCACCGTCGGCATCGCGGTTCCGACGACGGTCGCCTCCATCGCGGCCATGAACATCGACAGCAACAGCGCGGTCACGGTGAGCCGTCGGTTGTGGCCAGCCATCGAGGTGCAGGTATGCGGGCAAGAGACGCGGAAGCAACACGCTCGCGCGCGCAAAGATCACGCGTCCGCGACGAAGCCCTTCCAGTTGCGCATGTAGCCGACGAACGACTCGGACAAGCCGCGCTCGCGCAGCTCGGCGGGCGTGAGCGGCGGGCGCTTCAGCTCGAGGCCCGCGGCGATCCGCTTCGGCCAGTCGGGATTCGCGATCGCCGCGCGACCGACACACACCGCGTCGGCGCCGAGCGCGAGCACGGCATCGGCCTCTTCACGCGTCCAGATCTTTCCGGCCGCGACGAGCACGACCTCGCTCGGCAGCACGTTGCGCAGCATCGGGATCGCGTGCTCTTCGGGGCGCTTGCTCGTCTTGCGCGTCACATCCCAGAGCGACGCGTGCAAGAAGTCGATGCCGTCGTCGGCGAGCCAGCGCGCGACCGTCAGGCTCTCGTCGAGATCGAGCCCGCGCGCCTGGCCGAAGTCTTCCGGCGAGATGCGCACGCCGACGAGGAACGACGCCGGCACCGCGGCACGCACCGCGCGCACCGCCTCACGAATCAGCCGCGCCCTGCCCTCGATCGATCCGCCCCAAACATCCGTGCGCTGGTTCATCGTGCGGCTGAGGAACTGCGACAAGAGATAGCCATGCGCGCCGTGCAGCTCGACGCCGCCGAAGCCCGCCACATGCGCGCGCACCGCCGCATCGCGGAAGTGCGCGATGACGCCCTCGATGTCCGCTTCGGTCGCGGCGCGCGGCGCCTCGAAGCCGGGCGTCTCTTCCGTCCACTCGCTCGCGCTCCACGGCCGCGTCCCCGACACCTTCGACGGCGCGCGCACGCCGCCGTGAAAGATCTGCACGAGGCCGAGCGCGCCGGCGCTGCTCAGCGTGCTCGCGAGCGCGCGCAGCCCGGGCAGATGCGTCTCGTTCGCGACGCCGAGCTCACCGGGCCACGCCTTGCCGTCCTGCGCGATGAACGCCGCGCACGTCTCGACGACGCCGAAGCCTCCCTGCGCGCGCATCCGCAGCCAGTGCAGCTCATCGTCCGAGAGCGTGCCGTCTCCGTGCGACTGCAGATTCGTCAGCGGCGCCAGCCACGCGCGATTGCGCGCCTGCTGCCCATTGCGAAAGACCAGCGGTTCGGCGAGCGCGCGCGGGGAGTTCGACATGCGCCGGGGTGTACAGCCACGCGGCGACTGCGCAAGCGGTCACCGATGCGCGACGACCGCCGCGATCACGCCTGTGACGGAGCGAAGCGACGCGAGGCGAGCTCCGCGGCGAGCGCGCGGATCTCTGGCATCCACTCGCCGATCTGCGGCAGCATCGTCGCGACCTCGACGCCCGCCGCGCGGAACGCGTCGTCATGCGCGTTGAGCTCGGCGATCAGCTGGATCATCGCGTCGCGACGCTCCGCTCGGAAAGACGCCGTGCGCTCGACGCCGAGCTGCGCGAGCTCGCGCTCGAGCTCGGCGATCTGCAGGTCGAGCTCCTCACGCTTGCTGCGCGCCGCGGTCAGCTTCTTCTCCACCGTCTCGACGCGTCGCTCCTCGGACTTCGACAAGCCCTGCGCGAGCTTCGCGTCGACGCGCGTGATGGCGAACGCGCGCCCCTCGAGCAGCCGCACCGCGTCGGCGAGAACCGGATGATCGGCGAGCGCGAGCGCGCGGCGCAGCTCGGCCTCGCGACGCTTGAGCGCCTCGAGCTGCTCCTCGAGGCGACGCCGCTCGCTCACCGGCGAGCGGTCGACGACCGCTTCGGTCTCTCCGCTGGCCTGGCGCGCGGCCTCGGTCTCGCCGACGTGGCTGATCTCGGCCTCGCTGCGTGCGTCGCTGGCGTCGTTCGCCGACTCCTGCTCGGCGCCGAGCGCGCTCTTCACCACTGCATCGCTGTCGAGGACTGCTGCTTCGGTCGTTTGCATGGCGTCGCCGTTGATAAGGGAGCGCCGCCGCGCAGGCAAGCAATGCCGAGCGTCGCAAGATTATATTTGACAGTGTTTACTGTCACGTTCATTACTGTCGCATTGCATGATGGTTCATCGGACACA